>Ga0160423_10003672_pt1 | contig 12737 bp, 7 predicted proteins | sample CRUFie14St8metaG_FD_108191 | JGI IMG/M metagenome (GOLD analysis project Ga0160423, IMG submission 108191) | Marine microbial communities from the Costa Rica Dome - CRUD Field 142mm St8 metaG | ecosystem: Environmental > Aquatic > Marine > Oceanic > Photic zone | place: Costa Rica: the Eastern... | reverse complement strand
TTTAATTAATATATGACTTGCTTTTACATCAAATAACATTCTTTCATAAGCCTCTTTAAGCATCAAATCATCAAACTCTTTATTTCTTAAATAAGGTTTTGCAAGTTGGTCTTTATAGCCATCAAGTTCCTTTATAAATGTTGATATCGTATCCATGTACAATGATTCAGCTTCTAAAACCTTTAATTTAAAGTTGATAAATAATTCAATATATTCATCTAAATACTGTTTGTCTATTGTATCATTATAGTTGTTTTTATAGAATATATTTTCAAATTCTACTAGAGAAATGTTCTTATTACCAATTTGTAAAATACTTTGTGAAAACAACATATTAATATTTGATAATAAAAAAATGAACAGTAATATTTTTTTCATAATTATTTTATTTTCTACTATAATTTGGTGCTTCACGTGTGATTGTAACATCGTGCGGATGACTTTCAGCAACACCAGCTCTTGTAATTTTTATAAATTCAGCTTTGTATAAATCATTAATATTTTTTGATCCTGTATACCCCATTCCAGCCTTTAAACCTCCTATCATTTGATGCATGACTTCAGATAATTTGCCTTTGTATGCTACTCTTCCTACAATTCCCTCTGGAACTAATTTTTTTTCATCATTTTCATTATCTTGGAAATATCTATCTTTTGACCCATCTTGCATAGCATCTATTGAACCCATACCTCTGTAAGATTTAAATTTTCTACCTTGAAAAATAATTGTTTCACCAGGTGCCTCTTCAACACCTGCAATAATTGATCCTAACATTACAGTACTGGCACCTCCCACAAGAGCTTTCATTACATCACCAGAATATCTAATACCTCCATCTGCAATTAAAGGAATATTGTATTTCTTAGTTACTTCATAGACATCCATTACAGCAGTTAGTTGAGGTACGCCTATTCCTGCAATTATTCTAGTGGTACAAATTGATCCTGGACCAATACCAACTTTTATAGCGTCAGCTCCAGATTTTACTAATCTTTTAGCTGCTTTAGCTGTAGCAATATTTCCAACTACTATGTCTATATTTTTATATTTTGATTTAATTTTTTTGAGTATATCTATAACCCCTTTTGTATCACCATGAGCAGTATCAATAACTATTGCATCAACTGATGAAGTTGATAATGCCTCAACTCTTTCTAATGTATCATTAGTAATTCCTACAGCAGCAGCAACTCTTAATCTACCATAACTATCTTTGCATGCATTAGGTCTCATTCTATTTTTTAAAATATCTTTAAAAGTTATTAAACCTACAAGTTGCTTACTACTATCAATGATAGGTAATTTTTCAATTTTATTATCTTTTAGAATTTTTTCTGCATTATCTAAATCACTAATCTCAGTTGTTATTAAATTACTAACAGTCATGACATCTTTAATTGGAAGTGACATATCTTTTTGAAAACGTAGATCTCGATTAGTAACTATTCCAACAAGTTTATTTTTTTTATCTACAACAGGAATTCCACCAATCTTGTTTTCTTTCATTAATTTAAAAGCATCAGCAACAATTGCATCTACTGTTAGTGTTATTGGATCTAAAATCATTCCACTTTCAGACCTTTTAACCTTTCTTACTTCAAGTGATTGTCTTTCAATAGACATATTTTTATGTAAAACTCCTATACCGCCTTCTTGAGCAATTGCTATAGCCATTTTAGATTCAGTAACTGTATCCATAGCAGCAGATACAATTGGAATATTTAATTTAATATTTTTTGAAAAATATGTTGAAGTGTTAACATCTCTAGGCAAAACTTCCGAAAATGCTGGAAGTACCAATACATCATCATAAGTTAAACCTTCTTTTACTATTTTTTTATTATCCATAACATATAAAATTTCGCAAAAATACTAATTTTAAAAAATTAACAATAAATATAATAGTATAAAATATACTATCTTATTAGGGTAATTGTATTAATTTGTTCAGTATACTCTCCTAAACCATTAATATATTGTAAATGATAGACGTATTCTCCATTAGGAACAATTTTTCCTTTAAAAGTACCATCCCAACCTTTACTCGGACTATTAGTTGTAAATAACAATGTACCTTGCCTATTATAAATACTAAAAGAATAACCAAGTTCATCAACAAAAAAAGAAACTGGCTGAAAAATTTCATTATGTTCATCACCGTTAGGTGTAAAAACATTTGGGATAAAAGTTAGCGGAGTTTGATTAACACAAGAAATATTTGAAAAACTACCTCCAGTTGAAGATCCATAAGGATTATTATTTCCTTCAATAGCTTGTACATAATAACACATCCTTCCATTATCTTTACCAAATTTTGTAACTACGTCTATATATTCTAGTGGTTCAAAAGGGTTGGATAATCTATCCCACTCATACAGTGGAATAGGACTAAATGTGTATCCACCATCTAGAGACCTGAATAATTTATATGAAGCAACATCACCCAACCACTTATCATATTCATTAAACAAAATTGTATTTGTATACTGGTTATCAACGGATTCTCCATTCGTGTATGGTATATTACCAACTCCGTTAGAATAATCAATATTAGCTCTTGTTTCAACTAAAATTGTTTGAGCAAAAGAGGTGTCATTAAGAAATGATATACCGTTATGAGAAGGAACATATATTCTTTCACCACAAGTGTCGATTGGATAAACTAAATACCGATATGAATTAGCTGATGTTGCTGCTTCTAAATCATTAAATAAAATTGAAGAAGCATTTGCTATAAATGGAATCTGTGCAATATTAGTATAATTATTTTCATCAGAAATCGATCTCATAATATCATATCGAGAAATTACTGCTTGATTATCTATCAAGCAACTTAAATCAACAGATCCATTAACATGATTAATACTCACGTATTCTATATAATTAAAGTTTGGTTTTTTTGGTAAATTAGGAACAAAAGTGATAACATTTGAAACTGCAACGTAAGTGGAATCAAAATTGTAAGCATTTATACTTATAATGTATTCATGACTATCAGTTATATTAAGTAAATTAAAACTATTATTAGATACTCTATATTCAGTATTGAACAAGTTACCAGAAATATCAGTTTCTTGAACATCTACCACATAATGGCTTATACCATTTTGCCAGTTTATATATTCATTCCAGTTTAATTGAGCTGAATAAGAACATTCAGCTAAGTCCATTTGAAGAAATATTGAATTATGCTCACCATTAAAATCATAGCTTGCTAGTGACTCATTATCACAACTGTCCAAAGCTCTAATACTAAACAACTCAGATTGTTCAATAGCATTTGAATTTAGATAAGTATAAGAAAAACTATTTTCAACTGTATCAATAGATAACCAACCATCAATACTACTATATAAATAAATAGCATATTTTTCAGCGCCTAATGTAGGTTGCCAAGATATTACAGATTGGCCATTAGAATTAACAGAAACATCTGTTATCACAGGATTATCAGGATCTTCATCATCACCTAAATGTACACTTACTTGATTTGATTTAGATTTACATCCTCTAGAATCAGCAATTTGTATGTAAAACTCAGGATCATAGCTACAAAAATCTGATCTTTTTTGAGTTAAAGTATCTGAGTATTTAGAAAATAGATTGTATCCTGTAATATCATCATATTTGTAGAATAAGGAATATAATGTATCAGTTGAAAACACATTATACTGATATAATGCTTGCGTAGCAATATCAAAATTTTCTCTCATATGATTCCAATCTAAACTAGCAACAATTGGAACAGAATTGATTGCTTTTGCATCTAAGTATATCGTTCTCAAAGTATCTGAAATTGAATCAACATCATTAACTAATGAATTAATACATACTCCTTTAGCTACTAAATAATAATAGCTCGATGATAAATGAGCATCTGATCCTTGATGATTGAAAGTGCTATCAGGAAAATCAACTGTTCCAATCTTGGTATATGAACCATTTGAATTTTTAGAATAAAAAATATCATAAGATATATCAGCATTAATAAGACTCGTTGGATAGTACCAGTGTAAATCAACATTACCAATCGAATCCACTTCTGTGCATCTAAAATCGGGTGTTGGTGGTATAAGATTAATAGTCAAGTTTGCAATAGTTGTTCCATTAGCAGGACAAAAATCATCAAATGCCTTTAAATTAAAATTAAATTCTTGGTTCGGAAATCCAGCACAACTGTCCTCTCTCAGGTGATCACAATTTGATTGCCATGAAAATCTTCCTGTAATATCACCTGGGTTAGATGATAATATATTAAAATTAGCTGGGTTACTTAATGCAAGTGCGAGATCAATTTGTGCTCCCTCAATTTCTAAGCCTAAATTTTGCATATCAATATCATTAGCTGTCACATCGAACTCCACGAGCTCTCCAGCCATGACTGTAGTATAATATGAGGGCAGCCCAGCAGAGTTAATGTATGAATACCACGTTTGTGTTCCAACTGGAGGAGAAAAAGTTGGAGGGGTATTACTACTAAATCCAGCACAATCTGTTAAAACAACTTGAACTTCCCTAAAAACCTCAGAAATAACTTGAAAACATTTAACAGTTGTTACTTTCACGCATGTTAAAAAAACTCCCTGCAATCCAGTTGCAATAAATGAAATCTCACCAGTATTATTATTTAAATTTAAAGGACCAGCCGGTGTACTTGGTAATTGATTATTTACTGAAAATGGATAAACTGCTGTTTGATATGACATTGTATCAGATAAAGGAGTAGCTGTATTATATGAAAAGGAACTACCTTGCAATGGATATGCCCAATTGTAAGATAGACTATCAAAGTCAGGATCAAAAGCAAGATGACTATATGAAAATGGTACATCTAAGCATAAAACAGTCTTTGCCTCTTCTTTAAAAATTGGTGATGAATCAAAGCAAGGAAAAGCGTCTTCATAAACAAATGGGACAATATTTGTATTTTTTGTGTAAGGATACATGATTGCTCTAAGTAGCCATGAACCAGAACTAGTCATATTATCTGCTGCATTTCTTGCAGCACTTCCCCACGTAAAATGCCATCCTGTTACAGGTGGAATTGAACCATTTCCACCCAAATCAGTTGGCAATGATCTATATGTTATTTGATGAATAACTTTTCCAGTTTGTGATCCAGCAGGTGCAGATGCATAATTGCTACAGTCATAACAAAATTGTAAAGACCCTAGAGCACCACCATTTACACCTGTTGCCGAAATATCAACTGTATTGTCCCAAAAGCATGCTATGTTGGGAACCAATGGATTGTCATGAACTGTTAATGTTTCTTGTCCTCCTGGGCTTGCTGATGAAAAATCAATTCCAGTACAATCTCGATAAACTTTTAATTGAAATATATATTTTCCAAAATCAACATTAGTAGGATCACTAATACATTCCCAAGTTATCTCTCCACCTACAAAATGAGAAGAAAAAGATCTTGTAGTAAAAAAAATAATGATGATTAAAAAAATATATTTTTTCATTAATTTTTTGTTTAGCCACAAATTTACAAAAAATATACAATTATTAGTATAAAATTATTTTTCAATCTTACACGTAAATAACAAAAATTACACAAAAAAATATTAGAAATAAAATTCCAAAAATAGAAAGTTTTGTTAGCCATTTTGGAGGTTTTTTTTCAGCTGGAATACTTTCAGAATGGACCAAAATATGATTTAAAAGAGCACAAAAAGGTGCAATCAAAAAAGATATAATTGTAGCTATATCAATCAGCATTTTAAAATTAGATAAAAACTTCCATATAATTAGATAACTAACAACTATTATCAATACTAAACAAATAATATTAAAATATCTAAATTGATTAATATCAAATATTAATTTACATGTAAATTTCATTGATCTTGTGTATCCGTCAATTACCGCTAATGTCGTACTAAACATAACTGAAAACGCTGAAACAGATATTATCCAATAAGACCAATTTCCTAATGTATTAGTATAAATTATAATTAATTTATTTGCAAACATTGAGGATGAATTAGGAATTATTTCACCTGATTTGTAAAATAAAAAATAACCTAAAAATAAAAAACAAATTGCCATAATAATAGTAAGAAGATAACCTACATTAAAATCAAAAATTGTTTCTTTAAGAGTCGGGTGATACTTTGTTTGTTTAATTCTTTCAATTGTCCAAATACTATTCCAAACAGACATATCAACTGCAGTAGGCATCCACCCCATTAAAGCGATTAAAAAAATTATACCTTTTTTATCAAAAAATTCAATATTATCAATAAAATTAATATTGTTAAGTTGTGTTGAAGATAAAGCAAAAATAAAAGCTAAAAGAGTTGATAAAACTAAAACTATTGATATTACTTTTACTAATGAATCTAATAAATTAAATTTACCATATGACAGAATTATGGCACACAATACCAATACCAATAAAACAACATTTTTAATGTTTGCTGAAATTTGTAATAAGTTCATAAATAAACCTGCAGTAACATATGTAACAGCAGCAGTTATAATAAACATACTTAAAAAGGTAATTATAAAATAAACTACTAAAATCCACTTGTTCAATTTAAAATACCCATCAAGTAAATTAGTTCCAGTTATATTCGCATATCTTGATCCAAATTCAAAGAATGGATATTTAAATATTGTTGCTAGTAAAATAAATACCAACATTATTAATCCGTATTCTGCTCCAGCTCTTGTAGACTGAACCAAATGCGAAACACCAATTGCTGTACTAGCAAACAATATACCTGGTCCAAGTGTTTTAAATAAAGATTTATATTTTTTAAAAAACCTCATAATCTTTTAATTGAATAATTTTATTGTAGTCATTAATAATTTCATTAATAATTTCATTTGCACTTTGAATTTTATTTATCATTGATGAAACTTGTCCAATTTCTAACTCACCTTCAATTAAATCTCCTTCAAATATTCCTTTTTTGGCTCTACCTTTAGCTAACAAATATTTTAACTCATTTAGACTTGCTTTTCTATTATATGCTTTTAATATTTTTGTAAAAAAATCATTTTTAAGTAATCTTACAGGAGTTATCTCTTTTAATGTTAGTATTGTATCACCTTCATTGGCATTTAAAATATGTTCTTTAAAAAATCTGTGAGCAGAACTCTCACTACAAACTGCAAATCTACTTCCAATTTGAACCCCTTCAGCTCCCAAGATCATGGCTGCACACATGGATCTAGCATCATAAATTCCTCCAGCTGCAATTAAAGGTATTTTAATGTTATCCGAAATTTTTGGTATCAAACAAAATGATGTGGTTTCATCCATTCCATTATGACCACCAGCTTCAAAACCTTCACAAACTATTGCATCAACACCAGAATCTTCACATTTTTTTGCAAATTTTAAGCTAGAAACTACATGCACTACAGTTATTCCAAGATTTTTTAATCTAGAGGTATACTTTTTAGGTGATCCTGCAGACGTAAAGACAATTTTAACACCTTCCTGAATAATAATATTTAAGTGATCGTCAGTATGTGAATATAATAATGGTAAATTTACTGCAAAAGGTTTACTAGTTGCTTCTTTACATTTTTTTATATGTTCTTTTAAAACTAATGGACGCATGGATCCTGATCCAATAATACCTAGTCCACCCGCATTACTTACTGATGATGCTAATTTCCAACCACTACACCAGACCATTCCCCCTTGAATTATTGGATATTTTATTTTAAAAAGTTTAGTTACTCTGTTCATAAATATTTAAATTTGTTGCGTTTACTAAAACAAAAATATAAATAATTTAAAATGAGAAAAGACCAAGAAATTTTTGACCTTATTGATAAAGAAAAGCAAAGACAAATAAATGGTATTGAACTTATTGCATCAGAAAATTTTGTGAGCGATCAAGTTATGCTAGCAATGGGTTCATGTCTAACAAATAAATATGCAGAAGGATATCCAAAAAAAAGATATTATGGTGGTTGTGAAGTAGTAGATGAAGTTGAACAATTAGCAATTGATAGAGCAAAAGAACTGTTTGGTGTTGAATATGTAAACGTACAACCTCATTCTGGATCACAAGCAAATTCAGCTGTAATGCTTGGATGTTTAAATGCAGGTGATAAAATTCTTGGATTTGATTTATCTCATGGAGGTCATTTAACACATGGATCATCTGTCAATTTTTCAGGAAAACTTTATCAACCATCATTTTATGGACTTAGTAAAAGCACCGGTAAAATTGATTATGAAGAACTTGAAAAAATTGCATTAAAAGAAAAACCTAAACTTATTATTTGTGGTGCCTCAGCTTATTCTCAAGATTGGGATTATAAAACAATTAGAAGCATAGCTGACAAGGTTGATGCATTATTACTTGGGGATATTTCTCACCCCTCTGGACTAATTGCAAAAAAATTGTTAAATAATCCTGCACCACATTGTCATATTCTGACAACTACAACACATAAAACTCTTAGAGGTCCAAGAGGTGGAATGATAATGATGGGAAGCGATTTTGAAAATACATGGGGCGAAAAAACTATCAAAGGAAAAAGTAAAATGATGTCTCAAATACTTAATACTGCAGTTTTTCCTGGTTCTCAAGGTGGACCATTAGAACACACAATTGCAGCAAAAGCTATTAGCTTTAATGAGGCATTAGATGAAAATTTTAAGAACTATGGTAAACAAGTCATAAAAAACGCACAAGAAATGGCAAAAATATTTATGAAAAAAAATTACAACGTTATTTCCAATGGAACAGAAAATCATTGTATGCTAATAGATTTAAGAAATAAAAATATTACAGGAAAACAAGCAGAAAACGCTCTTGTTAAAGCTGATATTACTCTTAATAAGAATATGGTCCCTTTTGATACCCAATCTCCTTTTATAACTTCTGGTATAAGAATAGGCACTCCTGCGATAACTACTAGAGGAATTAAAGAGCACCACTTAAACGAGATTGTAGAATTTATTGATATTGTTATTAATAATTTTGAAAATGAAAACACAATTAAAGAGGTTAGAAATAATGTAAATAAATTAATGTCAGCATTTCCTATTTTTGATAAGTAATGCAGCCAATTGACATTGATAAAGAAAAAAAAGAAATACTTAACAAGTATCGTACCTTATTAAGATCTTGCTCTGACAAAACAAATAAAAAAGACAAAAAAGAAATAAGAAGTGCCTTTAACTTTGCGATGGAGGCTCACAAAAATATAAGAAGAAAATCTGGAGAACCATATATCTATCACCCTATAGCTGTAGCTCAAATTGTAGCCAAAGAATTAAGTCTTGGAAAAACATCCATTATTTGTGCACTATTGCACGATGTGGTTGAAGATACAGATTTTACTCTAGATGATATTAGTAGAAACTTTGGAAAAAAAGTAGCAAAAATTATTGATGGATTAACAAAAATTCAAGATGTTTTTGACAAAAATGTTTCACTACAAGCTGAAAACTTTAGAAAGATGTTACTTACACTATCTGATGATGTAAGAGTTATTTTAATAAAATTATCAGATAGATTGGACAACATGAGGACACTAGACTCATTATCAAAAAATAAACAATTAAAAATTGCTTCAGAAACTTTATATCTATATGCACCTCTAGCTCATCGTCTAGGACTATATCCTTTAAAAACAGAACTTGAAGATTTAGGATTAAAATTCACAAAGTCTGAAATTTACAAAGCAATAGCTGAAAAGTTACAAGAAACAAAAGATGAAAGAAAAAAATATATAACGAAATTTAGTAAACCAATTAAATTAAAATTAAAAGAAAATAAAATTAATTTTAAAATACAAGGAAGACCAAAATCAATTTTTAGCATAAGAAATAAAATGATTACTAAAGGAGTAGATTTTGATAATGTTTTTGACAAATTTGCTGTCAGAATAATAGTAGATAGTAATATAGAGAATGAAAAATCAGATTGTTGGAAAATTTATTCTGTTGTTACAGATTTTTACAAACCAAATCCTGACAGACTTAGAGACTGGATTTCAACACCAAAAGAAAACGGATATGAATCTTTACATACAACGGTTATGGGAGATGATGGAAAATGGGTTGAAGTACAAATTAGAAGCAAAAGAATGGATGATATTGCAGAAAAAGGTTATGCAGCACATTGGAGATATAAACAAAAAAATAATAAAGAAAATTCTTTAGACAATTGGATTGAGAAAATAAGAGAATTATTGGAAAATCCTGAAAGTAATGCAATTGATTTTATTGATGATTTTAAACTTAACTTATATTCCGGAGAAATCTTTGTTTTTACTCCTGCTGGCGATTTAAAAACATTACCTAAAAAAGCAACAGCTCTTGATTTCGCATTTGATATACATACTGATATTGGCTTAAAATGTATGGGTATAAAGGTCAATGGTAAGCTTGTATCTCTAAGTCATCAATTAAATAGTGGAGATCAAGTAGAAGTTATTACATCAAAAAAACAAAGACCTAGTAAAGATTGGTTAAGATTTGTTGTTACATCACGAGCAAAATCAAAAATTAAATCGGCACTAAAACAAGATAAAAAGAAAATTGCAATTGTAGGAAAAGAAATAGCTGAAAGAAAACTAAGACACTTAAAAATTAAATTTAATCAAAAAACAGAAACTGAATTAATAAAACATTTCGAAACAGGTGATTCATTAGAACTATATTTCCGTTTTGGAACTGCAGCTATCTCAAACACTGAAATTAAGCATTTTGCAAATTTAAAAAACAGAGGTTGGTACCATACTATTAAAAATAAAATCTATGGACCTGCAAAAATTAAATCTAAAGAAAAGTCAGAAAAAATTATTGTTTTTAATGAAACAGATGATGTTTTAGATTATAAACTAGCAACTTGTTGTAATCCAATTTCAGGAGATGCAATTTTTGGATTTGTTACTGTTACAGATGGTGTTAAAGTTCATCGCTTTGATTGTCCTAATTCTATTCAACTACGTTCTAATTATTCGTATAGAATATTAAGTGGAAAATGGATTAATAAAGAAGATATAGATTTTATGGCAACAATTAACATTAGAGGAATTGATAGTGTTGGATTGATTAATAAGGTTACTCAAATTATCTCAAATCATATGAATGTTAATATTAAATCAATTAATATTAGTACTGAAGATGGTATTTTTGAAGGTATAATAACTTTGAAAATCCATAACGTTTCATTTTTAAAACAACTAACAAAAAAACTTGAGAAAATTGAAGGTATATCATCAATTACAAGAACTTATAAACATCAATAAAATTTAGCAAAATTTTAAAAATTATATTATTAAATTAATTGCTATTTTTTTTAAATTTGTATAAAAAGAACTAATTGTGTCTGACAAAACTTTATTAAATACTGTTACCAATATTTTCAAAAAATACCTAGTAAAAAATCAACATCGTCAAACACCTGAAAGATATGCAATATTGAATGAGGTATATACGAATATGGGCCATTTTGATATAGAAACACTATACATAAATATGAAAAATAAAAAGTATAGAGTTAGTAGAGCTACAATTTACAATACAATTGATTTACTAATAAAGTGTGAGTTAGTTAGAAAACATCAATTTGATTTAGGTCAAGCTCAATATGAAAAATCATATTCAAACAAACAACACGATCATATCATTTGTAATAATTGTGATGAAATAATTGAATTTTGTGAACCTAGAATACATAAAATAAAGCAATCAATCGAAAAAAATTTTAACGTCAAAATCAGCAGGCACGCGTTAAATTTTTATGGAGAATGTGTAGATAAAGAGGCATGTTCAAAAAAACAAAATAAATGAAAACAGACATACTATTAGGACTTCAGTGGGGAGATGAAGGAAAAGGAAAAATTGTTGATGTCCTTACTAAAAAATATGATATTATAGCCAGATTTCAAGGTGGTCCAAATGCAGGTCATACGCTTGAATTTGATGGCATAAAACATGTATTACACACTATTCCTTCTGGAATATTTCATAAAGGAGTTACTAATTTAATTGGAAATGGAGTTGTAATTGATCCAATTATTTTTCAAAAAGAGATCATAAATATAGAAAAATTAGATATTGAATACTCTGAATTACTAATATCTAAAAAAGCTCATTTAATTTTACCAACTCACAAATTATTAGATGCCGCATCAGAAAAAGCAAAAGGAAAATTAAAAATCGGTTCAACCTTAAAAGGAATTGGACCAACCTACATGGATAAAACAGGAAGAAATGGTCTAAGAGTTGGTGATATTTCCTTACCAAAATTTAAAGAAAAATATACTGCATTAAAAAATAAGCATATTCAATTACTTAACTTTTATGATTACAGCTATAGCTTAGAAGAATTAGAGAACGAATGGTTTCAAAGTCTAGAAATATTAAAAAAATTTGAACACATTGACAGTGAACATTATATAAATCAACAAATAAAAGCTGGAAAAAAAATCCTTGCTGAGGGAGCACAAGGAACTTTATTAGATATCGATTTTGGATCATACCCATTCGTCACATCCTCTAATACAACTGCAGCCGGTGCATGTACAGGTCTTGGTATTGCTCCAAATAAAATAAATGAAGTTTTTGGTATTTTTAAGGCATACTGCACACGAGTTGGAAGTGGTCCATTTCCGTCCGAACTATTTGATGATATTGGCGAAAAAATTGGTAAGGTAGGAAATGAATTTGGTGCAACGACAGGAAGACCAAGAAGATGTGGCTGGATTGACATTCCTGCTCTAAAATATGCAATAAACATAAATG
>Ga0160423_10003671_pt1 | contig 12738 bp, 9 predicted proteins | sample CRUFie14St8metaG_FD_108191 | JGI IMG/M metagenome (GOLD analysis project Ga0160423, IMG submission 108191) | Marine microbial communities from the Costa Rica Dome - CRUD Field 142mm St8 metaG | ecosystem: Environmental > Aquatic > Marine > Oceanic > Photic zone | place: Costa Rica: the Eastern... | reverse complement strand
TTAGGACGGTCTCAAGATTCAAATGTTTTGGACACTCATGATGCTGGAGCGGACCAGCATTCATCTGATATCGGCACCTTTAATTCCTTCGATAGCCAGATGCGTTCGGACGCGGAAAACCCCAGGGATGTAGGCGTCGATATGCCCGATCAAGGCCTGGTGGACCTGCCATCGCCTGCTGGTCATCTCGTCGGCATGGGATATGATGAGGCGCATCATCTCGCTGCATTAAATGCGGCATTTGCCGCCAGCCTTGACCTGAGTTTTGTTCAGCCCGGACAGACTGTGTATTTCAAGGTCAACTGCAACAATGGAGATCCCTATCCCCACTCAACGAAACCAGAACTCATTGTTGAGTTGGCTCGGCGCTGTCGAGATCATGGTGCTGAGCGGATCATCGTCGGTGACCGTTCATTTTGGGGTGATACAGGAACCGCCGCCAATATGCGGCGTAATGGAGTGAGTGCCGCGGCTGAGATGGCGGGGGCAGACTTGATGGTCTTCGATGACGATACAGTGGATTGGGTGCAAATCGATGAGGCCGACGTACCGAATTGGAATGGTGGGTTTCGCCTGCCACTTCCGGTGGTGCAGGCTGATCACATCATCAATCTTCCGTGTATGAAGACTCATTTCATTTCCGAGTTCACGATGAGTCTCAAGAACATGATCGGTTTGGTTCATCCAGCTGACCGACGTCGGCCAGGTAATCTTGATGTGCATCGCATTCCTGAGTTGTGGTCTCAAATCGCAGAAATTAATCAGCACATTACGCCATCCATCAACATTCTGGATGGTTATGACGCTTTGATCACCGGCGGACCAACGGTGAGAGATGGACGAGGTCCCACCTATGCAAGCCCGAAAGTCATAATCGTGTCTGCGGACCGGGTCGCAGCTGATATTGCAGGCATCGCCGTGTTACAAACGGTGTCTCCCGCGGTCGAAGAAGTGACGCAGACCACAGCATGGCGTTCGGGTCAAATCCGGGCAGCATACCGCGCCGGACTCGGCATTCGAAGACCTGATGACTTTGATCTGAGCGGTCCCACAGTGCCTGAACGTATGATGACGTTGTATCGGCAGAATGCCCTCAGGCGGGCTTAACCGAGCCCTCGAGGACCTGGGTGAATCCGTTCTGCGATGACACAGACTAAAATCGACCGCAAAGCCCGTTCATCTAAACCGCTGAGTAGAGAACCATTCTCTGCGATACGGTTCAGACCCATGGACATTAACGTGCTTTTGTTGAGGGGACATGGCACATCACCTCGATGGAGGGCTTTGTACAGAGCCTTGAGATCACTGGTGGGCACTGCGGTGAGGCCCGCTCCTGCATCTTGCATTGTCGAATCCTTATTGATGAAATGTTGCGTACGCGAAGATGATTTGTGCTCCGAAATAGAAGGGAATGCCCCATAGTCGATTTGTGAAGCCGGAATCTTTGAATCGTCCTCGAGCGACAGAAATATCGGACAGCCAAAACAGTGTCGCCGCCACCGGGATGACCCCACTCGTATGGTGTATGGCGGTGCCAATCGAGGTGGCGATCATCATCGTGATTACGAAAATGTAGGCGATGACAGGCGCTTTCATGGCCCTTGATACGTCGGGTGCAAGCCACCGATAAACCCCAACGCCGACGAGAGAAAAAAACACACCGCACACCCACGTCCACGTCCAATCGACGCCTCGAACCAAGAAGGCGATCACAAATCCGAGATGTCCGAGCAGAAACGCGCCCAATCCGGCTAGGAATGCGCCGCCAACGGCTGCAGGAATCAGCAAAATGTCTCCGATGAGAGATAAGATGAGTGCGACGACTACCCATTGACCATAGGAGTGAGTATGGGCGCCCAATGCCAAAGCTGCGTAGACAAAACTGGCAGCCGCAACGGGTTTGAAAAGCCATTTACCCCCTTGGCTCCGACGATATTCAGCCCAGAGTAACCCCATTACCGCGACCCCTGTCACCATGGCCGCGGCCCAATAATGAGTGAAATTCGGGGTGTCGGGCATTCTTCAGCCTCCTTGATGAGGACGCTAAAATGCAGTTTGGAATGAGTTGACGCAAGCGTTCCTTAGGTGGTGAACGCTTTTTTGTCCGCACATAGGTGCCACAGCCCGACAGGGCTACTGGACCAGATTGTTGGCCATAAAAATAATCAGAGCGGTGCTCGTGATCGCTGTGATCGCAAGGACGCAATAGGGCCCGATGAAGCCGGTTGGGGAATTCATAAGCACTCACATTCAAGACACATACAGTACGCAGATGACGTTGGCGTTCGATGATTTATTCCTTGAACGGTGATTTTTTCGAGGGACTGATCAGGTTTATGAGGGACACATGAGCTTGAAGTGAGCTGCAGCGTGCTTCAGCTCCGGCACATGAACGAGCCCGTCGCGTCCGTTCAAACCCATCTCCACCAGTGCCGCTGCCAAGTTTTCACCAGACATTGAACGATATTTCCCGGTGAGCTGGTTGCCCCCGAGCACAGAGACCAGACCCATGAGTCCATCGAGAATTGGCGCGCCTATCGTTTCTCCGAGTCTGAAGTCGTCTCGGTTGCCCAGTATGAAAGAAGGCCTGGCAATGAGACTCGGAAGCCGGCTCTCTTCGAGACGCTCTTCGACCTGCGCTCGAGCCTTCATGTAAGTATTGCGAGTATCCGACGAAACGCCAACGGCGGATAGATAGATGAATCTCGGTGGCGATGTTAAGGCCTCGGCCGCCTCGATAAGGAGTCGCGTCAATCCATAATCGATGGCTTGGTAGTCTCCACCGCCTTGCTTGGCCCTTTTCTTCGTGGTCCCGAGGAGTCCGAAAAGCAGAGTTGGCTGGGTCGCGTCGAGAGCAGCGGACATAGAAGACGCTGTCCAAGCTGCATCTGATACCCGTGCTCCGAGAGCTTCAAAATGTTTTTTCCACTCGTCGAAGCGTCCTGAGTCTGGCCGGATATGTGCGACGGTCTCAACGTTTCTTTGCCTCAAGGCGTGGACAACATGTCGTCCGGTTAAGCCGGTGGCTCCGGCGACGAATGCAATGGTTTTAGGATGTGCGCCCACTCAAGATACTCCTATTCTTCATGCGGGAGCGCCGCACGGTGCATCATGTATTCGCAGCTTCTCGCAAGGCCCGCAAGATGAACCGACGGGGTGCAAGTCTTCCGAGGAGATGATAGCGTCGTGACACAGTTTTTGTTGAGAGTAGAGAATGAGAGCCCTCGTTACTGTGGTCGTCTTCGGCCTAAGCGTGATGGCATGTTCATCGGAACCGTCGACCCTGCCCTCGTCTGATAGCGGCGTAGACCAGAATGCAAACGCCGTAAACGTTTGGGCCCATACACCCCGCATATCGCCTCGTTTTCCATACCGCTCGGGCGCGGTTCCACCCGCCGAACGTGGGTCCATTGAGGTATCGGCGGATGATTGCTTTACGGACGGCACGGATCATTACTTCCGCGTATCGGTGCCGGAAACGCAGATCAATTTACCTGTACCCTCTTTGAGTGAAACCGTGTTGCATTGGTCGGGTGAAAGTCAGGGCCAGGCCGTGCCATCTGGCGAAGGGATTTTGGTCGATCGAGCTTGGTTCTATGGCCGAATCACCGACCAAAATCAGCCGAAGACAGTTGCCCTGATATGGCATCGGGCGGCAGGGATGAATCATCCCGGTGAGCAACTCAATATCAACGTCATCATTCCAACGGATTGTGCCCCGAATCGGAGGTTGCCCCAGCTCTTCTTTCAATCGGCCGTCCAATATCTCCGAGCCCGGGCACAGTTGGGTCAAGGTCATTATCATCCGGAGATGGTCGCTTTGGCGTCTCTCCTTGCCCGCGATTTTGGCGGAGGTCTAGGACTTCTTCAGCCGGTTTCGAGTTATGAAAGTATGGAGGTACCCGGTGCATTCGATGGTGTTCAGCTGATGCTCAGAGCGTCCGACCCGGCTTCGCAGTCTGTGCAGACCGATGACACTGCGTCGCCACAAGGGGGAGCATCAATACCGTTGACGGTATTGAGAACTGCCCGGGCCCGCTCGGGAGAATCCGTAAGTGCGAACGTCGGTCAAGAATTGAAGGTTCTCCTGCGTCAAATTCCTCGTGAGAGCCTGCTGTATATTGCGCCGAGCCTCACAGGACCGTCGGTGGATACTGCCCTGGGTTCCATGATTCGGGCTGCCTTGGAAATGACTGTTGCAGGTCAGGAAGTGCACCGGCAGATTCGTTGGTTTGGGCGTTCAATCCACGACATTTTTGGCACTCAAAATATACGAATGCCAGCGCCTGCGGTTTTCTTCTCCGTCGAGCCTCATGTGTATGGTGGAAGCGATTTGACTTTGGTTGTCTCTGAATCGCAGGCCGCGAAAAAACTCAGTGCGATGACGCGCACGTTAACAGCCGCTGGCTGGACCCCCCTTGCCCCTCAAGATGGAGTTGTCCAGTGCTTTCGGACGGCGGATACACACCGCCAATTGTGTCTGGCATCGATGCCGAGCATTCTGCTGATCGGAAATCACCCTGAGCCGATACGGCTCAGTCTAGGGCTGGGCGCATCGCAGAGTATGCTCCGAGCGCAGGACGTCTCCCGTCACCTCGCTCACTGGCATTCGAACGGTGCAGGCGGGCCATTGTTGTATTATGGCCACGATGGCTGGGAGCGCTTTTTGAGTCCTCACAGTCGTATTCGTAGGGCTCGATATCGCCAGAAAGCGTGGTCTGCAACGCGATTTCAGAATTTGTTATCCGCTTGGCTTGGGCGTTCTGCGCCGTTAAACGACAGTTTCGATATGACTCTCGCGGTCCTCGATTTTCCCAAGGATGGTTGGCGTCAAAGGCATGTGGATGGCTATCAAAGATTTGTCGAGAACTGGCGGGATCATGTTCGATTTCGCCTACACCCCATCTCATTCACGTGGTTTCGGTCAACGGCTCAGCACGGCTTTACAGCACTCGTCTCCTCGATGTCCCAGCGAAGTTGGCTTCGAAAGACACTCAATCAAAGTGCTCCGCGTGCGTTGGTATCCGCTCCTCTGGGTCTGGGCTTGAGCCTTGCCATGCCGACGTCTTCTCCTTTCAGAGAGTTCCTGGCTAAAGCATTGCGTTCGGCCGTTCATCGTCGAGATGTTGACCTGGATGGTGTGGGGGAGCAGCTGATCATCGGTCTTGCAGACACGCCGGGTGTCCTCGACAACGTCTTGACGTTCTTCCCGATTCTCTCAGCGAGTACGTCAGGCCTGGAGGGCCTCGTTAAACGGAGGAAAGCCGCGCTGAGCACCTTACCGCTATACGCGATGTTACCCATCTCGAAGTCTATTGCCCTCCAGAAAACCATCGACCGAATTCGGGTGTCGGTCAGTGATCATGCGCGCACTTCACTCGCATGGAAACGCCCAGCGGTGTATCGCAACCGCACCATTCATACCCTGGAAGAGCAATTGAGTGAACCGGGAAATCGGGTGTCACTTCATTATGCAATCGTAGATGATTGGTTGATTCTCAGCTTGGATAAAGCAGTGATGTCGCGCTTGATTGATCTCAGTCTTGACCATCCTCTGACACCATCACCACAGAGTGCATACGCACGGTTCCATTGGACAAACTTTGGAGCGACAGACAGTTTTCTGAGACAGGCGCTGACCGCTCTTTACCGCGGGTATGCGCTCCCGAAGATCCGAGGAGAATGGCGGACACACAGCCTGCCTAAAACGACGACGATGCCCTGGCATTATTTTCAGAGAGAGCATCACGGTGCCAATCCGTACGGGCAGGAATGGCATCCGCGATGGCCGGCTTTGACCCATGAGGGTGATGAGGCGGAACTACCGTTGCTTCGGTGTAACGGGTTGAGTGTGGCCCTGCGCGAAGGCGCGCAGAGCAGCGAGTCTGCCCTCCGTATCGATGGGCTTTGTGAAGGACGTACGCAGCCTTAGCTGCCAGCAAACTCTACATAGTGGTAATCGATGGGTTGTCCATTGATGCCGCGGGGCGGCGGAGAAATCCAGTCAGCATATTGACCAGGCTCTGTGCAGGGCTTCATTAAACTATGGATGTATGACTTATCGGCCATAGAAGGCAGCCATTCATCTCGCTTTGCCTCCCAATCCTCTGGCGCCATCCAGTTGCCCTGCGGGTCGAAATACATACCCGCATAGATCCCTTGGTGTCGAAAGAAGCGTCGGTTTGGCAGAGTAATCCGCTCATCACACCCCTCTTTTCTCAACACTCGATTCCAGGTGTTCACAACCTTTTCACAATCCTCGATATATGCATCGCGCAGCACTTCATTCATCGCGCGGCGCAGTGGAATCGTCTCGATGCGTTGCTCACCCTGAGGATTGAAAAGCGTGAGGTCATACGTCTGGTCTAATGCGAGGTGGTCATCGTACTTCCGCATTTCCTGGTCGCGCCCCTTCAGCCCTGCTGCGAAGAAATTGGCGGCGTTGCTTGAGTCCTCACCTCCGAAGAGGTCCAAAGACAGGGCGTACCAAAGATTGACATGCCGTTGGATCATATCCAGTGGAATGACGCCGAGCTTCCTCGGATCGCCTTCCTTCATGCGTTCGGCCGTCCTCTTGAGAATGCGCGCGACACCACTCTGACCGACGAACATATGATGTGCTTCCTCGGTCAACATGAAAGAGCAGGTCCGCGCAAGCGGATCAAAGCCGCTCTCTGAGAGCGCACGAAGCTGATACTTACCGTCTCGATCCGTGAAGGTCGTGAAACAGAAGAAATTGAGCCAATCGCTGCAGGGCTCGTTGAATGCGCCCAGAATCCGGGGGCTGTCTTCGTCGCCGCTGCGACGTTCGAGGAGCTCCTCTGCCTCTTCTCGACCATCACGTCCGAAATAGCGATGTAGGAGATAGACCATGGCCCATAAGTGCCGGCCTTCTTCAACATTCACCTGAAACAAATTTCTCAGGTCATACAACGATGGGCATGTGTGTCCCAGCAGCCTTTGCTGTTCGACTGAAGCTGGCTCAGTATCGCCCTGGGTGACGATGACTCTGCGCAAAATGTTCCGGTATTCACCGGGCACCGATTGCCATGCATCCTCGCCCATGTGGTCACCGAAGTTGACCTTCCGCTCCCCCTCGAAAGGGGTGAGAAAGATGCCCCATCTGTAGTCCGGCATCTTGACGTAATCAAATGATGCCCAGCCATCTTGGTCCACCGAAACGGCTGTCCGAAGATAAATATCATCGTCCTGGTAGCCTTCCGGCCCCATGTCCATCCACCATTCCAGGTAATCCGGTTGCCAAGCCTCCAAGGCCCGTTGAAGCCGACGGTCATTACTGAGGTCTACATTATTGGGGATCCGCTCTTGGTAGTTTATGTTCGACATTACGTCCGCTCCCAACTGAACACGGCTGAAGTTGGCTGTCCAAATGCTTTCAAGGCGCCGTGTTCTCCCACAGCATTCGGTCGTTGAAAAATCCAGTTTTGCCACGCTGATAAGCGGCCAAAGATTTTCGTTTCAAGTGTTTCTGGTCCCGCAAATCGGAGATTTGCTTCCATACCCGTCAGCGCATCCGGGGACATGCTGGCCCGCTCTTCTAACGCAACACGGACCTCGTCATCCCAATCGATATCATCTGGGTTGAAGGTCACGAGGCCCATGTCGAAGGCGTCTGCGGTACAGGTGAGTTGCCCGGCTGTCTCCAGTGCACGTCCGGTCGCCTCGGGTTCACCCAAAAAGCGCGTCTCGAGACGTGTGAGACCGTTCCCCATCGGATAGGCTCCACCGTTCAAGGTGCTGACCGCAATCGACACCGACTCATCCGGGTCGTCCAACATGAAGAAGCGGTCGGCGGCAAGAGCCAGCTCGAACAGCGTGCCTGCAAAGGCTGACCCTTCGTCTGCGAGGGCAAACACCGTCTTTGCTGTGTAGTCGAGTCGTTTGAGAGTCCGCTTGATGTAGTGGCGGACTTCGTGGACGAACCAATCGTCCCTGAGTGCGTCCAAGACGGTATCAATGGCCAGCAGGATGTCTTTTGATCCTTCGGTCTTCAGGACCACGCAGCCGATCTCCCGCAGGTTGAATCGGAGGTGTAACAAGCAATCATCTAATTCCCGAAAGACCTGCAGCGGCCACCAGTCTGTCCCTAACTCGCCCACCCCTTGGGCCGTGGTTGGACCCGCGTCCTCGGGCGCGCTGACCGTAATCGTCGCTCGGCGCTTTGCACCTTCGATCGCCATCTTTACATAGCCATAGGTGCGCGAACCGTCCTCGTCGGCTGTGCAGGACAATGGACGCCATTCGATGCCTGCTGCACCGTCTTTATCAGGTCCGCTCTCGACAATACGGCTCACGTGAGATTGAACGCCTGCTTCGAATTTCGAGAGTTTGTAGGTGGCATCGATCAGCCTCCATTCGACGGCTCGTTTCCCGCGTACACCTTCGGCAAGACTGGAGAAATGGTCTGCCAGATCCCGTCGGACGAACCGCTTGTCCACGACTCGGGTCAAGCCGCCAGTCCCCGGCAATACACCGAGCAGCGGCACTTCGGGTAGACTGACGGCGGAACTTCGGTCATCCACCAGGATGATTTCGTCACAGGCCAGCGCCAGTTCATATCCGCCGCCGGAGGCTACACCATTACAGGCCGCCACATACTTTTGCCCGCTGTGGGCGCTCGCATCCTCAATACTGAGCCGCGTCTCATTCGTGAATCGACAGAAGTTCACCTTGAAGGCGTGCGAACTGGTCGCGAGCATGTTGATATTTGCGCCTGCACAAAAAATCCGATCCTTACCGCTCGTCACCACCACCGCTTTCACTTGCGGGTGTTCAAACCGCAGGCGATTCACCGCGTCAGCCAACTCGATATCGACGAAGAGGTCGTAACTGTTCAGCTTGAGAATGTATGCCTTCTCGGGATCTTCCTCTGCGATGTCCATCGTCAGTGTCGCAACAGGCCCTTCCACCGAGAGCCGCCAATTTTTATAGTGGTCTGGGTGTGACTCAAAACTCTGTACGTTCATGCTCTCCCCCTACAGTCGTGCGTCTCCAGACCTTCAGATCTAGCGATCGAAATCATTTTTATCAAGCAATATATTGCATGTTTTTGATTTATGTTGTGAAATATAATGCATGAAGGAGATCAAGACAATAGTCGGTGAAAGATTGCGGGCCCGTCGGCAGGTCCTGGGTTTCACCGTGGCGGCACTCGCGAAATCGAGTGGACTGTCGGCGCGATATATTATCAGTGCGGAGAAGGGACAGGCGAATCTCTCATTAACCAAATTGGACCAACTGAGCCGGGCGCTTTCAGTGTCCATGACCGCCTTAGTGAGCGTGGGAGTTCGGGGCGACATCGATGCTCTACTCGCTCATCGAAGTGACACTGAGCTGCGCCACATCTTGAATGACTTGCGCTCACGGTATGGCGATGACCGTACACGGTCTCTCATCGCCCTCCTGGGGGTTCGTGGTGCAGGAAAGAGTTCCGTTGGCAAAGCACTGGCCGCTGAGCTCGGCCATACGTTTGTGGAATTAGATGCGCACATCGAAAAAGTCGCTGACCTCAGCCTGGCAGAAATCTTTTCGCTTCATGGAGAAGATTTCTACCGAGAAATGGAGCGGGAGGCGTTAGAAGAAATCATCCAGGCAGATGCCCCCATGGTGGTTGCAACGGGTGGGGGAATTGTGACCGACAGCCTCAATTATGGACGTTTGAAAGATCACGCCTGTACGGTGTGGTTATCTGCTACACCAGAAGACCATTGGAATCGAGTCATCGATCAGGGTGATCGTCGTCCGATGCGCGACCATCCCCAGGCGATGGCCCAGTTGAGAAATTTGTTGGCAGTTCGAGGGCCGCTATATAGCCAGGCGGACTTTCGCGTCGACACTCACGGCCTGAGTATCGAGTCAATCGTTCACCAAATTGAGGAATTTCTTGGAGCTGTCACACATGTAGGTTAATGTGCTTTTATGAAGGCAAAAAACCTACAAGAAGGTCGGTACGCAAGTCCTCGTCCATTTCTAAAATGGGCCGGGGGTAAAAGAGCACTCATGCATGAGATCATGGCTCGCTTGCCCGACGGAGAGATCGAATTATACATCGAGCCGTTTCTGGGTGGCGGTGCTGTATTTCTGGAATTGGCACGCCAGGGCCGCATCAAACGCGCCATTCTGAATGACCGTAATCCAGAGCTGGTCCATACTTGGCGGACAGTGAGGGATCATCCAGGGCAGCTTGCTGAAGCCATTCAACAGTGGGTGCCGGACGAAGACACCTACTATGCCGTCCGCGGACTCGACGTCGAATCACTCTCCGATATCGATCGTGCAGCTCGGGTGCTTTGGCTTAATCGAACATGCTTTAACGGCCTGTATCGCATCAATCGGTCCGGAAAATTCAATGTTCCGTACGGGCGCTACAAAAAGCCGAATCTCGTCGATGCTGACAATCTATTTGCGGTCAGCGAAGCCCTTCAAGATGTCATGTTGTACGATATCGATTTTGAAGGACTATTGGCCATGGCCGGACCTGGTGCTGTCGTCTATTGCGACCCGCCCTATTGGCCACTGAGTGATACAGCGTATTTCACCGCCTACGATGGAAATCCGTTTCGGTCGGACGACCAGGAGCGTTTGGCAAAGGCTTTCGCTGCCCTTAAATCTCAAGGAGCTCGCGGCGTATTGTCCAACTCATGGACGGACGGCACCGTCGAACTGTATCCGCGCCATGGCCTTTTCCATAGCCAGGTGATGTGTCGAAGGAACATCAACCGAAATGCCGCCAAGCGAGGAGCGATTCCAGAAATCATGGTGACCACTCACGCATGGGCCCGCGATGCGGAGATGCCCCTCGCATTAGATGCATAATTAGGATTCAATAGCCGGCGAGCGGATCATTTTCGGTAGCCCCATGACCACCCCACTTTTTCAGTTCAATCAGAATCGCGCCGACATTGAACGCGAAGTTGCACTCCGCGCCGTGGACGGCTTTGCACACAGTGCAGGCGACGACCCAGCCCGTAGCTATCAGCTGATCCTCAACGATGCTGCTTTTCATGAGATTAACCGCCTCGAGAAATCCCGTGGAAAAGAAGCGCAGCGTCTTGATGATTGGAAAAATCTTGCCCGTCGAATCGGGCGCATGACTGAGCCTGAACTCAAGGCGGAGACCCTGAGACGTTCAGAATGGTACGTGAATGATGTGGTTGGGCATTTCGATAAACGAGTCTATCGATTTGCAACATCTGTCCTACCTGTCGGCCTCGGCGCTCTATTCAATACCACCGATGTGATTCAGGGCATGGCTCAAGTGAAAAATCTTGCTGCTCGCATCCGCGTTGAGGGTGATGTAGACACTCTCCAGGCTCTGGCGAGACGTGGCACGCTGGTTGTCGTCCCGACGCATTCGAGTAATCTCGACAGCATTGTGTTGGGGTGGTCTTTGACGCACGCACAGTTGCCGCCCTGTACCTATGGTGCTGGCAAGAATCTCTTCGCCAATCCCCTCATCGGCTATTTCATGCGCAACCTTGGAGCCTATCGGGTGGATCGACGATTGCGGCATCTCCTCTACAAGGATGTCCTCAAGCTCTACAGCCAGGTGCTCATCGAGCGTGGTTACCATAGCCTGTTTTTTCCGGGTGGAACTCGGAGTCGTTCAGGCATGATCGAGCAGAAACTCAAGCTCGGTCTCCTCGGCAGTGCCCTATCGGCCTTCAGTGAGCGTATTGCTCGGGGAGATGAACGGCCGATTTACATCGTCCCTGTCACGATCAATTACCCGTTGGTGCTTGAGGCCGAGACGCTCATCGAAGATTATCTGAAAGAAGAGGGTCGGGCCCGCTACATCATTGAAGATGATGAATTCAGTCGAATGGGTCGTGTCGCCCAGTATGCTGTGCGTGTCATGGGACTCGAAAACTCACTCGTGATTCGTTACGGCGAACCGATGGATGTCTTTGGTAATGCCGTGGGGGCATCGGGCCAAAGTTATGCGCCAGATGGTACTCCCATCGACCCAAGGGGGTATTTGACTGTGGACGGCGAGGCCGTAGTGGACCCGATGAGGGACGCCGAATATACCCGTCAAACTGGGGGGGCTGTTGCGTCCGCGTTTCTGCGAGAAACTGTCATTCTGCCGTCGAATTTTTTGGGTTGGCTGTTGTTTGAACGGGAAAAAAGATGGGCGCCGAAGCTCGACCTTTTTGCACTTATCCGAACAACCAGCGGCGACCGGCACGACATGACCGAGTTATGTGGCGATGCAGAGCGGGTACGACGGCTCTTGGTGAATGAGGAGCGCCTCGGACATCTTCGCTTGGACCCAGCCGTTCGTTCAGCGCCCATCGACGAACTCATTGAAGATGGTGTGCGGACCTACGGGATGTATCATCTGAGAAACGCCGTCGAAATGACGGACGATGCGGTGATTGTCCGTGATCCAAAAGTACTCTTTTACTATGGGAATCGATTGGCCAATTGGGCGGTGGATTTGAGGAGTGGTCTCGCATGAGTCACTGGGGGATCGTGGGGGATGGCAAATGGGGCATGGCGTTGGCTCGTCGATTGAAGGCCAACGGACATTCCGTGACGGTCGCGGGGCTTGAAGCTCGAACCAAAAAAGGGGTGCCTCGAGGGGTAAAACACACCGTCGACAGTGCTCAAGTTTTGCAGAACAGTGAGCGCATCATTCTTGCCGTATCGATCAGAGACTTCGCCTCCACGATCAAGGCGATTGCTCCGCACCTTCGACCTGTACACCGACTGATG
>Ga0160423_10003670_pt1 | contig 12738 bp, 14 predicted proteins | sample CRUFie14St8metaG_FD_108191 | JGI IMG/M metagenome (GOLD analysis project Ga0160423, IMG submission 108191) | Marine microbial communities from the Costa Rica Dome - CRUD Field 142mm St8 metaG | ecosystem: Environmental > Aquatic > Marine > Oceanic > Photic zone | place: Costa Rica: the Eastern... | reverse complement strand
TTGTGGTCGGGTGTTGATGAAGATGTGGTAACTGCGTTAACGGCGACCCGCGACGCGTTGCAATTAACTCAGGATGCGAACGCAGGGCGGCGCGCCAAAGGCCAAGTGTTATCGGTGCTTGAAAAACGTTATCAACCCCACGGCGAGTACATGCCAGCGCTGATTCCGCATTTGATCGACTGGCTGACGGAAGCACGGTGAGTTTGCAGGCCGGGACAAAACTGGCAGCACAAGCAGCGTCGGCCTGGTGCGGTGAGGCGGAGATCAGCCCTCTGGGCGATGGCCACATACACCAGACCTTTTTAGTCCAGGTAGCAAAAACCGGCGAACGTTTCGTTTTGCAGTCGGTTAATCAAACAGTATTTGCAGATGTGCAGCAGATGGCTCAGCAAATATCTGTGCTGCTTCGTCATCTTGCTGCGGATCGTGATTACGCAAATGCCTTTGTTGTGGCCGATGCGCTGCCCACTCGACTTGGGCGCATTCTTCATTCGGTCGGTGACGAAACTTGGCGCGCTTGGCGATTCATAGAGCGTAGCCGCGTAATAGATCCGTTTACAAATTCCCAGCAAGTGGAGTCTGCAGCCCATGCCTTTGGTTCATTTCAGCGCAGTTTAGCCGGCTTTCAACCGCACTCTTGGCGACCGCCTATTCCCGGCTTTTTGGAATTGTCTGGTTATATAGAAAGTTACCGACGGTGCGTGCAAGCAAACTCAACTGACGCAGTACCGACCGATCTAGCCGCAGTTATTGAGGCTAATCTGGATTTGGTTACGGCACTTGGCCCGTCGCGCGGGTTCATTCATGGCGACTGTAAGATTAATAATGTGCTCTTCAGAGACGATAAAGATCAGGCGCTGGCGGTGATAGATTTAGATACTGTGGGCCCTGGGCATTGGGCTTGGGATTTTGGCGACCTAGTACGCTCGGTATCGTTTAGTCATGGCAGTGTGGATCTAGGGTTGTTCGAAGCCTGTGTAAAGGGCTTCAGTTGCGGACGTGGAATGTTCGGGCAAACGGCCCAAATGACGGCTCAACAAATGAGCATCGCACCTGCGTATATCGGATTTACTCTTGGCCTGCGGTTCCTAATCGACCACCTGTGCGGTGACGAATACTTTCGAGTTTCCCAGCGCGGTGAAAATCTGCACCGCGCGGTTGAGCAATTTACCCTGCTGCAGCAATTTAATGGGCTGCGGGCGCAGCTGGCTGAATGTGCGCTAGCGCAACTATCCGAACATGTTAAGTCAGGTCAGCTGAGCTAAAACCAGTTTTACGACCAGCACGATAGTTATCACGAAGGCGGCAGTAAAACCGATCCCCATCAGGATAAAGTGCCCCGCTTTGCCGCGGCTGAAGTCGCGCTCGCGGTTGCGCTGGGATTGCACGCCGAATGCTGCAGAAAAAGTGCTACCGAGCATTTGTAAAAAAGTCAGTGGTGGCAGTTCTTCGATCTCAGGCTCGGTTTCCTGACTTGAAGGCTGGTCTGATTCGTCCATGTTTCGGCGCCAGTCGTGTTTTTGACGTTGTTGGATTATATGCCGCCCTAGTGTCATGCTTAAATTATGAAGTTGCATCCATTAAACCGAGAATTTACCTGGCAGAGAGCGCCTGGGCCGCTGCGTTATGTAACCCAAGAGCAGGCGGATGCCTACGCTGAAATCGGTGGCTTTGTGTTGCCAGACGCATTCTCGCCCACAGAAGTTGCGGATTTGTTGGCAGAGCTAGACCCTCTGGAGGCGCAGAGTAATGCGGATTTACAGAACATAGATCCGAATCAGCCGACCATCGCTCGACCCGATGAAATCGTTTTTCGGGCGCACGCGGTAATGGTTTCAGAGCAAGCCCGTCGTTTTGCGCAGCATCCGGTGATGCGCGATTTGGTGCAAGATCTGATCGGCCCTGAGGTGCGCTTGTACTGGGATCAGTTGGTATATAAGCGACCAGGCACGCGAGAAGATTTTCCATGGCATCAAGATAATGGCTATAACTATGTGCAGCCGCAGCAGTATTTGACATGTTGGATCGCACTTACCGACGCGACAATAGACAACGGCTGTCCATGGATAGCACCCGGTCAGCACATCAACGGCACACTGCATCATGACTGGACCTCCATTGGGTTTCAGTGTTTGGCCGAGCATCCACAAGATGCCCTGCCGCTGGAGGTGAAAGCGGGTTCAGTGGCGGTTTTCTCAAGCCTGACACCCCACCGTACAGGCCCGAATCTAACCCAAGGCATCCGTAAGACCTATATTCTGCAATATGCGCCGGACGGCGCGATGATTCATCCTCGTGGTGGTGCGGCGCAACCAGCAAATGATCCACAGCGGCAATTTTTGGTGACCTAGGTGCATAAGTGTTTAGGGCTTGTCCTGTTGTGGTTCGGTCTATTTGGCTGTGCAACACCCAACCGCCCGCCTATGCTGTTTGTGGCCGAAGGTCCGGTTTATCCGGAATCTGCGCGGGTTCAGCGCCTTGAGGGTTTCGTTACTCTTGCCTACGACGTAACGGCTAGCGGTAATGTAGACAACGTGCGTGTGATCAACTCTGAACCGGCGGGTGTATTTGATAATGCGGCTATAGCTGCTGTGCGCGATTGGCAATTTTTGCCCATGCAACGTAGCGGCACGCCGGTCCTAGCGGAAGGGCAAGTCAGCACGCTGACCTTTAAATTAGCTGCAGACGAGAAAGATGGGGCTGAGGCCAGCACAAGCAACAGAGACGGGTAATCTAGCCATATTCAACGGTTGGTGGATTGTCTTCACCAGCGGGATACTGACGATGGTCCCGTTGTGGCTGGGTCCGGACGGCAGCCTAGCTGATGAACTGGGTTATGCCTTACGTGTCAGTGCGCGAGTTGCGTTTATCGCGTTGCTACTGGCGTATGTAGCACGTCCATGGCACAAGCTCACGGGCAGAGGGCGATGGTTGATGGTAAACCGGCGTTACCTTGGTCTCGCGGCCGCACTCGTGCATTCAGTGCACTTTGCCTACATTGTCGCGTTATTTGCGCTAACCGAAGCCGTGCTGGAAGCCGTTACAGCGATCTTTGGTGGCTTTGCCTACCTATGTATTTGGGTCATGGCCTTGACTAGTAATCGAGCTGCGCAGCAACGCTTAGGGCGCTGGTGGTCGCGGCTGCATCGATTCGGCATGCACTAGCTGTGGTTGGTCTTCATGCAAGCTTTTATCGGCATTGCTCTGACTGCTGGCGATCCGACCTATGTCGCTTTGACCGCAGCGGGGTTGCTGGCGTTCATGCTCAGAGTGGTGGTTGCACTACGTCATCGGTTAAGGCGCACCGCGTAAAGGCCGGAGAAACTTCCAGCGCTCGAGCCGTCACTGAGATGCACTTTGCTAGTGAGTTGAAAGCGTCCCTTACCCGACTTTTGCAGAGTATCCATTGCCGCCTCTTGGCCGGCAAAAGAACAACTCACGACAATTTCCTCGGCCACGGGTTTAGCGTAATCAATCTGGCCGTTGGCAATAACAATGGATGCATCAAGCTCGTGCAACTGCAGCTGTAAATGCATCATGCCCCAGCCGGTTAGAGCCTGAACCGCATATAGACTGCCGGCGAAAGCGGTGCCATGTACATTAACGTTAGGCGCCAAACTGGCGCAGCAAGTCAGCGTATTATCAGCAAAGTCCACAATGCGCATGTCCATGGCTTTGGACAGTGGAATTTGTTGGTACCAGATGGCCTGCAAATCTGTACAAAGGTCTTGGAGTTCGGTCATAGTTTTGGCTCGCGAGCGTTGGAGAGGTTAGACACCATGATCAGTGTGAATATGGTTGAGGCAGATGTCTATGAAGTGGTGGTCGGACAGCGGGTAAGCAGCGAGTTACAGCGCGGTGCGATCAACATTACCGACGAAACGGTACATCGCGTGCACATGTCCCAAGCCTATTACCGCAAGCTATGTGGTGCCACCACGACCCATGAATGGGTGTTGTTAAATGCGTTCCAGTTTCTGCTAGAGCGCGAGCCGAATACGGCGATACTCAAGACCTTTGACCTGCCGGACATAGCGCATTATTTCCCTGAGTTTGAAGCCGAGATGCAGCAACGGCTGGGCTATCAAGGCAGTTAAATGCTCAAAGCGTCTCCAGCTACTAAAGTTAGCAAAAGGTTGACTATTTAATTTGATCTAGGGGAAGCGCCCGCGCTGGTGCTAAGCTCTAGCATACGACTGCGAACCTATAGATTTACCTTCATATTTTAGCTTTTCCGTCGATTGCAAAGCCGACGCTTTGCAGTGATCGGGTTATCTGGGATAAAAGATCCATAATCCGGCCGGCGTTATATGTTTATCAAAAGTTAACTAATCAAGCGGGTGCGGAGTCGTGCAGTTTAAAACTGAAGGCCCAGAGATCATTTACGGAGTGTGGCTATGAAATTCCTTGGCTTAATGGTTGCTGTGATAGCGGCCTGGCTTTCACTCTCAAGCGCAACTGCTATTGCGAATACAGAGATTAAGCGCGAAGTTGATGCCGTGATTGACGACGTTATCAGTTGGCGTCGAGATTTCCACGAGCATGCTGAACTGTCGAATAGAGAGTTTCGCACCGCCAAGGTTATTGCCGAACACCTACGCGATTTAGGTATGGAGGTAACAACGGGTGTGGCTAAGACTGGCGTGGTTGGCCTGCTGAAAGGCGCCTTACCAGGACCCGTAGTGGCGCTCCGCGCAGATATGGACGGTTTGCCTGTGGTCGAAAGGACCGGTCTGCCTTACGCTTCGACTCAGCGCAGCGAATACGAGGGACGCGAGGTGGGCGTTATGCATGCCTGTGGTCATGACACCCACATGGCCATACTCATGGGCGCTGCGGAAATTCTTGCGGGTATGCGTGAACAGCTTCCGGGCACGGTGAAATTTATTTTCCAACCAGCTGAAGAAGGTGCTCCCAAGGGCGAGGAAGGTGGTGCGAAACTTATGATTGCTGAGGGCGTGTTGAAAAATCCCGATGTCGATGCGGTGATGGGTTTACATATCTCTCAAGGCAGCGAAGTCGGCACAGCGAGTTATCGCTCCCTAGGTTTTATGGCCAGTGCCCAGCGTTTTGATGTGCAGATACAAGGCAAGCAAACCCATGGCGCTCGACCTTGGGCTGGTGTTGACCCTATTGTGGTGGGCGCACAGATCATTAATGGCTTACAAACCATCGTCAGTCGGCAGATTGATATCACCCAGCACCCAGCCGTGGTTACGGTAGGCTCCTTTACCGCTGGTGTGCGGAACAACATCGTCCCAGAAACGGCGACCCTGAGCGGCACGATTCGCACATTCGATGCCGGGGTGCGTAGTTCCATACATGAAAAGATTCGTTCTATTGCTGAGCAAACTGCCACAGCTATGGGAGCGGTGGCCACGGTTGAGATTGACCCTGGAGTGCCGGTTACGTTTAACGATCCGCTGCTGACCCGACAGATGGTGCCGACGCTAGAGCGGGTGTATGGCGAGCAGTCAGTTTTTCAATCACCCCGCGTGACTGGGGCCGAAGACTTTTCCTTCTATCAAGAGCAAGTGCCCGGATTTTTCTTCTTTATTGGTGGACGGCCACCAGAGCTGAGTGCTGCCCAAGCGATTCCTAATCACTCGCCGTTTTTCTATGTCGATGAAGCAGCGTTCGCGCCGGCAGTGCAGGCTATGACGCAATTAGCCATAGACTACCTTAATGCTGGGGCACCCTAGAGACCCCAGCATTCGCCGTCATTAGCGAACAGCACGCTGCCCCCGTAGGAGTCTTCGATCGCTGCACGGCTCAGGCTCTCGCGGCCGCGTGTGCGATTGGTACGATGGGCGAGGATCAGCATGCGAGCATTAGCCGCCGCGGCAACCTTCCCCAGTTCTGAAGGCAGCGCAAAGGCATCTCTTAAGGCGCCGCGACTGACTTCTGGGATCGCATGACTCGCAACAAGCGCATCTGCGTCGGCTGCAAATGTGCCGATAATGTTTTTGTCGTTATTGAAGTCCCCGGCAAAGACGGCCACTTGGTTGCCTATTTCCACCCGCCAGGCGATGGTAGGAACATTACTGTGCTGCACGGGCACAGCCATCAACCGAACATTTGCGCTTCGGTAGCGTGACCACTTGCGAGAGCCGACAGCGGGGACATTGCTTACTTTCACCCGGAAACCGTCCGGAGCGGATGGTCGTAATAAGCCGGACAGATGGGAGAACGCGCCCTGATTACCGATTAGGCGTTGCACGAATGTTTCGGTGTCGACGAATTCATCCGTATTGCTGTCGGGACCAAGGATGGTCAGGGTGCTGCTGCGGTCTGCGGCTAATGCACCAGCAAGATAGGCTGGTAGATCGACGCTATTGTCTGCATGGAGTTGGGTGAAGGCGATGACCTCAATATCGTTAATGTCCGCGCCGGAGCGATCGAATCCTACAGAGGAGCCGGAGCCGGTATCGATAAGCAAGCGCGCTACATTATCTTGCCAGATCAGAAAACTCGGTGGGCCTTGGCCATCGGACAGTTCGCCGCTGCCGGCACCGAGAATTTCGATCCAGATGCCTTCGTCGCCGCAGTGCGCACTGTCGCTGAAGGCCGCGGGCGCTGCGAAAAGGCAAGACAGAAATAACAGCAGCTTGGATCTCATACACTGGTCTCTTTGGGTTGGATTTGGTCGATTTCATCCAGCCATGCCTTGGCTGTGGCTTCGTCGGGCATACGCCAATCGCCACGAGGCGAAAGGCTAACGCTACCCACCTTCGGCCCAGGCGGTAGGGTTGAGCGCTTGAATTGTTGGCTTATGAAGCGCTGGAAAAACTGCCTTAACCAATGGCTGATTTCTTGGCCGTTATAAACCCCGGCAAAACTGCGCTGCGCAAGATCGAAAATTTTCTTTGGCCGGCTGCCATGGCGTAGAAAGTGAAATAGGAAAAAGTCGTGCAGTTCATAAGGTCCAACTAACGATTCCGTCAATTGGCTGATTTCGTCATCCTGAGGGGGAATCAACTCGGGACTAATTGGGGTGTCCAGAACTCGGTTAAGAACGTTAGCTAATTCAGGCTGTGCCGAAGCTCGATGCTGGGCGTACCAGCGCACTAAATAGGCAATCAAGGTTTTTGGCACGCTGGCGTTGACGTTGTAGTTCGCCATGTGGTCTGCATTGAAGGTGCACCAGCCCAGTGCTAATTCACTCAGGTCGCCGGTTCCAACAACGATGCCACTTTCTTTATTTGCATAATTAAACAAAATTTGAGTGCGCTCCCGCGCCTGCGCATTTTCGAATACCACATCGAAGTCACCGTCGTGACGCAGGTCGGCAAGGTGCTGTTCGACCGCAGCATGAATGGGCACCTGCAAAAATTTAGCGCCTACAGTTGCGGCTAAATCTTCGGCATTACTGAAAGTGCCGGTGCTGGTGCCAGGCCCGGGCATGGTGATGGCATGCAGGTGATTCATATCTAGATTGAGCTTGTGCAGTGCGTCTACCGCTACGAGAAACGCAAGTGTTGAGTCGAGACCGCCAGACAAGCCGATCACCAGCGTGCTGCTGCGTGCAGCCTGAAAACGGCGCGCTAATCCAGTGGCTTGAATTTGCATGATCTCTGCTGCCCGGGCCTCTAGTTCATGCTCATCTGCCGGGACAAAGGGTTGTCGTGGGTACTCGCGTTGCAGTTGCGCTAATGGTGGCAAAGTAGCAGCGCCAGAAGCGATGCGATAGGCACTGGGCCGCTCTGCTTGAGCAAAGGTCGTGTTCTGGGCGCGGTCATGTTGTAACCATTGGATATCAATTTCTGCGATCAGGGTGGCTGCCTGCAGGCTAAAGCGTTGGCTGTCAGCGATCAGTTGGCCGGCCTCGGCGATCATTCGGTGACCGCCGAAGACCAGATCTTTGCTGGATTCGTTGGCCCCGGCGCTTGCATAGACATAGCCGCATAAATTCTTAGCGCTGGTCATGCGCACCAATTCGCGGCGATAGTCGGCCTTGCTGATGAGTTCGTTACTGGCCGAGAGATTGAGAATCACTTGGGCGCCAGCGAGAGCCGCCAAACTGCCCGGATTGATTGGCGCCCATAGGTCTTCGCAGATCTCTACGCCCACCAAATGGCCGCCTACATTGAATAGTTGGTCACGGCGAATCTGGAAGCTGCCGAGGTCAGCAGTAACCTCTGTTTCGTTGATCTCATGGCCTGATACGAACCACCGCTGATCGTAAAACTCACCATAATTCGGCTGTACAGATTTAGGCACCATACCCAACACTTTGCCATTCCCGATAAGTGCGGCGCAGTTCAGTAGCCGGCCATCGGCCAGACGCCATGGAATGCCTACAGCACATAGGGGCAAATCAGAGTGTTCAACCAGTAGGGTCAGGGCTTTGCGGCAATCGCCGAGTAAATTTTCGGTAAAGAACAAGTCTTCCGCTGAATAGCCGCTTAAACAGAGTTCTGGAAAAACAGCAACGGCTACGTTCTGCTCAGCTAGATTTTGCAGTTCTGTGAGTATTGCTGCAGCGTTTGCCAGCGGATCAGCGATGCTGACCACGGGTGTGGCTGCGGCGACGCGCAAAAAACCATGGGTGTTGAAGTCTGGCGAATGCATGTCGCGATTCTAGAGAGATTAGCCGCAGATAAAAACGGCAACCCAAGTAAATTTATTTTAATGCCGCAAAGCGGCCCTGTTTAGTTTTCTGCGTTCTAGTGCTTGTTGTCGCCATGTTTATGGGATCTGCGATGTAATTGAGACAAGCGTCGGGATGCTCATCGCATGCGTAGTCAAAGCTCGCGAGGCTCTGTTATATTCCGTCGTTCGCTTGAGGGACTTGCGTGAGGCTAAGTCAGCGAAATTAACATTGGGGAAGGCGATTATGGATTTTGAATTTTCTGACGAACAAGAGCTTTTGCGGGAACAGGCTCGCGGTTTTTTAGCGGACAACTGTCCGCCCACCGCAGTCCGTAAAGTATTGGATGGCGACGCTGAGTACGATGCGGAATTGTGGCAAAAAGTCGTAGAAATGGGTTGGACCGCTACGGTGATTCCCGAAGAATTTGGTGGCTTGGGGCTGTCCTACCTCGAATTAGTGGTCATTGCAGAGGAATTGGGTCGCGCGGCAGCGCCGATCCCGTTCAGCTCTTCGGTTTATTTGGCCACTGAAGCGTTGCTGATGCTGGGTAGCCAAGAGCAGAAAGAAAAGTGGCTGCCAATGCTGGCCAGTGGCGAGGCCATCGGAACTTTTGCATTGGCCGAGGGCAATGGTCGGCCGGCGGCAAGTAGTCTTAAGACCTCAGGCGCTGGTGGCTCGGTCACGGGGCGTAAAATACCTGTCGCAGATGGCGGCATTGCGAACTTTGCTGTAGTGGTTGCCGCTAGCGATCAGGGCGATGGGGCGAGCCTGCACTTGGTCGAACTGGACCAGGCTGGTGTGAGCCGAGAAGCAGTGCGCACGCTGGATTTCACTCGCGGCCACGCAGCCATTGAGTTCACTAATGCTGAGTCTGAATTGCTCGGAGGCGAAGGCTCTGGATGGACGGCAATGGAGAGTCTGCTCGATCGAGCAGCGGTGCTGTTTGCTTGGGAACAGGTGGGCTTAGCTGATGCAGCGCTTGAGCAGGCCCGTGACTATGCCATGGGCCGTTATGCCTTTGGCCGCTCGATTGCGTCCTATCAGGCAATTAAGCACAAGCTGGCAGGCATGTATGTGAAAAATACCCTAGCGCGCAGCAACTGTTATTACGGTGCTTGGGCCCTAGACAGCGGCAGCGCTGAGTTGGCCTTGGCGGCGGCTACCGCGCGGGTAGGTGCGATCCAGGCGGCGGTGCACGCCGCGGAAGAAAATGTTCAAACCCATGGCGGTATGGGCTTCACCTGGGAATTCGATTGTCAGTTTTATTATCGCCGGGCGAAATTGCTCAGCGTCAACATAGGCAGTGAGGGCTACTGGCAGGACAAGTTGATCACTGCTTACGAACAGACCAACGCTGCGTAGAGCGCGCGCGTATCACTTAGCGAAAGAGATAATTTAAGGACGAATACAATGGATTTTAATGATTCAAAAGACGAAGCAGCGTTTCGCGCCGAAGCAGCGGCATGGTTGAAAGACAACGTACCGAGCAAAGACGAACTTGCCGGCTTAGATGAGCTTGCTGCAGCGAAGTTATGGCAAAAGCGTAAATACGACGCGGGATGGGCATGCATTCGCTGGGACAAGGAGTTTGGTGGACGCGGCGCCAGCGCGATAGAGCAGGTGATTTGGAATCAAGAAGAGGCCAAATACAATGTGCCGGCTGGCTTCTTTGTGATTGGACAGGGCATGGCAGCACCGACATTGATGACTTGGGGTCAGCCTGAGCACCACGCGCGGTATTTGCCGAAACTCGCCAGCGGCGAAGAAATTTGGTGTCAGTTGTTCTCCGAACCTGCAGGTGGATCGGATCTCGCAGCTCTGCGTACCAAGGCAGAACGTGATGGAGACGACTGGGTTATCAACGGACAAAAAATCTGGACCTCTGGTGCGCACTACTCGGATTATGGAATTTTGGTTGTGCGCACGGACCCCAACGTGCCAAAGCATAAAGGTCTGAGCTACTTCTTCTTAGACATGAAGTCGCCCGGTGTAGAGATCAAGCCAATTAAGCAGTTAACTGGTGGTGCGAACTTTAATGAGGTGTACTTCACCGATGTGCGTATTCCAGATAGTCAGCGCCTTGGTGAGGTCGGGCAGGGCTGGCAAGTGGCTCTGACTACGCTGATGAATGAGCGTGCAGCGATTGGCGGTGGTGGCGCTGGCGTTAATGTCGAAATGGCTTATCGCATTGCTAACGAAGTCATGATTGATGATAAGCCCGCAATTGCCGACAGTGCAGTCCGTGCCAAGTTAGCCAACTGGTATGTGCAAGAATCAGGTTTGCGGTTCACCGGTTATCGCTCTATGACTGCGATGTCACGGGGCGAAATCCCCGGACCAGAAAACTCCATTGGTAAACTTGTAGGTGCACCGAAAACTCAGGAAATGGCGTCTTTTTGTATGGATCTGTTGGAAATGAGCGGAGCAATCTGGGACGAAAAGTTATCCAAAGAAGCGGGTATGTTGCAGCTCACATATATGGGGGCACCGGGCGGACGGATTGCAGGTGGTACCGATGAAATCATGGCCAACATCATTGCGGAACGGGTATTGGGAATGCCTCAGGAGCCGCGTATGGACAAAGGCATGCCGTTTACCGAGGTACCAACGGGCAGCAATTGATAGATGCAGACTAGTGTGGCGCCATTGGCGCTCGGTAGATGAGTCGGAAGGGGCACACAGTGCCCCTTTTTTTTGTGCGCGGTTGAAGTGGCCTTGCTTAACCTGCCGTTACAGACGAGTCTGAGGACAGCCATTCAACCTTATCCCCCAACTTGATGTTACCGGGCTTTTCAACACTCGCATAAACGCCCAAGTTGCCGTCGTTGTGCTGCACAAGGTGGCGCATGACCTTTGGATCCTTGGGTAAATCTGCAAAGCCATGAGTGGTCATAACGCAACGCGGGCAGATGGCATTGATCAATAGCACAGCGCTACCAAGCTGCAAACGTTTGCCCACCCATTCGTTCTCGACAAAACCGTCGGCCTCAGTATCGAGTACGATGTTTGGGCGGAAACGCCGTACGTCGAAATTACTTTCGCTGCTCGCCGCAGACATTGCGTGCAAGGATGCTGTGGTCATGATCAGCAGTGGAAATGCGTCAAAGTAAGTTCCCGGAGAAGATTCATAAATGAATAATTCTTTTGGAAAAGTCGATAGATCTGGTAGCGGCTCGTCCTCTGTGCGTGCAAACAACTCACGAAAGTAGGCCATTTGATCGAAATTTTCCGGATTTGGCGGGCGCTTGTAATGCTCGAGCTGATCCGCAGGCAGTAGTGGCCATAGACTCACTGGCGACCCTATTGCCGCAGAAAGGGTCTGATTCACCTTGGGATCTTTTGAATGGGTAGTACTTTGATCTGGGAGTCTTATGGCAACCGGTGGCGATGGTGTTCGCGCATCGGGTTCATGCTCTAGTGCTGCGTGCATGTCCATGAGTTGGGGAAATCTTTTACCGCCTTTAATTCCACCTCGCTCTTCGTCCTTTACCGTCCAGCAGCGGTCGCCGGGAATGCCCTTCATTGTTAAGGCAGTGCTATTGAGGGTATCCCCACCCATGCTTTTGACGGGGTAGCGATACAGGGAATGGATGGTTGCTTGCATAATCACTCAGTGGCGGATTTGGTCGATGCCGTTAATCTGACGAATTAGTCCCATTGATTTGCTCAAAATGCGGGTTACCAGAGCGTCGGCGGTATTAGAAAACTCAAAGCCCATAGCATTGGCTGCAGATAAATCGATGATGGGTCGTGCCAATTCCCAATCGCTATGAGCGCGGATGAGGTGCGTACGAATTCGGGTAAAGTGTGCTCGATAGGTCAGTTGACCTTCGTTTTCCAACTGCATGATCAGTCGATCCAGCAGCGGGGCGAGTTCGTTTCGAACTAGGGTTCCCGTTTCCATGACACAATCTCCGTAGAGCCTGACCCTAGTTTGCCGCTAGAACGTTAGAAAGCCAATCTGTTAAATCATTATCTCGTGCAGGGACATACAGTTGGCCAGTACCCGATCTGCCCCAGCCTTTTGCAGTGCCGCAGAGTCATTGCTGCCGGTAAGCACACCAATACAGTGCATGTTTAACGCCTTGCCCGCCTGCATATCCAGCGCACCGTCTCCCACCATAATGCTGCTGTCTGGGCGTGCC
>Ga0160423_10003669_pt1 | contig 12739 bp, 17 predicted proteins | sample CRUFie14St8metaG_FD_108191 | JGI IMG/M metagenome (GOLD analysis project Ga0160423, IMG submission 108191) | Marine microbial communities from the Costa Rica Dome - CRUD Field 142mm St8 metaG | ecosystem: Environmental > Aquatic > Marine > Oceanic > Photic zone | place: Costa Rica: the Eastern... | reverse complement strand
TATTTAATAGCCAAAAATTCATTTTAAATCTGAAAGAACTTAATCTGTCAAGTTTTTTCTTTTCAAAACTTACCTTATTTTTTTCCATCTTACAATAGTATTTATCAATAACTAAATTAATATTTTGCCTCAATTCTTTTTCATAACCAATAACACTATTTATGGGTTTAACCATTAGGGTGTAAAGAAACATTAATCATTTTTAAAAACTTTAATCAGATAAGAAATTCCTAAAGAACTTAATCCTACTATTAGAAGTTTATCAGCGTACTGCCATGACATTAGCTTAAATAGTATTGCAAAACATGTGATTGAAAAACCAAAATTTTTTAGTTTATGAATCATATAGTAAAAGAATTTATTTTTTATGAAGAAATCCAACACCTGAAAACAAAATAGCAATCCACGATGCAAAAATTACAGAATCAAAACCACTTTCAAGCCACTCTATTATAAAATATATTGCAAAAGATACAAGTGATATTAATCAAAGTAATTTTAAATATTTCATATGAATAAGATAATGTTTCTTCCCAATTCTTTCCCATAACTATAGCTATTTTTATCTTCTAAAATAAAAAATCTATGACATTTATAGCATATAGAAAATCAGTCCGATTTTTATAGATTTAACATTAAACGATTTACCAGAATATTGGTTATAAAAGTTTTTCATAATTTGGTTCAAATCATACGAGAGATAAACGTTCCATGTGTTATAGCCAAAACTTAAGTATAACTCTTTGTTCCAATTATTAACTTCATCAGAAATATTTTTTATATCACCATTTCTATATTTCAGTTTTGAAAGAAAATTCCTTTGAAATTTGAATCCTGCGTAAACTCTTTCAAATTTATTATTAAAGGAGATATTTCTCCATCTTAAAGAAATTGGGAATTCAATGAAATTAAATGATAATTTAGATTTTTGATTTAAGGTATAATTTATTATAAAAATTGAATTTCCATTGTTAATATTAAATCTAACAAGATTAGAATTATAGTCTTGAAAAGAATATCCCAGTCCTAAACCAATTGCTAATTTACGAGAAGAAATTAATGGAATATCTCTTACAAAACCAAGTTGAAATTGTTTTGAAATCCCTTGACGTTTAAATTTTTCTTGATCACTATTAAGAAGCATAAAAGATGCTCCAAAATAAATTTGATCCTTTCGATAAGATGTTGAGCCACTATTATTTAATTTCTCTTGTCCAATAATATTTAAACAAGAAAGAAATACAATTAAAATATAACTTAAATTCAGTTTTGCAAAAACTAATCCACGAATAGCAGAAAGTTTTTTACTCATAAAGCTAAAATAGTTTGAGGAACTTCAATCATTTATTTCATTTTTAATTAATTCTACCAAATTAGTATCTGCCTTTAATCTAGACTTTATTCGTTTTATGTAAAAATTATGATATGTCCTTTTGTCTTTTAAAGCCTCAATTATGTGCTGCGGGATATTTTGTTTTCCTGTATAAATTCTGTCAATAGCTAAACCTAAATTATCTGTTTTGTAACTCTTATATTTTAAATTTCTGTTTGCGAAATCATCTAAATATAATCGTCTATCCATTATGGAGTTTTCAATTTTTTTAAAAAACTCGTGTACTATGTATTTTTGTTGAAGATTGGTAACAATATTTTCATTTTCAATTAACTCAATCAATCCTGAATTTTGTAATCCACGATACTCCTCTTGATTATCAACAAAAATTGTATTAAAGTATATTGCTCTGTTTAAATGAAATCCAACAGAATCTTTTGAATAAAATTGTAAATTATTATTTCTTTCAGATATCCAGTCTGAAGAATATATTGCTTTCCTATTTGCTTCTAAATTAAATTCAAAATCTCTAGTATCAGTCTCTAAATTTTTTAGTACTCTTTTCAATGACTGATTCTTTAAATTTTCTTTGTAATTATTCTGATTTAAATTCTCAACATAGAACGATAAAGAGATACCAGTTATGATGACTATAAATTCCACCAAGTACTTTGCAACAAGACTTTTCATTTGTTTTGGATTTTCTTAAAATTAGTAAAACAATATGGCAGTTGCAAAGATGCCAGAAATAGAGAGTAGATCAATATATATTTAATGGAGTAGTCTCGTCAGAGCCAGTATTTATTGAGCTCCGAGTGTCAAAGACACGAAGGTCACGGAACTTAATGAACAGGATTAGGAATACCTGATTTACAAGAAAAGGATATGCCAATAATTTAGTATCCTAGGCAAGGTGAACATATAATTCTATCAAATGTCTATATAAGAATTATCCATAAGTTTATAATGATTGTATTTTAATTATGAATAATTTTAATTTATTAAATAAAAGTTATTCAATATTACTATATTAAAAATTAAAGTTCCGAATATGAAGGTAAAGAATTTTATTGCTTTGGTAATTTCTCATCTAATAGTCAGTTGCGCTATAATTAGACCAGGTGAAGTTGGAATAAAACAAAAGTTAGGTAAATTTTCAGACAAGGTTGTCAAAGAGGGATCGGTGGTTTACAATCCTATAATAAGCAAAGTTGTAAAGGAATCAACTCAAACACAGAATATTAAACTAATATTAAGTCTTCCAAGTAAAGAAGGTTTAAGTGTAGAATCAGAAATATCAATTTTATATAGACTTGAAGAAGATAAAGTTGCTTCTGTTTTGGAAAATTTAGGTAAAAATTACGAATCAATAGTTACTAGCGTCTTTAGATCAGCTGCATCTGATGTTTGCGCACAGTTTTTTGCTAAAGATATGCATTCAGGTGTTAGATCAAAAATTGAGGGTGAAATTTTGTCCAAGATGAAAATTAATTTAGAAAAGCAAGCTAATGGTGTTGATTTGATTGCTGTTTTAATGAAACAAATTCGCCTACCCCGCGGTTTAGCCAGTTCAATTGAAAGGAAATTACAGGCAGAACAGGACGCAATGAGGATGGAGTTTGTTTTAAATCAAGAGAAAAAAGAAGCAGAAAGGAAAATTATTAGTGCTAAAGGGGAAAGAGATGCACAAATAATTATATCCGAAGGTCTTACAGATAATGTCTTAAAAAACAAAGCAATTGAAGTATTTAGAGAATTATCTGCTTCTAATAATTCAAAAATAATTATTACAAATGGAAAAACTCCTTTGATGATTTCTGATAATGAGGACAAAAAATAGAGCTTTTATACTAATAAAATTTATCCATCATTCATTACTAGATTTTTCAGTTTCTGATAATTGACGTTGATGAATGTATCCTTTTTTAACTTTACCGTCTTTAATCATAAGATCAACAACTCTACTAACTGAAGTTTTTGATGCTTTATCTTTTCCATAAGACACGAGGATTCCAGATGTAACCCAATTTTCAGTTGGCTTATTTTCAAAATTTACATGAGTTGATATAGACCAAATAATATCCCATTTTGCATATTGATTGGCTGCTAAAAACTTTTCTCCGCCTTCTAGGTGTTGTTTTGAACTTTCAATTGTCATCCCATTAGGGGCAAAAAGTAAAACATCCTCGTGTTCCAAATTGTATACTGCTTGGAGATCTTTTTTATTGTATGCATCAAAGTATGCTTTAACAATTTCTACTGAATTAATATCGCCATTTACGATTTTGTATTTGTTGTTTTTATCACTTTCATAACCAATTACAATTGGTTTGCTTTCAGTTGATTGATTAGAAGATTCTATGTTTACACAACTAGTAATAATTAATACTGGCAAAAAAAATAGAATTATTAAGTTTTTCATCTTTATTCGGTTTTAATTTTCTAAAATTAAAAATAAAGTTTTAATTCTTTTCTCTTGAAAAAGTAATTATAGCAGCTTCTCTTGACCAGAGAAATAATAGTCTTCTTTTCTCAACTAATTGAAATTCAACATCCCATCCATCTTCTCCGTATTTATTCATTACTTCTTCCATTTTTTTTAATGGCATTTTACTTGATCCAAGAAAGATTGTACCTAGAGCACCTTCTTTAACTACTTCAACTTTATATTCTTTTTTCATTATTTCTTTAAACAATATTCGGTTATAAGATAATTATTTATTAGAATTTCCTCTTCACTTATTGGAGAAAAGTCTTTTCGTGTAAACTTATCAAAATCTATATATTTTGGTTTTCCAGCATCTTCATAAGCTTTAGAATAGTTACACTCACCAGAGCATTTACATGGATAACCATTAGGGTATAAAGGAACTTCTGTCATTTATTTCTTTTGCTTTGACTTTAAGTTCATTAAATAAAATGAAAATACCATTAGTGAAAATCCTATAATAGAAGCAATCGATTCATAATAAAAAAGAGAATCCCCTATTGCAATGAAAAATCCAATAAAAAAAACTCCCCAATTATTTCTGATTAAATATTGCATTAGCTATTTATATTGATAGTGGCTCAAAAGAATATCTTTTTGGAATAAGATTATGTTCTTTAAACATTTGTTGAGTGGATGGTTTAGCTAACCACTCTTGAAGTTTGGGAGGATTTACATCAAAAAATAGTTCTAAAACATTTTGATTATCAATTTTACAAAAAACACATTTTGAAGAATCACACCAATCATCAAACTCGTGCTTAAATTTTTCATAGCCATTTATTTTAAAATCATCAGCATCATTACAGCTTGCAGTTAGCATTAAGTTCATAAAATTATATTTAAGTTATTTATCACCTAATTTATAAAATTATCAATAACAAAAGTATAGGAAGGAACTTCAATCATTTTTTATACAAATTATTGAGCAAGTCATCCCTACAATTTGTACAAAGTCTAGAAAATTCATTGTTATTATAAATACTACTTGCCCAAATAAAATCAATCTCTTTTGAACAACTATTGCATTTGTATTTTTTAATAGAATTTAAATCATTCATAAAACTAAAATAATATTTTGTCCCAATTCTTTTCCATAACTAATACTATTTATTGTTATACAACATGACAGTTCTAAAAGTGCCATAAATAGAGTAGATCAATATATATTTAATGGAGTAATCTCGTCAGAGTCCCTATATAGTTGCAATGAGAGACATAGTCTCGAATGAATTTCGACTAAATTAGCGTGCCAAATACGTGCCAAAACTGGTCTATATTTCGTATATTTAAGTGTAAATCGTTCTTAAACTTGTATTCGCTTTTTTGGAGAATGCAGTTGGTTAATCCCTATAAAAAAAGGGACTCAAAAGAATCCCTTAAGGGTGGAAGATCGGGCTCGAACCGACGACTTCCTGAACCACAATCAGGCGCTCTAACCAACTGAGCTACAACCACCATAAAAAACGAGTAAATATAAAGGATTTTTTCAGAGATTGAATGTATTTTGAATCAGGATTTATTTATAAAATATCTACAATTTAGAATCAAAATTGATTTAAATAATTTTATTACATTGAGTAAAACTTCTAATAAAAGCAAAACCAATGAAGAAATTTTATTTATTATTCTTAGTAGCTTTTATTTTTTCTTGCACTAGTGCTAGCCCATGTGATGATAATTATTTTCCAGTATGTGGAATCAATGGGAAAACATATGGCAACGAATGTTTCGCAGGAATTGATGGCATTACTATATATACAGATGGGGAATGTTCTAATAATTAGAATTGTTATTAACATATAATATCCATATTTTTCTAAAAATGATTAAATTTTTAAAACTTTTAAATATCAATTCTTACATATTCATTTTATGAAAATTTCATCACTATTGATTATTTTTTTCATATTTAATATTTCATTTTCTCAAGAAGATAAAGTTTACTTGAAAGGGCTTACTAGAAAAGAAATAAGAGATATGAAAAGAAAGAAAAAAGAACAAGATATTATAGCAAGGTATAAAGCTATGGGACTAAATCAGTGGGGTATTGATGAAAATGCTCAGACTTGGTATCTTGCACTAAAGTATCATTTACCAACTTCAAGACAATCAAACGGATTACCAATACTAAGACAGTATCAAACATTTACAGAAGAATCATCTAAGATTTATCCATTGTGGATTATTAATGGCCAACAATTTAATTCTCCACCATTAGACGTTCAGGCATTGTCTCCTTTAATTAGGAAAGTAAAAATTTTAGTAAGTGCTGCAGAAACTAATCGATGGGGAAAACAAGCTAGAGCTGGTGTTATCGTATTAGAGACACTTAGATAAATATTTAATTTCCATTTACTCATCGTCTATTTATTTTATGATATAATTCTTTAATTCTTGATGATACGTATGTTTTAAATGTAAAAGGTAAAATAGCATGAATTATAGCAATTATACCCCAGAGAAATAATTTTGCACCAATATTAATAGCAAACATAAAATGTTTCAAATAAGATTCACCGACAGATTTGGGATGTTCAGTAAAGATATTTTTCATTTTGGATGTCTTTGATAATTATATTGGTTGTAAAAATTACAATAATATAAAATTATATTTAGTTGTATTAAAAAAGATAAATTATAGGTTTAAAATAAATCAATTTTTATTACTTTTATAATGCAACTAAATAATATAGTTGCTCATCATAAACCAATTTGTTTAATAAACCGTCATGAAATTTGACGGTTTTTTTTGATTTACCTCTATTTTACCAAAACTTATTATGTAATATTTATTTTATGATGTAGTTAACCTCTGAGGTTTCAGAGACTCTAAAGTAACCTAGAGGATTTAGATTTGAGTCAGATTCATGTATAATGTTTCCAACTAAATTAACTGGATTGGTTTGGAATGGCCCCCCTTGCTGAGTATTTTGAAATATTAATAGATACCAATAATTGTATGCTATATTAGATAATCCATATTGGCGAATTCTTATGGAATCTCCGGTTTTTAATTTTGAGTCTAAAAGAAATCCATAATATTCACCTCCATTACTAAAATCATCTCGAAATAGATTATATTCAGAAACTTCTAATTTATCGCCAACAAATTCAAAAAAACTATAGTTTCTTTCATCTACTGGATCAAAAGCGTGTGCTTCCAATTGAACAGATTCATTACTAAAAAGATTTACGGTTTCTTGTTCTATTCTTTCAATTGAACTTACTGAAATAAGTGATTCTTTTGCAATATATTCTTCTCCTTTAAATTCAATTTTCAAAGTAAAAGTCTCATCGAATTTGTAAGGAATTGTATCACTACTTAGATATCGTCCTGAATTACCTTGCTCATAAAAGTTAAAGGTATTCCCATGCTCATCTTCAATTACAACATTAGCATTATTTGCAGCTTTGAAATCAGTATTAAAATATGGACTACTTAAAGATAAATTCACCACTTGTTCAGTGGTTTTATTTTCTTTAATCCAATTGATAAAAGCTTCTACAACTAAAATTTCTTTAGTGTCATTTAAGGAGACATCTATTGGGTCTTCACAATTAATAAAAATTATAGAAACATATATTAATAAAGAAAATTTTCTCATCGTTAAAATTTAAAGTTATAAGTCACAGACGGAATAATTCCAAAAATTGTTAGCCTTAAAGCTTCATTAATTCCAGTATCTAGATTTTCTTGAAACCTTATTGATGCTGCATTTTTCCTATTATAAATATTATAAACTCCAAATATCCATTGTCCTTTGTTATTATCAGGAGTCAATATAGCTGAAACATCTAATCTGTTATATGATGGTAGTCTACTACTGTTTCTTGATTCAAAATTAGGAATTGAAAATCCAGAAAATTGATACTGAGCGTTAGGGTAGGTAATTGGTTGTCCTGTTTGGTATATAAAATTTAAGTTAAAGTCCCATTTTTTATTCAAATTATAGTTTGATGTTATTGAAATATCATGTGTTTTGTCATAGGGTGTGAAATACCATTCTCCATTATTTATCCCAACTTCATTTTGATTTCTTCCAGGTGTTCTCTGTTCTGATCTAGATAAAGTGTAAGCGATCCATCCTGTAAGTCTTCCTTCGCTCTTTCTAATTAAAAACTCTAAACCAGATGCCTTTGCTTCACCACTAAGTAAGACTTGTTCAATAGCATCATTTGCTATAAGTTCTGCACCATCAATATAATCTAATCTATTTTCAATCATTTTATGAAAAACTTCTAACTCAATATTATAGCTATTATTTTTGAATGTTTTGAAATAGCCAATCGCAAACTGATCTAATAATTGTGGGTCTATAAATTTTCCACTTGGAGCCCATACATCTATTGGGGTAGGGGAGTTAGTGTTAGATATTAGGTGTAAATATTGTGCCATTCTGTTGTAACTTAATTTAACTGACTGGTTTGATCTTATTTGGTAGGCTAATGAAAAACGAGGTTCTAGTCTTGTAAAAGTTTTAATTACATCTCCTTTTGAGTAATTTATTGATCCCGTTGGGACTGCTTCTTCATAAGCTTTTGAGGAATCTATATAGAGAAGAGGATTGTTGTTTTGGTAAGTATTTAGTTTTTGTCCTAAGCGAATAAATTGACTTAGTCTTAAACCTAATTGAAGATTTATATTTTTTTTAAGTTTATAATTCAATCCAGTATATAATGCATTTTCAAATGCAAATTTGTCTTCCAATTTTCTGGTTTGTATAGGAGAAGTTTCTTCTGTTGGTTGAATTAATCCTGGATCAAATTTGTAATAAATACTATTCAATCCGTATTCTAACTTAGTTCTATCATTTAAATAATTTTTAAAATCATATTTAAAATTAAAGTTTGTTATGCCTAAATTCCAATCAAATTCGGCTAGTCCAAAATCCAAGGTGTAATCATAATCAGAATAAATTAGGGATAGGTTTGAAAATAATTTATTAGAAAATAAATGATTCCAACGAAAATTAGCAACCGAATTGCCATAAGCTAAATCAAATAAATTATCAATATCAAAAACATCTCTTCCAAAATATCCTGATAAATACAAAGTATTTTTTTCATTAAGATTATAACTTAATTTGGTATTTAAATCATAAAAATAGGCCTTGTTATTATCAATACTTTCTATTAATGGCAAGAATAGATGAGCATAACTGCTTCTTCCACCTATTAGAAATGAACTTTTTCCTTTTTTTAATGGCCCCTCTAGAAGTAATCGACTAGATATTAATCCAACCCCGCCTTGACTTTTAAATTCGTTTTTATTCCCTTCTTTCTGATAAATATTTAGAACTGAGGAAGCTCTTCCCCCATATAAAGCAGGAATCCCTCCTTTGTATAATCGAATATCCTTTATTGCCTCCGGATTAAATACAGAAAAAAATCCAAATAAATGTGAGGAATTAAATATTATAGCTTCATCTAAAAGAATCAAATTTTGATCTGCAGCACCTCCTCTAACGTTAAACCCAGAGGCTCCTTCACCAGCATTTGTAACTCCAGGCAACAATGTTATTGATTTGATAATATCAGCTTCACCTAAAACAGCAGGGATTTTTTTTATTGTATTAATCGCTAGTCTGTTTACACTCATTTGGGGGCTTTTTATATTAAGTGTCTCAATATTTTCCTCCAGAATTATTTCGTCAAGGATTTCTGATTGCTGTTTAAGTCCAAAATTTTTTGTTATATCTTCATTTAAAATAATATTTTCCTTTTTAGTTCTATATCCTAGATAGTTAATTTGTAAAATATGATTTCCTTTTGGTAATGTCAAAGAGTAAAATCCATAATCATTAGTAATTGTCCCAATTTGTAGTTCAGGAACAATAATATTCACACCAATGAGAGTTTCCTTACTATCAATATCTGAAACAAAACCTGAAAGAGTAAATTTTTCTTGAGCTAATGAAAGATTAGAAATTAATAAAAGAAGAATTGTTGGAAAGAATAAATAGTAATTTATCCTTTTAACAAGAATAGTCTTAATCATAATTTTTTATAAAATCACAAATATAGTGGTGATTTTTGTCCTGAAAAAGATATCAATTTGTAAAGCTATTTAAATTCCAAATTAGAAAGCAAAACCAAAACCAATATTTCCAATTATTGTACCACCTGAACTCAAACCAGGAATGGGTGGAATATCTTCACTAAAGGTTTCTGTTATACCCCCTGAGGTAGCCGTAAAATTTATCGAATCCGGAATATCACCTATTCCATATCCTACTTCAAAACGGAAATAAAAACTACCTCCTGATTTTAAACCTAATTTTATGTTTGTAGTACCAAAATCAAAGTCAGTTGTGGCACTACCTCTTGCTCCGTCAAAATCTAAATCATTAAATGTCAATTCAGTATTAAATTGTCCTCTTCCTAGCGAAACAAAAAAACCATTACCTTTTTGATTTAAATAAACATTTGCTCCAAATTCAGAATATGAAAAATTAGTTTCTATATCATCTGCTTCTAAATTAAAACCACTTATATCAAAATAAGGTGAAATTCTGTTATTCAATATTGGAAGAGTTATCTCTGCTGATCCTCCAACTATGTTGGGGATACCAATTTTTAATCCAATATTTATTCTTTTAATTTTTAAACTATCAGAGTTTTCAATAATAATTTCATCATTTTGTCCATATGAGAAAGATGTCATTAATATGATTGCGGTGGTTATCGTTGTTATTTTTTTTAAGTTCATATTATTTATTCAGTTTAATTTTATTTTTTCTGTTTGCTAATTCCCATGCTGTATAGAAAATGAGTTTTGTTCTTTTCTCTAGCGTTTTGTATAAAATTTTATCCACAGTATCTCCAGGTTTATGATAGTCTTCATGAGTTCCGCTAAAATAAAATATTACAGGAATATTATTTTTTGCAAAATTGTAATGATCAGATCTAAAGTAATATCTGTTTGGCTTATATTTTCCAAATTCAAAAACCAATGTATTGGGATCATTGTATCTGTAGTCAAGATCAAGTTTAGTGTACTTTTCGTTCATTTTTTCTGACAATAAATGAAGATCATTAGAGAGTATATTCGAACCTATTAAATACATGTAATTTTCTTCTTTTTTGTGTAAAAGATCAGTTCTGCCTATCATATCTATATTCAAATTAGCCATCGTTTTTTCTAAGGGATAAAGCGGATTTTCTGTATAATATTTTGAGCCTAATAGCCCTTTTTCTTCACCAGTCACATGTAGAAAAATTAAACTTCTTTTAGGACTTTTTCCTGCTAATTCTGCTTTTTTAAAAGCTTCTGCTATTTCTAAAAGTGCAACTGTACCTGAACCATCATCATCAGCACCATTATTTATATCTCCGTTATCATCTATTCCTATATGATCAAGGTGTGCAGAGATTAAGATATATTCTTCTGGAAAATCATTCCCTTTTATAATTGCCGCTACGTTTTCTGTTTTGACTTTTATCCCTTTGATTGGCAACTCCATTTTTTGAAGATAGTCTTCTGTTCCATTTGCAGGAGGTATTTGCGAAGTTGAATAAAAATTTTGTAAAAAATTTATAGCTCTTTTTTGGCCTATTTCTCCTGTTTCTCTTCCTTGAAAATAGTCTGATGCGTAAACATATAGGCTCTCCTTAAGTTCTTTCGCAGTTATTGTTTCAGCAAATTGTTTTGGATCTAAACTGTTCTGACAAAAGCACCAACTAAAACAAAAAAATAAAATAACAGTGTAAAGTTTCATTTGTTTTTTGTGATAAATTTAATTTAATTTATCCTACCTAAGCGAAACTCAATTTGTTTTTTTTATTAGCCATAATACCATCCCAAAGACCAATTCTTAACTGTAAAGCTTTTTTTGAGTATATTAATGCCTCTTCCCATTTTTCACTATCATTACCACATAGCTGTTGAATCATTTCTAATGCTAAAGGTCCGTGTTCGTCAGAATCAACTTCAATATGGCGTTCAAAATAATATATTATATCTGATAGCTCCTTTTCTGTATCGATTTTTAAATTTTTGATTATCTGTATGAACATATCAGGTATTAGGTCTTCCCTTCCAAATGTAAATACTGCGGCTATAACATGAATATTATTAGAATTAACAACTTCAAACGTAAACTTTAGAAAATCAATTATATGTTTCGGGAGTGATGAGTTACTTAGAATTTTGAAAATATCTTCTTTCTTTTTGACAGCATTAATTACATAATCAATCTCTTTGGTATTTGCATTAATTGACTTCATCGCTTCGATGTACATCTCAAAATGACTCATAGCAACTCCATTTTTATTAATGTCAGATTCCTCTCCCCAAACAATTTCATTTATTAATCTAGATGCTTTTGGATAACCTGATGGACTCCAAGGTATATTATTGCAGCTTAAATGATTTTGAAGTTGTTTTAAAAGTGACATAAAATCCCATACAGCAAAAACGTGAGATTCCATGAATTTTTTCAAATCATCTATGTCATTTATTGATTTATAAATCGGGTGATTTTTTAATTCTTCTCTAAGAGGGAGAAGTTCATTTTGTAATCTTTCTATCATCTTCAAAGCAATCATTTTAAAGTACAAATATATCTATAAATTTGTCTAAAATGGATTATAATACAATTTTACTTTTTATAATTTCTTCAATTAGTCTGACACTTTTACCTGGTCCAGACATTTTGTTTGTTATAACAACTAGTATTTCTGAAGGTTGGAAAAATGGATCAAAGATTTCTTTAGGTCTGTGTACAGGACTTGTAATCCATACACTATTGATAATGCTTGGGTTGGGAATTTTTTTTGAAATATATCCACATTGGATTCGTATTGTTGAAATATCAGGTGCAGCATATTTAATTTATTTGGCATATGATTTAAATAAAGCTTCAAATAATAAACAAAAAGAAGTTTCTGCTAATTTGAAGAAACGTTTTTTTTTA
>Ga0160423_10003668_pt1 | contig 12743 bp, 7 predicted proteins | sample CRUFie14St8metaG_FD_108191 | JGI IMG/M metagenome (GOLD analysis project Ga0160423, IMG submission 108191) | Marine microbial communities from the Costa Rica Dome - CRUD Field 142mm St8 metaG | ecosystem: Environmental > Aquatic > Marine > Oceanic > Photic zone | place: Costa Rica: the Eastern... | reverse complement strand
GTCATGTAATGTCCCGGCGAAATATTGAAGAGGGACGGTTCGTCTGGATTAGCCAAGAACTTGTCGTACTCTGTACGGGAAACCTCGTTTGTGAGAATGAACGCGGCGACGGTGTACTGAGTGGCCTTCTTGTTGACGACCTCCTTCTCCCAGCCAAATTTGTCGGCAAACTGCTTGAGTTTGAGTTTCTTTTTCTCCGCTATGGAATAGACTGCGATCTCGATTTTTCGTATCTCTGATGGTATGCCGCGTGCTTGCTTGAGAGAGTTCTGAAAGTCTTCTGGCAAAATGTCGAGGATGCGGTACGGGTTAATTTTTTTTCCGTCTATCCCGACCATGCTGACGACGCGAGCGCTTGCCTCCACCAGCTCAATCACAATTGTACTTTTGTTACGTATGCCAATCTCGTGCACAATATCGGTGAACTGTATCTTTGTGCCTTCAAAGTATAGATCGACTTCGTGAGATGAGAACCCGAGAATTTGGTCGACTAGACAGAAGAGAATGCGGCAGCTGTCCAGACGTCGGATTTTTACCTGTTTGGCAATGCGGAGGTCTGGATGCTTCAGGTTAACTGTAATCATATTCCGGGCCGGGTCGCCAAACATATTCTGATTGAGCAAAACGTCCGGACAATGACGGTATCCAAGATCAATCTTTACATTTTTGGAACAAAAAATGTCGTGCAATCCATGTCCCAATTCTCTGAGCCGCATTTGCTCATTTTCGCCAATGAGCACGGAATTGAAGCCGCCCATCAAAACGCGCGACACGAGTGCATACATCTCGTCATACTGGTCGCCGGGGCACTGATTAATGCCGAGAGACTCCGTAAAGCTCATGAGCACCGGGGCTGCATTCTGCAAAATGTACGGTTCCTCCATCTGATTTTTTCTGGATGCGTTCCAAGGCTCGAAAAAATTCTTTTATATAAATATGGTCGCGTGGAACGACGGAGACACGGCCGAGCTGGAGCGTTGGTACATTCGAGCCAAAAATCGTCGAGATGCACACGAGGTTTCGTTTTCATTTTTCAACATGTGGAACAAGGTGCTGACTTTTCCGTCAGTCTTGCTGAGTTCGATTTTGTCCACAACCACCTTGAACCAGTCGACCGACGACCCCGTGATCGCCAATCTCAACGCTGGTATAGCCATCGTTTTGACTTTTATGACGTCGACAAATACATTTTTCCAGCCTGCGAAAAAGGCCACCGGACATCGCGCCATGGCGAGGAATATGGGAAAATTGATGGCGGACATTGAATTGGAGCTGAGAAGGAGTAAGACCGACAAGTGCATTGAGTTTTTGCCTTTTGTGGAGAAAGTGGCTGAGCGTTTTGGGCTGGCGAAAGATGAGGCTCCGCCATTGACTAAGGCTGGTCGTCTGATTCTGAGGGAAGGTCGAAAAGAAATAGAGAGTCCATTTGACGTGGAGAAGAATACGGTACAAGCGGAAATGGCTGTGACCTGACCTATTTACTGTTGACTCCAAGCTTGGCAAAATTGTAGGCGTGCCATTTTAGTGCCTCCGTGGCGCTGGTGGTGCCGTGTTCTACAACTCGATATTTCACGATTTGAGTAGGTAGTAAAAAATCATCTTCTGTTTTAAAAAAATTTGCATTGTTCTCGGGGTTGTAAAATTCTTTTGCTATAATAGCTACATCTTTTTCTATGCCCTCATACACTACGTCTATATCAGCGTCGGTATTAATTACTTTTTCTATTGTGTTTTGCACATTTCTCAGTAGTTTATAAAACACTGTCATTGCCACTTGGCTCTCCAAGTGGTAGAGGTCATTGGAATTCATAATTATTTATTTATTATTTAAACTGATTTAAAGCGACCTGCATTTCCTCGCCCCATCCGACGATATTGTCTCCGCCAGTGCGAATCAGAGCGGGCACGCCGCGCACATTGTACTTTTTGTAGTCGGCGCTTGTTGCGTCCTTCATGGGAACGTTCAGGCCCTTTGCCTTTATATAGCTTTTCGCCTTTGTGCAGTAGCCACACCCTGGGCGCACCAGCAAAAACGAGCTGGCGGCGGCACCGGACCGTACTGCCCCCTTGCACTTAACCATGGATGCAACTATGATGACTGCGACGATGACAAGGAGTGTGCGGAAGTTCTCCTCTTGTGTTGCCATTTAGATGAATTTATTTCCTTCTAAAGATGACCGAGATAAAAGACAACTTTCTGATCCAAGATGACTCGAGCATTGCGATTAACACCCAGTATGAAGACAACTCGCAAGCAGTTTACAGCCAGCTTGATCATTACTACGCCCCGACGGCTAGCGCGGGCGCCATATATGGCAGGCGTGAGCTGCATTCGGAGGTTGAGGAGACGCCTATTCTGATGCCGGCCGAGGAATCGCGACCTGAGGAGGAGGAGCGCGTGGTTGCTCGTGCGTACGAGGCCGCCGCGGCGCGGTCGATTGCCATATCGAAAATCCAGAGCGAGAGCGAGATGGCGGCACAGGATGAGCGTTTCCGAGAGGGAGACCAAGCCAAGCACAACAACTACATTCAACGCACATGGAAGCGCATGTTGACGGAGGAGCAGTTGAAGGTCAAGATACCGTTGCTGATGACTGTGACTGATCCTTATGACAAAAATATTGATGCCTCAACCTCCAACACGGCAACAGAAACGATGGCAAAGAACGATCCTGTCACCATGTACGACAAACTGAGCATCCCCGAACAGGATGCGTCGCGACCCATTGTGGCGGGCAAGGGCGTAAACAACTATGAGCAGTTCTCGCTGCACACACTGTCAAAGGAATTAGGCGATCCTGTGCATGCTGAGGTGGTGGACGCGATGACGGATCATGGTATCAAGTCTGCGTATGGGCACTTGGCTGAGAAGAGGGAGCGCAAGCCATTCGACGATGTGGCGCAAATGAAACAAAGCATGTTTATGGTCAACCAAATGGGATTGGAGGCAGGAGCAGCCAACTATACATCTACTCCTGTAGCCGGACCTGAGGCTCGTCAACTTGTGGAGTATTGACCTTTTCGCCCAATTCCTTTGAGAAACTTTGCACACGGCTGTGCACAGAGTTTGCAACACTGCGCGGTGACGGAAGGTCGTCGCCAGCGCTTTCGTTCAATAAAACCTTCAAGTTTGATTCGCTTCTAGCTTCGCTTCTAGCTTCGCTTCTAGCTTCACTTTTAGCATAGCTGACCGCCGAGGCTATTTCATCTTCATCATCTCTGCGTTCGCTTCTGGCTTCGCTTCTGGCTACGCTTCTGCTATCGTCTTCTTCTTGTTCTTCCCTGTGTTCGCTTCTGCTATCGTCTTCTACTTCATCTTCCCTAACTTCGCTTCTGGCTTCGCTTCTGGCTTCGCTTCTGGCTTCGCTTCTGGCTACGCTTCTGGCTTCGCTTCTGGCATCATCTGCGATACTTCTGCCAACGATGCTAGGTGCCCTGCTAGATGCCTTGCTAGGAGCCCTGCTAGGAGCCCTGCTAGGAGCCCTGCTTGGTGTCCTGCTAGGAGCCCTGCTAGATGCTGTACTGGGTGCTTTGCTTTCCTCATGTTTGATGTGGTTTTCCAAGAGGCGCGTTGTGAGCATGCCGTTGTAATCCACCTGAGAAACGCTGTCATCGGGTGTGACGGACAGGTCATCGTCGATTGTCATGCTCATGGGGACAAAAGTGATGCGACCGCTTAGACATTCCTCGAGCGCCATGCGAATCAGCTCCTGACAAATCATGGCTTTCGAACTGTAATGTTCCTGTTCGTAGCTGCCTGGGCTCATGAACACGTCGATGTGTTGGAACGAGTTGAAAAAATGTTTGATGAAGCTGACGAAAGGCGGGCAGCGCACGGTCACGGTCCCCTTTTGTGCATCATTGTATCTCAAAGTTGCAAACTTGCTGACAAGAAACTTGAACACATCTTCAATGTCGCTCTTTCGCTCTTTTAGTTTTCTGGCGATTCTTTCGATGTCTGCGTCCCTCAACCCCTCGGGTGTTGCCAATGCGCGAACAGCATGTTGGAGGGCAGTCTTCTTGTCAACGCCATTTTTTTCCATGAGGCCCCTCGTCACTTCTGTGAGCATGTTCATAATCAACGTGATTTGCGTTGAAAAGACGCTTTGGAAAGAGCGTGCGCGTTCGTCGTCAAAGAGGGTGCCTGGAGTTATGACTCGGCTGGATGCAAGTGAGGACATTTTTAAGAGTGGTGTAAAGTATGGAATTATATTTCGCAAAATAAAATTTATTAAATGTTCATCAGTGACTCGCAAAAAGAGTACCACCAGAGCACGACTGCCAGAGAACGCAAGCGTGACTTGAAAAAAGACCAAGCATGGGCTGCAAAACAAAAGAAGAAAATGGCCAAATATGTAATAGAGGAGGAGCTGAGCCCGGAGCAGCGGTTGAAAGCGTGGTTGAAGGGCGAGGACGTAGAACTGCTATGAGTTGTAGCATCTCGAGCAGACTGCACGATACGTCTCCGAGCCTCCTATTAAGCACTGGCTTTGCACTTGTACATCTCTGACATTCAACCGTGGTCCAATGTGCTGGGTATACGGTGCATCTGCTCCACATGCACATACCGCTGTGAGATGGATAATTTTGTCTGACGTTGCAAGCAGTTTTGATGTTGTGTCAAATGGCCGTCGCTCAAATGTGGCATGAAGTGCAGATACAATGAGCGTCTTTCCCGTGTCTCTTAGCTTTGAAGCCGTCTCTGCGATGTCAGTAAAAAATTGGCCTTCTTCTACTGCGATCACCGAGTAGTCTTCGACTTTGTCGAGCACGTCTGCGAGTGTCTGTGATTTGGACAGTATTGTGTCGAAGGGCAGTACGCGTTGATCGTGTGTTACGACTGTGTTAGAAGAGTAACGGTCATCGTTCTCGAGTTTGACAATACAACAGTTTTTCCCAGCAATTTTGTATCTGTTCAGAAGTGCACCCATGGTTGTTGTTTTTGACGAAAACATGGGTCCAATGATTGTTATGATTGTAGAGTTCATTTAGCATGTCCTGATTTGACATTTGAGGTTCCACAAATTCTGTGCGCACTTTCTGTTCCCACACATCGTAAATGACATAAGACCCCGGCCAGTACCCTCTATTGCAAAACTCCACGCCCGAGTTCCACACTCCGTCTGGCATTTGGAACGCGCTGAGTAGCTCGGGCAAGTACTCAAAGAAGGCGGCATTTCCAATCCACGTCTGCAATAGCTGCGTGTTTTGAGAGTGTAGAGCGTGCCGTATTGCGGCCACTGTCTGTGGTTGCTTCTTCCACTGTAGGAGGTGGTAGAGAAACATGCATGCGTCGTCCATTTGCTGTTTTTATGTGTGGTTAAAATGGAGGGCGAGGAGGACGATTTCAGTCTAGTGAGCGAGGACTCTCCCTCAAACACGATGAGAAGCGTGAACGAGCGATTAGGAATTATTAAAGTCAATGTCCAATTAATTTTGGATGAGATATTAAAAATAGAGAATTTATTGAATCAAAAGTAAAATTAGATGTTTGTAAGAGCCACCTTTTTCCATGTATTATGGTCCACACACAGGTACAAATGATCCGAGTAGAAATATATTTCCCCCGGTGCGCCGGTTGTTCCTGCACTTACATTCTTGCTGACAATTCCGACGTTAGCAGGTGAATAAGTACATGTCAGTAGATCACCAGCTGAAATAGAAACTACAGACCCTGTGCTGGTCTCTTCGACCAAATTCAACTGGAGACTATTACTTGGGTCACTGATTACCTTGTACACCTTCTTTGATCCATCTGATTTGGTCAGCGTAAATATACCATTGTATACTTGTGTGGGGAAATTGTTGCTGTGAATTGTCAATCGCGGTCGTGGTGCAGTTTTATGTAGAGTTGCCGTCTGTATCTGAGTAGTAACAAATCCATAAGTAGAGGCCGCATAGAAATTATAATGTCGATTAGTATTATATGTATAGTCGTGAATGTCGATCAAGTTGTCGAATTCCCATAAACTAGCGACTTGCCCAGCCACTAAAGCACCATTAACAGTACTTGCTGCCAAACAGGTTCCATGTGCAATAGGTACCAAATAGCCACCACCACTGTGAATACCAGCGGAGTTAGTTGCGATTTGCATCTTAAATGTTCCACTGTTACCTACATAAGATTCGTCAAAATATCCACTCTGTAAATCTGCTCCGCCATTTGTACTTTCGAAGTGCAATCTTGTTGGCGTAAAACCGTCATTTTCGTAAGCATTTTGCATCATGTTCAACACATATGCTATTGATTTCGTTTGGATTCTTTGGTTCGACGAATTATAACTTACAAAACGAGGTCCATCAATAATTCGCACTTTTAAACGTACTGGCTCCCAGCCATTGGCTGCACCAACATTACCCCAGGCAGTTATATGCCATCCACTGTAATAACTACTATATCCAGCGGTTCCCAAAGCTGCGTCTGTATAATTTGCTGATGATGTTGGATTCACATCATATTGAGTGGTTCTATCGTGCAAATACAAATCCCCTCCGCTTGGATGATATATTGTGTTTCTACTTATAAGGATTAAATCACCTACCACAGCTTCGTTCCATGCATTTAGGTCTGTAACATTTTGGGTTGCAACCGCTGGTTGTTCATAGAGTATCGAGCCTGCCGCCGCGGACCCGCTTGTTGCATACGTAATACTAGGTACCTCTATCACTGTGCTTCCACTTCCATCTTCTCCATCTTCTCCCTTCTCTCCCTTCTCGCCTCTCGACCCGTGCAGCGCAAAGCTCAGGTACACCTCCTCCGTTGCCGAAATGGTCTCGCCTCCCAGCCCGTTTGTAACAAGCGATATAGGCACGGTGAATCGATTAAAAGTGATACCAAGATTTGCATTTGTCACGGCGATCGGGTATTTTGCGTCATTCCAAGCCCCACTGTTTAGCGCGAATGGGTTCCCAAGCGCGTTTGACCAAACTCCACCACTCTCTGTCCCCAATGCAACTGCTCCAGATACAGTGTTGTCTGGTAAAATAATGCGTACTGACATGGTACGCATACCATGGTAACCAATATGACCAGGAGTGGCATTATTTCTAAATATCACTTGTTTCACATGGCGTGGTGCGTTCATGCGAATTTTCAGGTTTGTACGGTAACCGTCTGCATAACCGTTTCCAGTATATGAAGTATGTGCATACCACGTATTTGTTTCGTGTGATGTGTTCACATGACCGGGGAAAAACGCCGACAGTGAGGGCTGGTATATCTGGTTGTCATTATATATCGAACTGGTTGGCCATGGCGTTGTCTCTGTGGCTAGACCACTATTCGTTATTTGCATGATTGATGCCGGTCCATCGACTGCGTTCACGTACCACGAAGTCTGGCTCTTGACGGGCGCCAGTACTGGGGCTGTATTGCCTCCATTTACAATCTTGAGCTGATCGGGGCAGTCATCGGGTACTGTAAAGTAAAAGTTTTTGTGAAGTGACGTATACTCCGCACTTGTTATTATGGGGAACCACGACACCGCATGTGCCACATCATCTGGCAACGCATAAGGTTGCACCCAGAAGTTTGTTAGTACCTCCGGTACATTTGTTTTCCATGCATCCGGTGTCGTAAAGTCGTACACATGCCCCGTATGCGCGCCAAAGGTTTGAGCGCTCGTTAGTGCAACGGTCGCAGGTGTAGGTGGATTTCCACCGGTCGCAGGAACATGGTTAATTGCCTTGATGGTTCTGCCATTTAGCGGGTCTGCACTTGCGTCACTTGTACCATTATTTCGTAACGCAATTTGAATTGAGTCTATAGTTTTTTGGTATGGCAATCGCACACGCATTCGCCAGTCGTTTGAAGTAACCGACTGTGTCCAGCTAAAGTCATCAGGATTCGTCGATGAAAACATCTGACACAATCGTCCGTCATACATAGAAGAGTTGAACCCACTATCCGTCGTCCCACTATCCGTCGTGATGTTATAGAAAGAAGCAGCGTTCTGAGTCGCGTACAAACTACCGTCACCTGCCCACGCCCCACCTACACCGGTGTTGACCAAGCTTCCGCTTGAGTTGTCAAGAACCATGGTATAAGTTTTTGTGGCGCCCTCGTCATTACTTCCATGTAAGGTCCAGTGTGTCACGTAGTTGCTAGGATTGTTGTTTCCAAACCTGAACTTTGTTACATTGCTGGCCGATGGCAGGTTAAGAATGAAGTGAACATTATCGTCCTTTGCCCAATACGCTCTGTCGTAACTACTGTTCATTGCTCCGTTGTGTACAACGTCTTCTTGGGGCACTGATCCAGATGATGTGGTGATTCCAGCGCTATATGTAACCGAGATGCCGCTGACACCATAGGCCCACACTTTTGTATCGCCGTTCCACAGCTCAAACTCACTCACTCTTGTATGAGCACCTTCGGTGCCATTGTGTCCATGTCCCAGTGGTGTGAACTTGAAATACTTGTAAGCTGTCGTGTTTGATGATGCCCACCCGGCGTTTTCACTGTCTGCCCATGTCAAATCAAACACATGAGAGTTGATTGTTGCCTGTTCGTTTTCGATAAAAGCCAGTTGTGCCGCCGTTTCACACACGCATGCCGTCAATGATGTATGCCCATCGGCGGAAATGGTCACTGTTCTGCCCGCCGCGTATTCCTGTGGCAATGTAAAGAATATAACTTGAATGCCTGTTGAAGTGTGCATGACACGCGGTACGTGTGTATCATCGTCGAGTTTGATGTCAATATTTGATAATGCTGCACCTTCGTTCCATAGTTTGATTGTCGATCCCTTTGCGAATGTCACTCTGGTGTAATCGAGAGTGCGATTTGCAACCAATGGTTTGATCTTTATCTCGCCGTTTTCACCTCGAGCACTGAATGACAGACAATCCAACTCTAGCTGACATATCTTTTCAGTACTCGTGCTTGTCAAATCAAACGTTAGGTAAAGAGGTTTGTCATCAAAATAATTTACATTACCAGTTGTGTCGACATCGGGCGAAGTATCGCCGTTAAGGGCACTATTACCACACCTAATATCCACATATTGTGTAGAAGGGACGTAAAAATGGGTGTATACAATATTCCAAATTTGATATTTGGTGGAATCGCTCTGATCCGTCATTATTAACTTTCCAGAAAGAGTTCCAGCAATTGCATTGGGAACTCCGACTTTTGGTAAATCTGCCACGATGTTAACTAATTCTGGTTGGTTAATGGTGCTGAATCGCATATTCCTTCTACCCGAAGTTGATCCATCAACACTAACATCAACAACACCGCCGAGAAAGTGTGTCCATCCATTTTCTATACTTGGACTGCCGTAAGATGTATACGACCCGCTGAAACTTGGTACTGTTGCATTGACATTATTGTTGGTGGATATGATGTTTGAGCAGACCAGTCCTGTTTCGTCGTCATGGTTGGAGAAATTTGTTCCTGTTGGCGTGTGGGTCATTTCGGAATCGTAGACTCGTACGTAGAAACCTTCCAGATTTTCGTTTTGTATGTCTAGTCGCCCGATATCGACGCCGTCGCCTCCAAATGTCATCTCAAGCATATGCTTTTTGCCAGAACTTAGAGTCAATGGCAGCGTCGGTGTGGCAGTTGTCGTGAGGGTGCTTCCATCAAGTTCGTAGTGCGTCAACGTATATGGCAACGTTGAGTCATTTGATCCTAGTCCAGCTGCATCAACGTTGATGAAAACTGTTGTATCATTGATATCAGTACTGCTTGCGCCTCCCTCCCCAACCCATGCGTTGTCAACAAGGTGGTTAGCCAACGAACCGTCGGAATTATCACGGAGCATGGTCCAATTTGTATTATCGTCACTTCCTTCAAATGTCCACCTTGTGACAGCGTCTCGGTTATTACCTGCGCTAATTGTAGGATTTCCGAATCGGAATTTCGTGATTGCTGTACTTTGTCCACAATCAAACGTCCAGAAACCGGGTCCCTTTCCGTATGTATGATTATTATTTGAACCAAGACTACCATTAGTCATATCAAGGTGATAAGCATCGTTTAAACCACTCGAAAAGTCTGATATCCTGTCTGCTTTTTGATAACCCCAGACCATATCATCGCCATTCCAGATTTGAAACTCGGACACTCTGGCCCAATATGTATCTGTTCCCGTCGTGTCCGTGATTGAGAATTTGTAGTATCTGAATGCTTTTGGTTTTGCGTCGTACGCAGTCAGGGCAGTGATTTTGTGCACTCCCGAATCAACATCGTTAATTGTGTACAGTGACCCAGATCTAAATGCACTTACGTTTGAGGAGTCTCCACTTGAGTTTGAAATGGTTACTCCTCCCGCAGTCACAAACCATGCATCGGCCACCGCTGTGGGCACGGCGCTAATTTCGTATTGCTTGTATTTGATCTGAGTGATGTCAGTGCGCGCCGTCTTAAATTCGAGTTCGATGTATGGATTTCCATTGGGTGGTAAAGCAATGTATCTGTTCGCAGGAGATTCGTCTTCGACCAGCCATTGGAGATTGTAATAACCCGCGGTCATATTGCCTAAATCATTCGTATCGTAGCGAACCATGAACCCGTCCGATGGTACATCAATCAAGTTGACTGTGACGACATTCCCGCCTGTTGTTTTTGAATCAGAAATATAAAACGTTGTCAACGATGAGGACGCTGGGATGGTAACCAAAAAACCGCCGTACGTCGTGTTATCTAGATCACCACTAAGCGCGACGTGATCAGCACTAGTATCGAATGCCTTAATATGTGATAATTGAGTGTAAGTACCATTGTTGGTTTCTGAAAAGTACACAGGACCGAATGGCTGTGTATAAACTCGGTACGTCATCCCCTTAAACCATGTTAGCGTACTGCTTGGTATGGCTGTGTATGCCGAACCATCCCAGTATTCTACATTCCATCCTGAACTGACTCGGTACAATGTGCTAGTTGCAGTAGCAGTGCCGGCAGTAACCATGCTGTTGTACCCTGTTACCATGTCAATCTGGGTGCCATCGGACTTGTTAAATAATATGGCACCGGGTTGGAAATACTGTGTTGTCTCGGTGCCTGTGACAGCAAAACGTACAGTTTTGACAGAGTTGTCTGTGAGCTCGCCGTCAAAGTACACACGTGCAGACTTTGCCTTTGTGACATTGATCAGTCTGGAATCAACCGCGCCATTCGTAATAAAGTCTGTTTTGAAACTCACGTATCGTGGAATGAAGGAGCCATCTGTCGTCTCTGGGGGCACCAGCGTTTCAAATCCATGCAACTTTGCTCTATGCTGATACATGGCCATTGTCATTTGCATTGTCGACCCCCTCAAAAATGTCACATTGTCAAGAGTTTGGGCGAGGTGGTCTTGCACTACATAGCCAGCTTCTTTGCCACCTATCGAAAACTGCAACGAATCCTGATCGATGCGGTATTCTAGCGCAGACGCACTGGGACTCTTTGCGTTTTCCATTTTGTAACTAGCAATCAGGGATGACTCGTCACTGTGGTTTGTGACATTGTTGAGCACGGGGGCCGCGACTGATTCGTACAGACGAAGCACACAGTTCGACAGGTCGGTCAATGCGGTGATTCTTATCGCCGTTACTGTGCACAAGGCACCAAGATCAAACTCCCACAGCGCGCTCTTTGTGGCTGGCAATGTCTCTGTTGTGGCAACGCCTATATCCTCAGTGTATGAGTACGTCCGCGACGTTATGTTTGGCACTTCAATGACGTCGGTTGACGTACTTGTCGTAATGTGATAGAACGATGCATCATCCGTGTCGTTTGCATTTGTGGACCCGTTTGCTGCCCAGCTATTTGACACGCCCGCATTCGTATAAAAGGTACCGCCGCTGTTATCGACAATCATCTCAAAGTTTGTATTATCCGTACTTCCTTCCAGTGTCCAGCCCGTGATATAATAGGCTGTCTCGTTTGCAAATCTAAACTTTGAAAGCCGAACATCGCTTCCCACGTCAAAAGTGAAGCTTAACCCGTCGACTCGGAAATACACTCTGTCATTACCTCCTCCAAGAGTGTTGTTGTGGAGTGTAGAGACAGGAGCGTCTTCGTTGTCTCCGTCGGAACGAGTCACTGTGGTCGCACTGTCGTAGCCCCACACCTTTGAACCTCCGGACCATAATTCAAATTCAGAGATTCGCGTCCACGTTGTGTCTAGGGTTGGGGCAGTTGTTGCTTTTGGTGTAAACCTGTAATACCGATAGGTTGGTTTGTTGTTGAGGTATGTGCAAAAATGATACGTCCTGTCGTACGCAGCCGATTCTTGGTACTCGGCCGGTTTGCCGTGTACGGTGATTGACTGAATTCCAATGGAATGTGAAGGATCGGTGGGGTTGTAAAGTCGTAGGTAGCGTGGTCTTGTTACGTTTACAACGTCAGCGTTGGTGTCCCCCGTTGTGAATAGAGTATCCACAGGTACATAAAACTGATCAGCGCTCCCCGTGGTATCTGCTCCCAGAATCAGTCTTGTGTCACCCTCTTGGGTTGCAGAGGTGTTTCCAGTCACGCTATATAGATCATAGCATGTTGGATCGGTCACCTTTGATCTTCGGACAAATCCTCTGTTCACGCCGGTCACTGCATTGAATGCATTCATGATGCCAGTGATGTCGTCATTATTTTTGTCGAATCTGTGTAGAACAAGCTGTGTTGACGGGTCTGTGCCGATGTTATATTCGCCATGCGTGCTTGGAGTTGCCGACTGAGCATTGTAAACGTAACTTGCTCCTCCAAAAGAACCATCTTGCCCTGCCTCTCCCGGTGCTCCGGCTGCCCCCATATCACC
>Ga0160423_10003667_pt1 | contig 12743 bp, 9 predicted proteins | sample CRUFie14St8metaG_FD_108191 | JGI IMG/M metagenome (GOLD analysis project Ga0160423, IMG submission 108191) | Marine microbial communities from the Costa Rica Dome - CRUD Field 142mm St8 metaG | ecosystem: Environmental > Aquatic > Marine > Oceanic > Photic zone | place: Costa Rica: the Eastern... | reverse complement strand
TTAAATTCTTCAGTTGCCATTTGTTCGTCACAATCGTACGTACAGGTACCATTTCTGCCTTGCAATTCCCGGCGAGTAAAGCCATTGATTTCCGCGGTCCTGTGAACAACGGCATGCCGTTCCGTCGTGGATGGCGTGTGCAGGAGCACAAACCCTGTTGAAACATTATGAAGTTGAATAAATTTGCCGCAATAGCGGTTCTCGGTGCTTTCGCCCTTTCCTCTTTTTCTTCCTCAGCAGCTGTAACCGGCTGGACCAACTGGCGCGGACCGCATCAGAATGGAGTGACTGACGAGAAGGGGTTGCCCGACCAGATTGATCCGGCCAAAAATCTTCTGTGGAGCTACGATATTGCCGGCCGCGGCACGCCAGTGATTGCTAACGGCAAAGTATATGCCTGGGGTTACCGAGGTAAGGGCCCCGATTTGCAGGAGGTGTTGCTCTGCCTAAATGAGGCCGACGGCGAACTTCAATGGGAGCATGCCTACAATGATTATCTTAGTGACACGGTTTATAGTCGTTACACGGTCGGCTCGCCCACGGTCGATTCTGCTACTGGCTGGGTATACTTGATGACTACCAACGGTGGCGTGAAGTGCTTCAGTCCGGATGGCAAGATTCAGTGGGAGTACTCTCTGATGGAGCGCTTTGGGCGCCTTACCTTTCCGAACGGTCGTACAGGTGCGCCGGTAATTGATGGCGATTTGGTGATTGTTCGTGGTGTCACCAGTTACTGGGGTAAACAGGGACCCGCTCGTGACCGTTTCTATGCATTTAATAAATCCACCGGGGCCCCAGTTTGGGCCAGTACACCTGGTGTGGCACCAAAAGATAGTTCATTCTCCACACCTGTCCTCGCTAATGTGGATGGTCGGCGCGTGTTTTACGTCGGTACCGGGGATGGTAATGTGGCGTGTGTAGACGTTCGTACCGGTCAGGCACTTTGGCGCTTTCAATCTTCACAAGGAGGTGTGAACGCCAGCGTGGTAATTCATGACGGCGTATTGGTGAGCATTCACGGTAAGGAAAACATCGATGCCGCTGAGGAAGGCCGCATGATCGGTCTCAAGCTGCCGACCAAGCTGCCTGCTCCCGGCGAGGCGCAGACGATTTTGAAGGACAAGGATCTCACCTTAGCTGACGGCAAGGATTGGGAGCTGTGGCGACATCCGTTCGCTATGTTCACCAGCAGCCCCGTGCTGGCTGACGGTCGTGTGTATCAGGTTACCAAGACCGGCGTGCTAGTTTGTGTTGAAGCCAAGTCTGGTAAATTGATTTTCTCGCAGAAGCTGAACAACGAACAGATTCACTCCTCGCCGATGTACTCAGAGGGCAAGCTGTACATTGGCTTCCCGAACGGTCGTTTCCTTGTGGTGAAACCGAATGATGACGGCGTGGAGATTCTAAGTGAAACAAAACTGGAAGGCGGTATTCTCGGATCACCCGTGGCTTGGAACGGTAAGGTGTACATTCACACCATGAGCAAGCTGTACGTGTTCGGCAAAGCCAGCGGTAAACAGCCGAAGGCCACCCTGCCCGCCGCCCTTGCAAAGCCGGCTGATTCCAAGGCCGTGGCCCTGCAGATTGTGCCAGGCGATATTCTCCTCAAGCCTGGTGAAAAGCTCGACCTGACGGTGAACACGATTGACCAATTCGGCAACGTGGTGGAGTCCGGAGTGAAAGCGGATTTCGAAAAGTTCATCCCGGCCACCGCTAGGGTGAAGACGCAGATGAACGCCGTCGTGGCTAATAACGCTATCACCGCTGATTCCCGTAATGTCTCCAGCGCCGGGGCCTTTAAGGCTACCAGCGCCGACGGTCTGACCGGTCTGTTACGTGGCCGCATTCTACCGCAAATTCCCTACGAGCAGGACTTCGAAGGTTATGATCTAACTGTGGATCATCCTGCCGACGGCGTGAAATACGCCTTCCCTCCTCTGGCCTGGACTGGGGCGCGCCTTAAGTGGGAGGTGCGTGATCTGGATGGCAACAAAGTGTTTCGAAAGACGCTAGACCGTGTGCTTTTCCAGCGTGCGATTACGATCTTCGGCGATCCCAACTCCAGTAATTACACTGTCCAGGCCGATGTAATGACCGACGGTAACCGCCGCATCAAGGGCAACGTTGGTGTGATCAACCAGCGTTACTTCATCACCCTAATCGGCAACCAACAGATTCTTGAAGTCAGCTCCAACCATGAACGAGTGAAAGAGAGCGTCCCCTTCAAGTGGTCCCCCAATCAATGGTACACCCTTAAGAGCCGTGTGGATGTGGCGAAGGACGGTTCCGGTGTCGTGCGCGCCAAGGCATGGCCCAAAGGCGAGCCCGAGCCAAAGGACTGGACCATTGAGGTCAATCACAAGAACGCCCACAAGCTGGGTGCCCCCGGCATCATCGGTTTCTCCCCGCAGAGCCTGAAGCCTGTTTATATCGACAACATCAAAATCACCCGGAACTAAACTTCAATCCGAACACAAGTATTTAGAACCATGAAAAGTAATTCGTTCTTCCTGATGGGCGGCATTAGCCTGCTAGCAGCCTCCGGCATCATCATGACGCAGACCAACTGCGGGCAAACGCCCGGCCCAGAGGCGACAGCAGAGGTGCCTCTAACTGATAACCCTGAAGCATCAATCGAAACCGCCGAAACAACTTCCACCACTTCGCCTACCAAAGCGGTTGGGCCTACCGGGCAGGACTGGCCCGTATGGTCTGGCAACGGCGACGGCAACCTCTTTTCGCCTGAGAAAGGTATCGCCGCCAGTTTCGATCCCGGCAAGTTCAAGAAGGGGACAGAGGAGGTAGATCTTTCCACCACAACAAATGTTAAATGGGTAGCTAAACTTGGTTCGCAGGCTTATGGCAACACGACTGTTTCGAATGGGAAAGTATACGTTGGCACCAATAACGAGAGCCCACGCGACGAACGCCACATTGGTGATCGTGGGATTGTCTACTGCTTGGACGAGAAGACTGGGGAGTTGGAATGGCAGTTGGTTGTTCCCAAGCTTGGTGCGGGCAAAGTAAGCGACTGGGAGTATCTCGGCATTTGTTCGAGCCCCGCCGTTGAAGGCAATCGCGTGTATGTGGTCGCGAACAGAAGTGAAATTCTCTGCCTCGACACTGAAGGTTTGAAAAACGGAAATCAAGGTTTTCAGGGGGAAGCAACTTTCATGGTCGACAAGGGTAAAGAACCATTGGAGCCCACCGAAAAGGATGCCGATATTATTTGGCGCTTTGATCTGCGTGAAGAACTTGGGGTGTTTCCGCATAACATCGCTAGTTCCTCGGTTTTAATCTTAGGTGATCTCCTTTTTTGTACCACTTCAAATGGTCAGGACTGGAGCCACCTTAATATTCCTGCTCCGCAAGCTCCTTGTGTTGTGGCTCTGAACAAAAAGGACGGCACTCTAGCGGGTGAGGAAGCAGAGGGAATTGGTAAGAAGATTATGCATTGCAACTGGTCTAGTCCTTCAACAGGTAAAGTGAATGGCAAAGACGCGGTGTTTTTTGCCGGAGGTGATGGAGTGCTTTACGCATTCGATACCAAGTTTGAGAAGGACGAAGACGGCTTTGATCTATTCAAGGCACTTTGGAAATATGACTGCAACCCAGAGGAATATAAGAAGGATGAGAAAGGGAATGAAATCAAATATCCGGCCGCGGAAGGCCCAAGCGAACTGATTGCTACTCCCACCTTCCACAATGGCCACGTATACGTCGCCATTGGGCAGGATCCTGAGCATGGAGAAGGACTTGGCAATCTCGTATGTCTTGATGCTGATACCGGTAAAAAGGTTTGGGACTATCGCAAGATCCAAAGAACTATCTCCACCTGCGCAATTGACCCGGAAAGTGGGCTTCTAATTGCCTCGGACTACACCGGTTACGTTTATTGCCTCGATTCAAAAACGGGTAAAGAACATTGGGTGTTCGACACCAAGGCGCATATGTGGTCGAGCCCGTTTGTGGCCGACGGCAAAGTCTACATCGGTGATGAGGACGGCGATCTGGTCGTGCTGCCGCTAAAGGCGGATTTCGACCCCAAGAATGACGATCCCATTTTCGAGACCAACATGCTTGTGCCGATCTACTCCACGCCCGTCGTGGCTAATGGCACGCTGTACGTGGGTACCCAAACCCACCTCTACGCCATCGAAGAAAAGGCTGGCAAGTAATCGCGTCCAGCCCGGACGTTTACTAAGATGCGGTATTTTATCGTCGCCCTTGTGGTGTCCCTGGCGTGGCTCCACCAAGACTGGTTTATATGGCCGTTTTTGGGGGAGTTGTACGAACAGCAGAACTATGTTCCTGAGTTTGTCAATGACCTGTCTGAAGACGAACAGTTAGCATACACCGCGGCGTTTTCCCGAAATCAGGAACACGAGCTGGTAGTAGGATTACCGTTGGGTGTTCATTTACAGGTATTTCTCTCATTCGCCACAGCGGCCGTGGCCCTGCTCGCCGTCTGGAAAGCATGGCCAACTGAGCTGGAACGTTGGGCCGAAGCCGGTAACCGTGGTAATCGCGGTGATCGCGATCGTGGTCGGGGTCGTGGGAGAGGCGATCGTAACCGCGGGGGGCGCAATCGTTCTCGTGGGGACGACGATAAAAACTCCGGCCGTTCGACTGAACGATCGGCCAAAGATGATTCCTCCCGTTCGCACTCCAAGGAGGTCGGTGATACCTCAAACCGCCCGCGTCGGCGCCGACGTCGTGGTGGCCGTGGTCGTGGTGGCAATGGCGGGGGCAACTCACAATCTCAACCTAAGGCGGGCGAATGAATCTCCTAGCTGCCGCTTCCGAATCCAGTCTGCCGCTTTGGATGGTAGGCGCATATCTCGTCGCCCTGCTCGGCTTGGGCATCTTCAGCAGTACGCTGTTCCGTGGCACGAGCAAGGACTACTTTGTCGCCAGCCGATCCATCGGTCCTTTCATGCTGTTAATGAGCGTGTTCGGTACCACCATGACCGGTTTCGCGCTGGTCGGTTCTACCGGCAAAGCTTTCATGACCGGCGTGGCCACCTTCGGCGCTGTGGCGGTGTGGAGCGGGATTATCCATTCCTCAGTATTTTTCATCATCGGCACCCGCCTGTGGGCTATTGGGAAACGGCTGGGGTATGTGACGCAGGTTCAGTTCTTCCGTGAACGTTTCCAGTCGCACGCCCTCGGCACGATACTCTTTGTTCTGTTGGTGTTGTTCATTATTCCCTATCTGCTAATCGGGATTATTAGTGCCGGCAAATTTATGCACGGTACTGCCGGTCTTGATCCGCGCCTGACGGGCTTGGTGATCTGTAGCGTGGTGCTTACCTACGTCTTTCTGGGTGGCGTCCGCAGTGCGGCATGGGCGAATACTTTTCAAACCCTAGTCTTCATGCTCACCGGCGTGGTCGCCTTTGCCATGATCGCCAAGGCGGTGGCTGCTAAAACCGATGAAGGTCCTGGGACATTTCTTCAGAACGTGAAGCGGTCCACTGAATTTGTGGAAGAACACAAACCGGCTCGCTTGGCCCGGGGCATCCATCCCGCGACCTTGGCTGAGTATCAGGAATACGAAATATCTCTGGGGAAGTATGAGGAGTACGAAAGCCTGAAGGACACTTGGGATGCGCTGGTCCAGGATATGGGTGGGGAAGAACTGGCGGCCACGGTCATGGACAAGCCAGAGCCTGTGGAAAAGCCCGAGTTCATGGCCTCGCCTAAGCCATCCATGACAAAGTTGCTTTGGATCACTTACCTGTTTATTCCACTGAGTATCGGCATGTTTCCTCATGTGTTTCAGCACTGGCTGACGGCCAAGTCTGCGAAAACTTTTCGGTTGGCCATCGTGGCGCACCCAATCTGTATCGCCGTGGTGTGGCTGCCGTGCGTGATCATCGGCACCTGGGCGGCGGGATTATATGCGATCGGGGAATTGACTTTGCCAGTGAACGACAACGAAAAAGTCGACACCAGTATGGTGCTTGGATCAATGGTGGGGCAGTTGGTGGAGAACCCATGGCTTTTGGGTCTTCTCATGATCGGTGTTTTGGCGGCGATCATGAGTAGCTTGGATTCCCAGTTTGCCTGTCTCGGCACCATGTTCACCAACGACATTATTCTACCGTGGAAAGGAAAGGACTATTTCAGTGATGGTGAGATTGTAAAAATCGCCCGTTACTTTGTGGTCGGAGTCGTGGTTGTGGCGTATTTGATTTCTTTGGCACTGATGGATAAAGCTAGCGTGTTCAACCTTTCTTTGTGGTGTTTCACAGGCTTTACCGCCCTTTTCCCGATTGTGTTTGCCGCGTTGTATTGGAAACGCGCCACCGCATTGGGCGCGTATGCCTGCATTGTGGTGACGGCGGTGCTTTGGATTTTGTGGTTTCAGGAATCAGGTTATGGCGCGAATAAGAGCTTCAGAGTGCTTGGCATGCTGCCCATGGCACCGTTGACGATCGCCTCCGCGCTGGCCCTGATCATTGGTTCGCTGGTTAGCCGGGCGCCGGAGGAACGGCAGATTAACAAATTTTTCCCGAACAAAGCGCGCTAAGGTGGCACGCCGTTTGACGGGTAAGAACCCATAAGCGAAATTCAGGCTCGCCTGAGATAGGATTAATTATGTCAGATTTGAATCAAAAAGTGCAGGAGGCAAAGGCACAGTTGGATGCGCATGCCGTTGAAATTGTGAAGTGGCATTTCTCGCCCGAGACCGGCAGTCCGTTTTGGCTCGATTGGGCCAATAAAGCCGACTGGAATCCAGCCGAGGAAATCACGTGCTTTCAGGATATCGTGGCGAAGTTTCCGCATTTCCAAGACGAATGGCTGCGTGATCTGCCCAACGAAATTTGGCGACCCAAGGCGTTTGAAGGCAAGCCCTTTAGCATTTTTGAAACCGGCGGCACTACCGGCATGCCCAAGCAGCGCATTGGCTGGGAGGATTACAAGATCGATTACAGTGCCTTTTCTGAGACGCTGAGTGACGAGCATTTCCCGCGTGATCATTACTGGATGATGGTGGGTCCCACCGGCCCGCGGCGTCTGCGGTTGGCGATTGAGCACCTAGCCAATGTGCGGGGTTGTTCCTGTTATTTTGTGGACCTCGATCCGCGCTGGGTGAAGCGCCTCATTGCCTCCAAGCAATTTGATCAGGCGCGTGCCTACATGGATCACGTGATCGATCAGGCCACAACGATCTTAAAACACCGTAGCGTGAGTGCCTTGTTCACCACTCCCAAGTTATTGGAAGCAATGGCTGAAAGAAAGGATCTGATTAAGGCCGGTATCAAGGGTGTATTTTGCGGCGGCACCACGATGGATAAGCAATACACTCGCTTTCTTGTGGAGGAAATATGCGAAAACCAAATCGGCTTTGTACCCACTTACGGCAACACGCTGATGGGGCTGGCGCGACATCGGCCGTTTGGAGCGGATAATGATTACTCCATTACCTATCACGCGCCGCAACCGCGTGCGGTTCTTCGTGTTGTGGATCCAAAACAGACCGAAAATCTCGTGAATTACGACGACTGGGGTCGAGTGGAGTTGACCACCTTGACTAAAGAATTCTTCATGCCGCGGTTCTTGGAACGCGACGAAGCCATCCGGCGCGCCCCGTGGGATGACGATCCGTGGGATGGCGTTGCCGAGGTGCGGCCGTTTGGCGCCATGGAAAAGACCATCGTGGAGGGAGTTTACTAAAATGGCCATACCGCATATCCCTTGCCTTCGTCTCGGCGATCCGTACGTGAGCCTCAATCAGATTGAAGTTAACGATTATCGTGATGGGGCAGTGAAAGCCACCGTGAGCCAAGTCAATGCCGGCGTGATTCGGCGCGATCTTGATCGTATTGATGAAGCCCGTGCTGCTCTGTGTAAATTCTCCACGGCCGAGCTCATTGCTATCGGCGCGAAGGCCGGTGAGATATTTCTCAATGGCGAGGTGCAAATCGGGGTCGATGGAGAAACCCAGTCGCCGGGGCAATACATCGAAACCTTGTCCTCTACCAGCGGCCTGCCGCACGTGATGGTTAAGCGTAACATGGACAAAATACATTACGCACTGACCCACATGGATGTGGTGCTCAATGGCCTTACACGAGGTATTGATCCTGCGATTCTCGATGCGGGCGTTGGTGAACAATTTGGGACTCAGGTCTGTTTTTACCCCACCTCCAAGGCACTCGGGCTGGTGATGCCCAGCAACTCGCCGGCGGTGAATTCCCTGTGGCTTCCGGCCGTTGCTCTGAAAACGCCGATCATCATGAAGCCCGGCCGCGACGAGCCGTGGACGCCGATCCGCTTGATCCAGTCCTTCATCCAAGCCGGTTGTCCGAAGGAAGCGTTTGGCTTTTATCCGACCGATTACGAGGGAGCGGCGGATATTTTAAACCGCTGCGGACGTGCTTTGATTTTTGGCGATAAGAGCACTACGGACCAGTACGCTAACAATCCCGCCATCCAAATCCACGGCCCCGGCTGGAGCAAGATTCTCATCGGCGACGATGAGATCGAGAATTGGCGTGACCACATTGACCTCATCGCCGGCTCTATCGCCGATAACGGGGGGCGTTCCTGCGTGAACGCTTCCGCCGTGGTGGTGCCCAAGTATGGTCGGGAGATTGCCGATGCACTGGGCCAGAAGCTCGGCCCGGTGAAACCCACCACCGTGGACGATCCCGAGGCCAAGCTTTCCGGTTTTGCCAATCCTAAGATGGGCGAATGGATCGATGGCGCGATTGATGCTGATCTTGAGGAGGCCGGTTGCGAGGAGATGACCGCCAAGTATCGCGAGGGCGACCGCAAAGTGGTCACCGATGGCGGCACCTATCTACGGCCCACCATTGTGTATTGCGAATCCTTCGAGCACCCCTTATCCAACCGCGAGTTTCTGTGTCCGTACGCCAGCGTGGTGGAAGTGCCGCAGGCGGAGATGCTTAATCAAATTGGCGAGTCCTTGGTCGTCACCGCCATAACAAAGAATGAAGCATTTCAAGCGAACTTGCTCGCCTCTCCGCTGATTGAACGTCTGAATCTTGGGCCAATCTCCACCATGAAAATTTCATGGGATCAGCCTCATGAAGGCAACATGTTTGAGTTTCTCTATAAACGACGTTCCATTGGCATGGCGGCCTGATTGAACACCACCTTGATCTCCGGCGCCCGATCCACCGATGAGCCACCCAGCCGAACTCGCTGACCAAGCCAGCTTCGATGCCCAGCTGCATCTGCGGGTGGTGTTTGGCAATGGAACCCTCAATCGGCTTGGGGAAATGGCCAAGGAACACGGGGCCGGCAAGGTGTTGCTGGTCACGGATCCGGGCATTCGATCTGTGGGTCACGTGGACCGCGCGCAGGCCAGCTTGACGGCGGCGGAACTAACCGTGGTCGTCTACGATCAGGCCAAGGAAAATCCAACCACCGAATGCGTGGCCGACTGTGTGGAGCTGGCTCGTCGCGAGGGTATTGATTTCATTGTCGGCTTGGGCGGTGGTAGCTCCATGGACACCGCTAAGGGATGCAATTTCCTGCTCACCAATGGCGGCGAGATGAAGGATTACTGGGGTGTGGGCAAGGCGTCCAAGCCGATGCTGCCGCTCATTGCAATTCCCACCACCGCCGGGACGGGCAGTGAGTGCCAGAGTTTTGCGCTGATTTCCGATGCGGTCACGCACGCCAAGATGGCCTGCGGTGATCCCAAGGCGATGGCCAAGGTGGCGATTCTGGACCCGGAACTGACCCTTTCTCAGCCCGCTCGCGTCACAGCCTGCACGGGCATTGATGCGGTGGCACATGCGGTGGAATCCGCCGTTACCCGTAAGCGCAACGAGACCTCCCAGCAATATTCGCGGGTGGCGTTCGGCTTGCTAAGCCAAAGTTTGCCAGCGGTTTTGACCAAGCCGAACGACCTAGAGGCTCGCGGCTTGATGCTGTTGGGTGCGGCCTTTGCCGGTACGGCCATTGAGCATAGTATGCTTGGTGCGGCGCATTCGGCGGCCAATCCACTAACGGCACATTTTGATGTGATCCACGGGCAGGCAGTCGGGTTGATGTTGCCGCATGTGGTACGGTTTAACGGAGTGGATGAAGATATCGCTAGGGCTTATGCTGAATTGGTGACGGGGACGACTGCTGCTTCGATCAACGGAGTTCCGGCTCATGAATCGCTGGCCAGCTTACTGGAAGACTTTATGGATTCTGCCGGTATGCCTCGAGATTTGAAGGATTGCGGCGTAGATTCCACTAATATTGATTTGCTTTCTGAGGAAGCGGCCGCCCAATGGACGGCAAGCTTTAACCCGCGAGATATAACCGCCTCAGATTTCAAAGGTCTTTACAGTAGGGCTTTTGGTTCCTAACTCACGTGTGATAGATTTAATCTGATGACAACAGATTTCTCCGATGATGCGCTCCTTTTGATTGCCCATGGGAGTACTGTGAATTCCCAGTCTAGCGAGCCAACTCGACGTCTGACGGAGGAATTGAACTCAAGAAAGCTCTTTGCTGAGGTTGCGTGCGCATTCAAATTAGAGGAGCCTTATATTTCTGATGCACTCACGGAACTGAGTTCAAAACGTGTTTTTGCTGCGCCGATCACAATCAGTGAAGGACAATTTACCGAGCAACAAATCCCATTTGGCCTAGGTTTGTGCACCAAAGGACAATGTGACTGTCCGGTGGGAGAATGTAATTATCCCAGTAATGCAGAGGTAAACGGCAAAGAGATTGTTTACTGTCGACCGGTTGGAACGCATAGTACTATGACAGATGTACTGCTTGGGAGGGCCAAGGAGATCGTTCAAAAATATCCTTTCCCCAAGCCGCCAAAACCAGAAGAAATCTGCTTGATCATTGCCGGTCATGGCACAAAAAGAAATTTAAAATCCCGCAAAGCAATTGAAGTGCAGGTTCAGGCAATTAAGGAACTCGGCGAGTACGCAGACGTGCAGTCAGCCTTCATGGAAGAGACGCCGCTTATTGCGGACTGTTACGAGAACGCTGAAGCTCGTCACATTGTAATGGTTCCATTCTTTATTGCCGATGGCCTTCATACTGTAGAGGATATCCCAGTATTGCTCGGAGAAACCGAAAAACAGGTTAAAAAGCGTTTGGAGGCAAATCAAGACACATGGCGAAACCCTACCGAACGGAAAGGTAAGCTTGTCTGGTACACCGAAGCCATTGGCAGTGAGCCACATTTGCCAGAGGTGATCCTCGAGCGGGTGCGCGAGGCGGCGGTATAACTTTCCGCTTTGAGAACGGCGTACTCCGCCGCATGATCACTCTCCCGTGACTATTCCGAAAATCACACTCATTGGCGTCGGCCTGCTGGGCGGCTCCATAGGTTTAGCGGCCCGCCAACGCGGTGTTGCTGGGCAGGTCACCGGCCTTGTGCGCCGGACCGAGAGTGTGGAGGAATGTCGGGCCGCCGGCGCCGTGGATGTCGCCACACTGGATTTGGCCGAAGCGGTGACCGGAGCCGAGTTGGTGATTTTATGTACGCCGGTGGGTGGCATGAAAGCAATGGCCGAAGCTATCAAACCGTACTTGGCGCCGGACGCTGTGGTGACGGATGTCGGCAGCGTGAAGACATCGGTGGTGACAGAGGTGGAGCCGGTGTTGCCGCGGTTTGTGGGCAGTCATCCGATGGCAGGTTCCGAGCAAACGGGCGTGGCCAATGCGCGCGCGAATTTGTTCGAGAACGCTGTGTGCGCGGTGACGTCTACAGACCAAAGCGATGTGGCGTGTGTCGCGCGCGTGAACGAATTTTGGACGGCGCTTGGCAGTCACGTGATTTTGCTGCCCGCCGCCGAGCACGATACGATCGTCGCCCGCACCAGTCACCTGCCGCATGTGCTGGCAAGCGCACTGGTCAACGCTGTGCTCGGACAACTGCGCGAAGGTGAGGCGGCTTTTTTGGGTACGGGCTTTCGCGATACCACGCGGTTGGCGTCCGGTTCTTCCGCCATGTGGCGCGACATTGCGATGGATAATGCGCCGGCCATTGAGCAGGCTATCGATGATCTGCAGGCTGAACTGGCGACGTTGAAGACCGCGTTGAACGCCCGTGAGGCGACGGCGTTGGAAACGTTTTTTGCCAAGGGCCAGGAATTTCGCCAGCAATGGATTACCGGTCTGAAGGACGTGGAGCGCGAGTAATGCCGCTGCCTGACCTCATCGAGATCGCGCCTCTGCCTGGGCCTCTTCAGGCGCACATTACTGTGCCCGGCTCCAAGAGCATAACCAATCGCGCACTTATTCTCGCGGCGTTGACCGAGGGAGGCACAACGCTGACTGGCGCGCTGTGGAGTGAGGACACGCAAATCATGGTAGGCGCACTGCGGACGATGGGCTTCGGCGTGACGGTGGCCGAGGATCCGGCGGAGTCCGGCAATCGCACCATCACCGTACAGGGCCAGGGCGGCCGGATTCCTAAGACTCCGGAGGACCTCTTTGTGGGCAATGCGGGCACGGCCGCGCGGTTTCTAGCGGCGCTGGTTTGTCTCGGGGACGGCCCGGTGAAATTGCATGGCATCGATCGCATGCACGAACGGCCGCAGGGCGAATTGTTTCAGGCGTTGCGCGCGCTGGGGTACACGGTGGATGCGCCGAATGACAAGCTGCCCGCCACCATTCACGGGTCCGGCCCGCGCGCCGCGGCGTGCACGGTGAGTCTGCAGGAGAGTTCGCAATTCGCCAGTGCCCTGCTGCTGGCTGCTGGCGTCGGCGGCTGGCAGATCGGTTTGGGCGAGGCGAAGCTC
>Ga0160423_10003665_pt1 | contig 12746 bp, 18 predicted proteins | sample CRUFie14St8metaG_FD_108191 | JGI IMG/M metagenome (GOLD analysis project Ga0160423, IMG submission 108191) | Marine microbial communities from the Costa Rica Dome - CRUD Field 142mm St8 metaG | ecosystem: Environmental > Aquatic > Marine > Oceanic > Photic zone | place: Costa Rica: the Eastern... | reverse complement strand
CCTATCCTGGTTTGTCGAAGTATTGATGGAAGTGAAAGGAAGTGGCAACTATGAGTCTGTCTGCTGATGATGAATTGGCCCAACTGCGTGCTCAACGCATGGCTCAGATTCAATCTCAGTTAGAGGAACAGGCGGCCGCTCAAGCAGATGCTGAAATCCAAAAAGAATCACAGCAGGCAGCAATAGCGCAATTAGACGCAGCGATGAAGACAATACTTACTCCAGACGCAAGGTCGAGACTAGCGAGCTTGAATCTTGTAAATCCTGATTTGACTACTCGAGTCAAAACACATTTGGCTACTTTGTCGAATGAAAACAAAATTGTAACCCCTGTCAATGACCTACAACTCAAGCGAATCCTTGGCGGCCTTTCCGAAGGAAAAAGAGAGACTAGCATCAGAAGAATTTGAGGTGAAAACATGTCACGCAACAAACCAGCAGCAAAAAAAATCCGCCTATTAAAGGCAGGCAAACAGAACCGAAGAGTTCCGGTTTGGGTTATGCTCAAAACATCGCGGAATACCGTTTCTCACCCAAAGCGTCACAACTGGAGACGCTCTAAATTACAGAGGTGATATGAATGGCACGTGCAGCAGTCAGTGAATTAGTAGTACCATTGAGAAATGCTTGGAACATTACTCGCTACAAGAGAGCTCCAAGAGCTATTCAAATTATCAAAAACGAGGTTGTAAGGCACCTCAAGGTAGGCGAAGAGGAAGAAGTATGGATTGACCCGTCTGTGAATGAAGCAATCTGGGCAAGAGGAATCGAAAACCCACCTCGCAAAATTCGATTACAGGTTACAAGGCACGATGAGCCAGACATCCCTATCGAAGTCAAATTAATGGAGGAGTGAAAATGGGAAATATTAGACCAACGTTCATCAAACTACGTGCTATCATTCTTTGTGAAGAACATGGAGAAAAGTTCACTGATGATTTTGACCACAACAAAAAGATGGTCGAGCAACTTACAGACGTAGAGTCGAAGAAGTTGCGAAATTGGATTGCTGGCTATGTAACACGTTACCGCCAGCGCAGAACAGACTGAGGTTCTAACATGGCGATTAGAGTCGCCTGGGATAGAACTCCAGTAAGTGTTCATGGTACCAAGGATGAATTGGAATCTTTGATTTATCACCTACGTGAATCACACGGTTTCCGCAAACACTCAATCATTATGCCGGATAGAGAAAATGATGAGGAAGCCGTGGTTTTCCTTTACGCTCCATGTGACCCTAGGTGGATTTCGGAGGTCATGTAATGGGGGACAGGATGGAAGTTCCATTACCAAAATCAAAATATGATTTGGACATTGTCCTGGTCGGCATAAACCATCCGGGAAATTTAGGGGCAATCTGCAGGACAATGCTCAATCACGGTTTCGACAATCTCTCAATGGTGAATCCAAACTGTTCACCAGATGATGACGAAGCAAGAAATAGGGCTAAACATTCAGGTAGCATCCTAGATAACGTCAACCTCTACAACTCCCTAGAGGAAGCAACTTCTTCATCATCTCTAGTTGTTGGTACGAGTGGAAAGCGAGAGGTCGGCTCTAAAGTCCTGAAGCGCCACTTTGTCCTTCCTTGGGAATTTGCAGAGATGTTGAGAGAATATGACGGTAAAGTTTCCCTAGTTTTTGGAGAAGAGGGCAAAGGATTGTCCACTGAAGACCTCGATAGGTGTGACTTTTTGGTAACCCTACCCACATGGGAAGGCTATCCAATAACTAATCTCTCACAAGCCGTAGGTCACTTTGTGTATGAATTGCACAGGGACAGAGTAATTCATGGAACTATGATCAAAGGTGTCGAAAAAGAGCGTGCTTTGCATCCCGAATTACGACAAATATTGAAGCAATCAATAGATGAATTTGCTGCATCGCTTGATAGTGATAAGAACGATTTGATTGGTGACGTTTTCGATAGGGTAATTCTTCGAGGATTACCAATTGATTCTGAAGCAGAGCGGATGATAGGGTCATTTGTTCAGGCTGCTACAGCTCTTCAGAACCTCTCAGGTGATGAGAATTGGAAGAGAGATAGGCGAAAACGTGTCAGTCCAAATAATAGGTAGTACTGGCTACTTTCACGTTAATTCAAATTCTACAAGTAGCGCTATTGGCACCATGTTCTCTTACAGTCACACTCTCTACCCAGCATCTTTCACCATACTGCTTTTTTATTAGACTGCTTGAATATTCCATTGACATTTTTGCAAACATCTCAGCTCCTGTTGATTCCACAACAACCATCTGTATAATGCCACAGTCATCTAAATCCCTAAATTTCGACAATTCAGGATCATCTGAAGCGACTAGCGTTTTGTGGTCAAAGTGCTTTCTTAACCAGTTTTCTAATTCTTTTAATCCACCAAAATCTACTACCCAATTTTTTTCATCTAATTTATTTGCACCAAATTTGAATTCAAATTCTAGTGAGTACCCGTGTATGTATTTACAGTGGCTATCTGCCTTCCATTGACGGAATGCGGCAGATAAACCTCTTTCATGACCGTATTTCTTTGAAGAAAAATATTTGACCATTTTAATCACCTTTGAAATCTAAACAAATCGAGTTGATACAATATCTGGGCCCACGCGCTTCATGGAAAAGATGCCCGAGATGGGAATCGCATTCTGAACACCGCACCTCAATTCGAATCATTCCGTGACTTGTGTCCTTTAATTGGGTAATATTAGCTGATTTGTCTTCTTCACTGAATGCAGGCCAGCCACAACCGGAATCAAATTTTGAATCGGATGAGAAAAGGAGTTTATCACAATCTGCACAATGATAGTTACCCGTTTCAAAGTGTTTGTCGTAATCACCAGTGAACGGCCTTTCTGTACCGTTTTCTTTCATAACATAGTGGCGTAATTGAGCCTTTAGAGCCCCAGACAGAACAATCTCCCAAGAATCAATATATTCCACAGGGTCTATTCTACCAAGTTGATGAAAAGCTAATATTCTTTCAACATCGGCTCCACTTTTTCCGCTAGACCTTCCATTTTCATCGGGGTTGTAACTTGTATTAGTATTAGCAAAAACAGTATCAAAATCCAATCCTAACTTTTGGCATGAAATTAGTGCATCTCGGAGAATAGTTACTTTGTCACCATCGATGTATGGTAATTTGAATGATACCCTTTCACTGTCCCAATTGCCCATGGCAAACGATTCACCAATCGATTGATAGAATTCAGGTCTACAGTCGGGGTATATCGCATGGTCTCCAGAGTGCACACCAAGTGCTACTTTGACGTCTACATCTTCTTTTAGAGAGATAGATAATGCATAGCCATATAATATTGAGGAAAAAATTGCATTTCGATTAGGAACAACTGTCGCCTTCATCTGCTCCTCTTCATAATGCCCTTCAGGTACTTCCAAATCATTACTTGTAAGGGCAGAATGGAATATGCTCATTGCAGATTTTAGATCTACAACTCTGTGTTCAACATCAAATCCTTTTGATGCAAGATATTCGATGTTAGATTTCGCACGATCGATTTCAATTACATGCTTTTGGCCGTAATCGTATGACAAGGTGCTAACTTTGTATCCATCGGATAGTAATTTTATCAAAAGGCCGGTAGAGTCCATACCCCCGCTAAATGCCATAACAGCTCGCATCAGTCAACCCCCATCCATTTGTGTGTTTGTAAAGACAGACGCCAGCCTGGATTGACTTTAACGAGGTTTTCTACAACTGCAAAATTTTTCCCATTCTGTTCTACGGATTCTCCATCCATGTAGCATGGCTGGAGGAAATGATGTTCAAAGCCTTGTTTTATTTCATCATACATAGACAAATCCTGTCCGCAGTAAACAATTTTTAATTCATCACCAGTACGCTGTTTTATAGACACATTAGGATAGAGTTGGTCCTTAGGTGAAACACATATCCAATCTATCACTTCTGGAACAGGGATTGTGCCATTTGTCTCCACTGAAAGAGATATCCCATGGGATTTTAATTCCCTCCCAATGGTGTCTAAATCCTGCAGACAAGGTTCTCCCCCGGTGAATATGACTCGTTCGCAATTAAAACTTAGGACTTTGTCAACTATCTCAGTAAGTTCCATTTCTGTGAATGCAAAAAAATCAGTATCACACCATTCACATCGCAAGTTACAGTTTCCAAACCTGACGAATACATGTGGAATACCCGCATGGTATGCCTCTCCTTGGACAGAGTGGAAAATTTCGACAATAGGGTAGGTTGTCATCAAACCAACTCATAATGGTGGACTATGTATTAATTGCATCAGTTCACTTCGTGCCTCATTCTTGTCAAAAAACACTCCACGCATAGCACTAGTGGTCATAACTGCGTTCTGTTTTGATACTCCTCTACACTGCATACATCCATGGGACGCTTCGATGATGACAGCAGAACCAAGTGGATTCAGATGTTCTTCGAGATCGTCGGCTACTCCATTTGTTATTCTCTCCTGGTTCTGAAGCCTTCTAGCGTGTAATTCAACAATTCTAGCAAGTTTGCTAATGCCAACAATTCGCTCTGTTGGAATGTACGCAACGTGTGCTCTCCCCCTGAAGGGCTGTAGATGATGTTCACAAGTGGAATGGAATTCGATATTCCTCAACAATACAATTCCATCGTAACCTTCCCCATTAAATGTTGATGACAATACATCACCTGCATTCATACCATATCCTGCATATATCTCGCTGAAAGATTCGATGACTCTCTTTGGTGTGTCGACCAATCCTTCTCTCGCATCATCACCTTCGATGTATTTCAGTATTGTACTAACTGCTGCCATAGCATCTTCTGTTGAAGTCATTGTTTCCCCTCCATCCTGCCGTGCCTGACGTCAATAGCGTCGAGCTGGTCAAGCATTTTTCGACACGCAGTTCGGATCGCATCAGCAACGCTAACGAATTTACCGTCGTCTCCAACGTGTATTTTCAAATCGGCTAAGATTTGAGCGGGCATGTCTAAACTTACCTTCGGCATTGTTTCCTGTCAGAACTCTTCTATTATCAAGGTATTCGTATAGTAATACCACAATATTACTGGTGATTTATCTTTGATTTGGCAACTCTTGCCCTAAGACCGCCATCCCAAATTCTCATACTTTCTGCTATCCAATTAATTACTGCCATGGTGTAAAATATGCACCGGTCGTATATAATACAATATGGGGCTATCCAGGCTTAACTCAATGATGCGACCAAATCTTCCCGATTGAATTGCTTGGCGGCAAACCACGCTGCAAGTCCTGCATAAAATACACTAGAACATAGCCAAACTAATACGTGTTCTAGAATTACCCTGTCCAATAGTAATTCTCTCATTGCAAGTAGGATGTTAACAAGTGGTATTGCAAACCACCATGATTCAATTGTATCCAAGTTAATCACTTGTGTGAAAAGAGCTGGGAATATTATGAACAAAATTGCTGGACCTAGCAATGAACCAGCCTCTTTTACGCTATGTGCTTTCATCGCCAAAGCAAGTTCAAATGCTACAACCATTACTGCAAATATCACAACTGCACCGAGTAAAAGGAAAATGCTAGCGAAAGACACCGATGGTACGCCTATTAGGGAAGAGGATGCTAAGTAAGTAATCGCAAATAGCAGGCCACCGATTTGAAGAGCAACCCCTGCACTTGTGATGCTTGCTACAGCTAGCCATTTTCCTGCTAATAACTCCAATCTAGAGCACGGTAAGCAAAGCAATGCCTCTAATGTACCTCTTTCCCTTTCTCCTGCTGTCATATCAATTGAAGGTTGTATTGCACTTGATGCAGTCCAGATTGCAATGACCATTGGAATAAACAAAGATAATGCTAGTCCAGCCTGTTCCCCTTTGGTTGCAGCATCAGCACTCTCCCAGTCACCATCCCACTTTACAGGATTCAAGGTAGCTTCTGGGTCTAAATCAGCTTCGACCAATGTTCCGTTTACCACATCTGATTCCCATTCCCCTACAGCAGTGATAATTCTTGACCGCGCCTCATTAGATGCTTCACTGGTTGACAAATACAAGATTGCAAACTTCCATTCAGAATCGTTCGCTTGCAATCTGAATACCGCTTGGGTATCTAATGTTCTTATCCGGTCTAAGTCATCACCAATATCCGATAAATTGCTGATATTCACGGGCATAGCCTCAAAAGTAAACTTGATATTTGTATTATTGAATGATTCTTCGAGATCGGTATTGTAGTCACCTTGCCAAACAATTTCTAGCTCTAAAGCATCTAATTCAGCAGCCTCAGATTCTAGCAATAGTGGTAGTGCAATAAATAATGCAGGGAATATCAGTAGGGGAATTACCACCAACGCTAGCAGTGTCCTCCAGTCTCTGAGAAATTCGACAATTTCTTTTTTTGCAATTGTAGAGATAAATCTCCAAGATTTACTCATCTTCTTCCACCCCCTCTGAGTCAGGTGTCTTGCCCGTCAAGAATATACGCCACCATTTTGCTAATTTGCTTTCTTTTGTGTCATCTTCAGTCCTTAACCGGGCTTTGTCTGATGTTAGCGCAACATATGCTTCTTCAAGAGTGTCTTTGTGGGTTAAATCTAGTAATTCTTGCGGAGAACCATCTGCTCTTATTGTGCCATTGTGTACTATCACAATTCTATCACACACTTGTTCAGCTTCAGCAAGATGGTGTGTACTGTATATCACGGTACCACCCTCATCCCTGAGTTGACCGACTAATTTTCTAACGGTTCTAGCACTAGTAACATCTAAGCCAGCGGTTGGTTCATCCAAGAGAAGTATGTCTGGTCCGTGGGCTAGGGCTCTGAGTAACGCAGTTTTTTGCCTCATACCCCTGCTGAATCCCTTGGTATGCCTAGAGAGAGACTCGGTGAGGTCTAACTGCTTTGCAAAATGCGATACTCGGTTCCATGCAACTTGGTCGTCAATTCCGTAAATTCTCGAATGATAGCGAATATTTTCCCAAGCAGTCAATCGAGAATATAATCCTGTGGACTCGGGGACTACTCCAAGTTTTGATCTCATTGATGATACGCGCTCACCTTTGAATAAGACACTACCTTTGGTAGGTTCCATTACTCCTGCCATCAATCGTAGAAGAGTAGTTTTACCAGCGCCATTTCCTCCAACTAACCCTATGACTTGGCCGGATGTTATCTCTAAATCCACGTGAGTGAGGGCTTCTACTTCTTTGAAATTCTTACCAACGCCAACAAGTGAAAGCATAGATTCTGTCATTTAATCAGCGTCCTTTTTCAATTGCCTTATCTAAGCCCGGATGTTTTTCTTCTAATCTATTGGCTCGAGTAATTTGTTGGCGTAGTAGTTCATGTATCTCTGTTTGCGCTACTCCCATCTCAATATGATTAGCAATCATTTCTAGAGCACCGTGAATTGCGCCTGCGTCTAAGTATGCGTCGTTTGAGATATCCCCATTTAATCTACAAACTTCAAGTCTATTGGATATGTAATTTGACTCCGACTTAACTCTTGGACCATCAACATGCGGCTGTGCCATGAGTCTGTCGATGCAGGTTCGCATGAGATTGGGTGGGCTAAATTAGTTATCATTGCTTTGCTGGTGTGCTATTTCTGTGCCAGCTCAACTAATACTCCACCTGTGCTTCTAGGATGAACGAAAGCAATCATTGCACCGTGTGCACCTTTACGTGGTTCTGTATCAATCATATCTATTCCATTTGCCAATAGTAGAGAGATTACTGATTTTATATCTTCAACTCTAAAACAAACTTGTTGAACACCAGGTCCCCGTTTTGAGAGAAATTTTCCAATTGGGGTATCTTCGCCTGTAGGTTCAAGCAACTCGACTTTTGGAGAAGAAGGGTCGTTATCACTTGTCGAAAAGAATCTAGTTGTCACACCTTGGTCGGCTACCAATTCGTCATCGCCTTGAATTAATCCTAGCAATGACCAAAATGAGGACGATGTGTCTAGGTTCTCACATGCAATTCCGATATGGTCCAAGTATATCTTCATCTAATCACCTAAAATCCACTAGGGGCCATATATGTTCCAAATACATCCTTCATGGCATTGATGATTTCACCTAGTGTACAATCCTGTTTGAGTGCCTCTATTACTAGCGGGAATAGATTTTCAGTTCCCTCTGCAGCGCTTGTAATTGCTTCCAATGCACTTTTAGCGGCAACACTATCCCTATTTTCTCTGATTTTTGCGAGTTTCTCAGATTGCCTTATCCCGAGTTCCGGATCTGGTTTTAGTAGGGGGGGCATATCCTCATCTTCCAATACTCCATAGTTTATTCCAACAATTTTTCTTTTTCCAGATTCGACCTCTGTCAGATGTGACCAAGCAGTCTCATGAATCTCGCGTTGCTGGTATCCTGCTTCGATTGCTCGCATAGAACCACCCATTTTTTCAATTTCATGAATTTTTTCAAGAGATTTTTGGTAGATTTCATTAGTTAACATTTCAACAAAATAGGAACCACCTAGCGGGTCGACCACACTTGCGACACCACTCTCTTCAGCGATAATCTGCTGGGTTCGAAGTGCGACTGTTGCACTTTCCTCTGTTGGCAACCCTAATGCTTCATCATACGAATTGGTGTGCAAACTTTGCGTTCCACCACATACAGCAGCCAATGCTTGGATTGTTACTCTAGCAATATTGTTTAGTGGTTGTTGGGCAGTCAAAGAAACTCCTGCGACCTGTGTATGAAATCGGAGCATCGCACTCTTTGGATTGCTAGGTCTGTATCTATCGGTTATCAGGTCATGCCAAAGTTTCCTCGCTGCACGGAATTTACTTGCCTCTTCGAAGAAGTCATTATGACAGTTAAAGAAGAAAGAGAGCCTGGGTGCAAATGTATCAATGTCAAGTCCACTATTAACCGCAGCCTCTACATACTCTAATGCGTTTGAAAGTGTAAAGGCTACTTCCTGTATAGCCGTTGAGCCTGCTTCTCTTATGTGGTATCCTGAGATAGAAATTGTATTCCATAGTGGGATTTCTTGAGCACAATACTCGAAAATATCAGTAATCAATCGCATCGATTCTTTTGGAGGGAAAATATGCGTCCCTCTCGCAATGTATTCTTTCAGGATGTCATTTTGAATAGTACCGCGTATTTGGCTCTTATCAACACCGCTTTCTTCAGCCACAACTGCGTACATCGCAAGTAGTACCATTGCTGGAGCATTGATAGTCATTGAAGTAGAGACTTTATCGAGCGGTATTCCAGACATAAGAATTCTCATGTCATCGACGCAAGAAACAGAGACTCCAACTTTACCTACTTCACCTTCGCTCATTTCATCATCAGCATCTAAGCCAAGCTGAGTAGGTAGGTCAAATGCAACAGAGAGTCCTTTCTGTCCACGCTCTAATAGCAATTTGAACCGTTCATTGGTCTCTTCAGCGCTACTGAATCCGGCGTATTGACGCATTGTCCAAAGCCTAGACCTGTACATTGAGTCGTGAATTCCTCGAGTGTATGGTGGTTTACCAGATTCGTTGGGGCCTGCAATCTTTGGAACCTCTATACCACCCAGAGTTCTCCAGTCATCCTTACGTTGACTGGTCATCATCTCCCCTCAATGTTGTACTCCGCCCGGGCCATGCGCATGTCCATGTGCGATTTCTTCTGGTGAAGCATCCCTGACTTCAACGATTTCAACGTTAAAAGTCAATGATTTACCAGCCAGTGCATGATTAAAATCTGCAGTTATTAGATCTCCGTTGATTTCTGTGACCCGGAATGGTCCTAAGTCGCTCATCAATGTCATACCGATTTCAGGCGTTATACCTCCAAACATATCTTTGGGAACTTGCTGGATTGCATCCGAGTTGTGATTGCCATATGCGTCTTCCGGAGAAAGAGTGAACTCGACTTTGTCACCGACCGATGCGCCCATTAGTTCTCTTTCAAACCCAGGAATCATCTGTTTGTGCCCAACAAGGAATGTTAGTGGATCCCTACCTTCGGATGAGTCGAAAACCTCTCCGTTTTCTGGCAGTGTTCCAGTGTAATGGACTCTAGCAACTTTATTATTCTCAATTTTTGACATAATATTACCTCTTTGTTGTATATCTCTTAACCATCTTTCTGAATTCATCAGCCACTTCTTCTGGAATAATCTGTTCAGACTCTTTTTGATTGATGAATTCAACTGCAACGTCGACACCTGAACGCTCGCCCTTTGCCCAAATCTGTCCTAGGATATTTGAGCGATGTTCCTCACTTATTGCATCGTTCTCTAATAATTCCCTAGCTGCATATTTGTATTCTAGATACTTTCTGCGATCAAGTTTCTTTGATTGTGGTTGCCTTCCGCCGCCCTTTTTGTCGCTCGACCTTCTGCGCTTTTGTTTTCTGTCATTCTTTTTGACCTCGGTTTTGATGGTCTTGAAAACATTAGCCGAGCCTTTGCTCGGCAGAGATTCCAGTGGCTTATCGACTTTGGTTTCGATAGTTATCTCTATTTTTGGTTCAGGCGCTGCTACAGGTTTAATTTCAGGTTCAACTAACCCATCCTGTTTCTTTGCATCCTTTGCCTCTTTTGCGAATTGTGCTGTCGCTGCTGATTTTGCTCTAAGCGCTGCCAGCCTTTCCTCTCTACCGTCCGGTTTCTTTACCTCGGTTTTCGGAACAGGTTTCGGTTGTGGAGAAGGTTGGTGCTTTTTCTCGACTGATTTAGGCTGTTCAGGTTTAGGGGCAGCCTTGCTTTCGATTTCCCTTCTTTGCTTTAATGCCTCCATTGCTGCCTTTTGTTTGGCAGCAAGGTCATTGGTTTGTTTTTGCGGAATAGAAGATTTTGGTCTGGATGGTTGTCTAGCTGCCTTATCTTTCCTATCACGGGCTTTTTGACTTGCGTTTGGCGCAAAGGGATTGAATGGTTCATCCTTGCGTCTTCGCCCGTTCATAGCATTGCGGCTTCTCGGCCTCTCATAACCCTTGGCATATTATCAAGGCCATGAAATTGGGGTTTGGTCTGTCCTCAGTTCTTGGTCAACCCCCGATTGGACTAGAGTTGTAGTGCGTCCGTGGTTTAGTTCTAGCCAGCCAAGTCGAGCAATCATCGTACCGTTATCGATACAATACATCCTTGGGGGACAATGGCTGCTAGCTCCTCTTTCTTCACACATTATCGTCGACATATCTCTAATTCGCTGATTGCATGCGACGCCACCACCGAGTAAGACTTCGGTTTTACCAGTGTGGGCGAGTGCTCGCTCTGCGACTTCAATGCATGCAGCAAAAGCATGCTCCTGTAGACTCCAACAAACTGCCTCGAATGGTTTTCCTTCACTTACCAACCTATTTGCGGCACTCATCAAACCTGAAAATGCCAAGTCCATTCCGTGAACGGCGTATGGCAACTCTAAGCCTTCTAGAGATGGATTCGGATTACTCTCTAGCCACTCTAGGGCTTTTTGCTCGATTACAGGACCGCCTGGGAATGGAATACCATGACTCCTAGCAAACTTATCCAACATATTTCCTATTCCTATATCTAAAGTTTCACCGAGCACACGGTATCTACCGTCTAATCGAGCGATTACTTGTGTATTTCCACCGCTGACGTATAGGAGAATAGGATCATCACAACCACATTGCTCTCTGCCGATTTCAATGTGGGCAACGCAGTGATTGACACCGATCAATGGCACGTCGAGATGTGTTGAGATCGTTCTTGCTGCAGCAGCACCAGTACGCAAACACGCACCCATCCCCGGACCTTGAGAATAAGCAATCGCTCCAATATCTTTGGGAGTGAGTTCATTTTCTTCCAGAATCTTGGAGAAAAGTGATGTCGAAAGTTCTACGTGGTGGTCTGCTGCCTCACGAGGATGTATCCCTCCTTTTGTAGGTCTTATTGTATCGGAGGCAGATGGGCGCGGCTTTCCTTTACTATCTACTAGACCAAATGAAAATGTATGAGCGGTTGACTCAATGCCTAAGGTCCACCCTCCGACCATATTAGTCCCTGTCGGATATACTATCTAACGGTTTTACTCTGCCCCAACTAATGGACAGACTGTTGGTAAACGCTGGGCCAATCGCGCACATGGCGGGAGAGGGGCCTATTGTTGGTAAAATCCACGACGACACGGACTATGTCCATCCAGCTGGTTTAGCAATTTTGGTATCGGATTTTAAGGTTTCAAAAATTTCAGAATCAGAGGAGATGCTATCTGAATTTACTAACGTTGATGTCATTGACTTAGAAGGCAAAGCAGTTGTACCAGGGTTGGTTGATTCACATGCCCATTTACTCTGGGCAGGTGATAGAAGTCGGGAAGTTGGATGGAAGCAAAATGGAATGTCTTACAGGGATATTGCAAACAAAGGTGGTGGTATAGCAGCAACTGTACTGCCAACTAGAAAGTCCAGTGATTCATATCTCGCTCATATAGGTGTAGAGCGAATGCGTGAAGCACTGCGGAATGGGACAACGCATATGGAGGCTAAGTCGGGTTATGGTCTAGACACTGAGTCAGAGTTGAGATTATTGTCGATAGCGGAAAGCTTGGCGGCAACAGAAAATTTACCGTCATTAGACCTAACATGGTTGGGTGCACATTCAGCACCACCAGAAAAATCATTAGAGGACTATTATGAAATTATACTTTCAGAGCAATTACCGGCGGTGATTGAACAAGGAATTGCAAGAAGTGCAGATGTGTTCTGTGAGCCGGGTTGGTTTACGATTGAGCAAACTGAAGAGATAATGAAAAGCAGCAAGAAAGGTGGTTTAGACCTAAGATTACACATTG
>Ga0160423_10003664_pt1 | contig 12751 bp, 14 predicted proteins | sample CRUFie14St8metaG_FD_108191 | JGI IMG/M metagenome (GOLD analysis project Ga0160423, IMG submission 108191) | Marine microbial communities from the Costa Rica Dome - CRUD Field 142mm St8 metaG | ecosystem: Environmental > Aquatic > Marine > Oceanic > Photic zone | place: Costa Rica: the Eastern... | reverse complement strand
TCCACCAGGCCATGATGAGGTCTATGTGACTAAAATTGAAGATTACAAAACCAAGATAGAAGACACCTTGCGTTATGGTGGCGATCAGTTGCTGTTGCAAGGAGGTCATCACCCCGATTTGGGACTAGAATTCTACACTGATTTATTCAGTGAATTAAAAACATTATACCCCAATGTTCGTTTACACGCTTTGGGGCCGCCAGAAGTGGCACATATATGTAAATTGGAAGGGAAATCTCACACAGAAGTATTGAGTGCTTTAAAGGTTAGCGGCATGGATAGCTTGCCAGGAGCAGGAGCAGAAATCTTAAACGATAGGGTTCGTAGATTGATCTCACGTGGTAAGTGTACGGGTCAGGAATGGTTGGATGTGATGCGCTCAGCACATCAGCTAGATATTACTACTTCAGCCACAATGATGTTTGGGCATATTGAAACGCTAGAAGAGCGCTTTGAGCATTTGGTGTGGTTGAGAGAGGTGCAAGCAGAAAAACCAGATGATGCCGATGGCTTTTTAGCTTTCATTCCTTGGCCATTTATGGACGATGGCACCCTATTGAAACGCCTCAGAGGTATTCAAAATAATGTATCGGCAGATGAGTATTTACGAATGATTGCCATAAGCCGCATCATCCTTCCAAACATTAAAAACATACAAGCCTCTTGGCTAACCGTGGGTAAGGAAACTGCACAGCTTTGTTTACATGGAGGCGCCAACGATTTCGGTTCTATTATGATTGAAGAAAATGTAGTTTCGGCAGCAGGAGCGCCGCACCGATTTACTTACAAAAGCATACAGGAATCCATCCGTAAGGCAGGATTTGAACCACAACTAAGAAGCCAGGACTATAGCTTTAGAGAAATTCCGAAAGGCATTAAAGAGCAACTAATCGATTACTAATGTTTACTGGCATTATAGAGCATATGGGCGAAGTAGTTTCCTTACAAAAGGAGGCAGAAAATTTACACATCACTATGCGCACACCCATTACTCAAGAACTGAAGATTGACCAATCGGTGGCTCACAACGGCGTATGCCTAACGGTTGTCGCTATTGAGGGGGATGTATATACCGTGACAGTTATTCAGGAAACCTTGCAAAAAACCAATTTGGGTGATCTGAATGTGGGTGATCAAGTAAATATTGAGCGTTGTATGAAGCTGGGCGACAGGTTAGACGGGCATTTAGTACAAGGACATGTTGACCAAACTGCGAAATGTGTAGATGTAGTTGAAGTAGATGGATCATGGTACTATACTTTTTCTTACGAAAATTTAGGAAATATCACTGTAGAAAAAGGTTCTATATGTGTTAATGGAGTAAGCTTAACAGTAGTTAACTCTCAAGCCGATTCTTTTTCGGTAGCCATTATTCCATACACTTATAAACACACTAATTTCCATAATTTTAAGATAGGGACAACAGTTAATCTAGAATTTGATATTTTAGGAAAGTACATAGTTAAAATGAATCAATTAAAATGAATTCAATTTTCAGAATCACAGCCTTTTTAGAGGGTCTTTCCTACATCTTACTATTATTTGTAGCCGTACCCATTAAGTATCAAAGTGGAGACGCCTATTATGTGCAATTATTAGGTATGCCGCACGGGCTTCTCTTTATGGCTTATGTGTTTTTAGCGCTGTATTTCAAGCCACAATACAATTGGGATACTAAAACATTCCTGTTGGTACTAGCAGCGTCCATCATTCCTTTTGGCACTTTTTATGTGGATAGAAAGGTGTTGAAATAGAACGATTTTCCTCCATAAATTTAACTATTTTCGCAGTGGATGAAAAAGATTAGAAATTTTTGCATCATTGCCCACATTGACCACGGTAAAAGTACTTTGGCGGATAGGCTGTTAGAACACACAGGTGCGGTAACAGAAAGAGAGGCTCAAGACCAATTACTAGACAATATGGACTTGGAACGCGAAAGAGGGATTACCATAAAGAGTCATGCCATACAAATGGAGTACGAGTTAAATGGAGAGCCGTATGTTTTGAACCTTATTGACACGCCTGGCCATGTAGATTTTTCCTACGAAGTATCGCGCTCTATCGCGGCATGTGAGGGGGCTTTATTGATTGTAGATGCAGCACAGGGGATACAGGCGCAGACCATTTCCAACCTCTACTTGGCTTTGGAAAATGATTTAGAAATCATCCCGGTATTGAATAAAATTGATCTTCCTTCTGCCGAGCCAGAAGTAGTTAAAGACCAAATTATTGACCTTATTGGTTGTGATGATGAAGATATTATTCCCGCTTCTGCCAAAACAGGATTAGGAATAAACGATATTTTACGTGCTATAGTAGAACGCGTACCAGCTCCAGAAGGAGATCCTCAAGCGCCTTTACAAGCCATGATTTTCGATTCGGTATTTAATCCTTTTAGAGGGATTGAGGCTTACTTTAAAGTAGTTAATGGATCTGTCAAAAAAGGAGATGAGGTACAATTTATGGCTACAGGGAAAAAGTATTTTGCCGATGAGATTGGAGCACTTAAACTGCAACAACAACCGAAAAAAACACTTTCAACAGGGGAGGTGGGCTACATTATTTCAGGAATTAAAGATGCACGTGAGGTTAAAGTAGGAGATACTATTACCAGAACTGACCAACCCGCAAAGGAGGCAATTCAAGGATTTGAGGATGTGAAACCGATGGTATTTGCAGGAATTTATCCTGTTGATACCGAGGATTATGAAGAATTACGTAATTCAATGGAAAAGTTGCAACTAAATGATGCTTCCTTAACCTTTGAACCAGAATCCTCTGCAGCATTAGGTTTTGGATTTCGTTGTGGATTCTTAGGAATGTTGCACATGGAAATTATTCAAGAACGCTTGGAGCGTGAGTTCGGCATGACAGTGATTACTACTGTGCCAAATGTATCCTACTATGCCTACACAAAATCAGGAGAGGAGCAGATTATCAATAACCCTTCCGATTTACCAGAACCCTCTACTTTGGATTATGTGAAGGAGCCGTATATCCGTGCTCAAATCATCACTAAATCTGATTTTGTCGGTTCGGTTATGAGTTTGTGTATTGAGAAAAGAGGCGAGCTGAAAAACCAGGTATATTTAACCACTGACCGTGTAGAGCTAACTTTTGAGATGCCTTTAGGGGAGATAGTATTTGATTTTTATGACAAGCTTAAAACGATTTCTAGAGGATATGCTTCTTTCGATTATTTCCCGCTAGAATTCCGCCAATCTAACTTGGCAAAATTAGACATACTCCTCAATGGAGATCAGGTAGATGCATTGTCCGCTCTTATTCACAGAGACAACGCATATAGCTTAGGAAAGAAGATTTGTTTGAAGCTAAAAGAATTGATTCCGCGCCAACAATTTGATATTGCTATTCAGTCGGCCATTGGTGCAAAAATCATTTCAAGAGAAACGGTGAAAGCACTCCGAAAGGACGTAACAGCTAAGTGTTACGGGGGTGATATTACGCGTAAGCGTAAGCTCCTTGAAAAGCAGAAAAAAGGGAAGAAGCGTATGCGTCAAGTAGGAAATGTGGAGGTGCCTCAATCAGCATTTTTGGCAGTTTTAAAATTAGACTAAAACACTATCTTTGAATGGCTGCTAATAGCCCGAAAGAAATAATAAATTATGGGAAGAGCATTTGAGTTTAGAAAAGCGCGTAAGATGAAACGTTGGTCAAAAATGGCCAAGACTTTTACGCGTATTGGAAAGGACATTGTGATGGCGGTTAAAGATGGTGGTCCGAACCCGGAAACTAATTCACGTTTGCGCCAGGTAATCCAAAATGCCAAAGCTGCCAACATGCCGAAGGATAATGTGGATCGTGCCATTAAAAAAGCCAGTGGAGCAGATGCAGCCAACTATGTAGAGATGTCTTTAGAAGGATACTCCGCCAATGGAGTAGCTGTTTTTGTAGAATGTACTACCGATAACAACAACCGAACAGTTGCCAATGTGCGTTCATATTTCAGTAAATGTGAAGGAAACTTAGGGACCAATGGTTCCTTAGAATTCATTTTTGACAGAAAAGGGGTGTTTACAGTAGAGCCTTCGAATATAGAAATGGACTTGGAAGAGCTAGAAATGGAATTGATTGATGGTGGTTTGGAAGAGCTAGAGCAAGATGAAGAAGCCATTACTATCTACACCGATTTTGTAGACTTCTCTAACATGACCAATCTGTTAGAAAAGTTAAGCATTGAAGTAAAGAATGCAGAGCTACAACGTATCCCAAATAATTTCAAATCCATCACATACGAACAAGCGCCATTGGTATTAAAGCTACTGGATAAACTAGAGGAAGATGACGATGTGCAAAATGTGTTTCATAACATGGAAATGAGCGAGGAGATTATGGCTTTAATGGAGGGAGAGTAAAAAATTGACATGAAAAAGAAATTAGAAACATTAGAAGGGAAAAAAGCAGAAGCTCAATTAGGTGGAGGCGAAAAACGTATCGAATCGCAACATGCTAAGGGAAAGTTAACAGCGCGTGAGCGCATCCACTTTTTATTAGACGAAGGCTCTTTTGAAGAGATAGGCATGTTAGTAACACACCGCTCTACTAACTTTGGTTTGGATAAACACAAGTTTTTAGGTGATGGTGTGGTAACGGGTTACGGAACCATTGATGGCAGATTGGTGTATGTATTTGCACAAGATTTTACAGTGATGGGGGGCTCTTTGGCAGAGGCCCATGCAGAGAAAATCTGTAAAGTAATGGATCTTGCTATGAAAAATGGTGCACCTATTATTGGACTAAATGATAGTGGCGGAGCGCGAATTCAAGAAGGGGTTGTTTCTCTTGGTGGTTATGCCGACATCTTTTACAGAAATACCAAAGCCAGTGGAGTTATTCCACAGCTTTCAGCGATCATGGGGCCTTGTGCAGGAGGAGCTGTTTATTCCCCAGCGCTTACGGATTTCATAATGATGGTAGAAAATACTTCATACATGTTTGTTACAGGGCCCAATGTGGTAAAAACTGTAACACATGAAGATGTGACTGCCGAAGAATTAGGAGGAGCATCTACGCACTCTACAAAATCAGGTGTAGCACACTTTACTTATGCCAATGAGATAGAACTCATCAATAAGTTGAAAAGGTTGTTGAGTTATATGCCTCAAAATTGTGAAGAAGACGCTCCTGCCTTAGCCTATGAGGTTGGAAATGAAACAAGAACCGTTTTGGATGAAATCATTCCAGAAAACCCGAACCAACCTTACGACATTCGCGAAGTGATTGAAGGGACAATAGATGAAGGATCTTTACATGAAGTACATAAAGATTATGCTGAAAACATTGTGTGTGGGTTTGCAAGATTAGGCGGTCGGTCTATCGGTATTGTAGCGAATCAGCCGGCTTTTTTAGCAGGTGTTTTAGACAACCATGCTTCTAGCAAAGCAGCGCGTTTTGTTCGTTTCTGCGATTGCTTCAACATTCCTTTATTGGTGTTTGAAGATGTTCCTGGATTCTTACCTGGAACCGATCAAGAGTGGAATGGAATCATCAATAATGGTGCAAAACTATTGTATGCTTTTTCGGAGGCAACAGTACCGCGTATTACAGTGATTACGCGTAAAGCATATGGTGGTGCATATGATGTAATGAACTCTAAGCATATTGGTGCAGATATGAACTACGCATGGCCATCTGCAGAAATTGCAGTGATGGGAGCTAAGGGTGCAGCCGAAATCATTTTCCGCAAAGAAATTAAAGATGCTACAGATACCGACGTAAAGTGGAAGGAGAAAGAAGAAGAATATGCCGAGCTTTTTGCAAACCCTTATAATGCTGCCGCCCGTGGTTATGTAGATGAGGTGATAGCACCTTCTAAAACAAGAGAAAAGTTAATCAAGGCATTTAAAATGCTAGAGAATAAGGTAGACAGCCTGCCAAAGAAAAAACATGGAAATATTCCTTTATAGATGAATGTATTAGTAGTAGGATCGGGAGGTAGAGAGCATACCTTAAGTTGGAAAATAGCACAGAGCAGTTTATGCGAAAAACTCTTTATTGCCCCAGGAAATGCAGGAACAGCTAGCTTGGGAGAAAATGTATCCATTGCAGTGGATGACTTTGAATCGATGAAAGACTTAGTCTTGGAACACAACATAAGCATGGTTGTGGTTGGTCCAGAGGATCCATTGGTAAAAGGGATTTACGATTTTTTTACAGCAGACGAAGCTTTGAAAGAAGTTACTGTAATAGGGCCCTCTAAAAGAGGGGCTCAGCTAGAAGGAAGTAAGGAGTTTTCTAAAGAATTTATGCAAAACTTTGGTATACCAACAGCGGCTTACCAAAGCTTTACCAAAGATACGCTAGAAGCGGGATATGATTTCTTAGAAACCTTGAATCCTCCTTTCGTTTTAAAAGCTGACGGATTAGCTGCAGGTAAGGGGGTATTAATAATTGATGACTTAATTAAAGCGAAAGCTGAGCTTAAAGCCATGTTGGCTGATGCTAAGTTTGGTGATGCAAGCTCTAAAGTTGTGATTGAAGAATTCCTAAACGGAATAGAGCTTTCAGTTTTTGTGCTAACAGATGGAGAAACATATAAAGTATTACCATCAGCCAAGGACTACAAGCGTATTGGTGAAGGTGATAAAGGTTTAAATACGGGAGGTATGGGAGCTATTTCTCCTGTGCCTTTTGCCGATAAATTTTTTTTAGAGAAAGTAGAGGATAGAATTATCAAACCAACTATTAATGGTTTAAAAGAAGAAGGAATTGTTTACAAAGGGTTTATCTTTATTGGTTTGATGAACGTGAATGGAGATCCTTATGTAATTGAGTACAACGTCCGAATGGGGGATCCTGAAACAGAAGTGGTTATACCTAGAATCAAATCAGATTTATTGAATCTTTTCAAAGGGATTGGTGATGGGACTTTCAGTGAAAAAGATTTTTATGTTGATGAAGATATTGCAGCGACTGTTATGTTAGTTTCAGGAGGATATCCCAACACATACGAAAAAGGCATGGTAATAACTGGTTTTGAAGATTGTAAAGACAGTATTTTATTTCATGCAGGAACTAAACAACAGGGGGATGATATTGTTACTAACGGAGGTCGTGTACTAGCAATAACTTCTTACGGAAGAGACATGGAGATAGCACTAGCTAAGTCATTCGCTAACGCAGAAAAGATAAATTTTGATAAGAAATACTATCGAAGAGATATCGGTTTTGATTTAAAAACTGAAGAGGGCTAGGCTTCTCCGTTTTTTTTAAATTGAACTAATTTTATAGTCCAATATATAAAAAATGCAGAGATAATAATTATAGAGATGTCATTTGGTATATTCCCAATTGAGGGCATGATTGCCCATAAGCTTTCAAACATGTCACCAAGTCCGTAAAAGAAATCTCTTATCATTTTTTGTACTTTAAAATTCTTAGCAAAATTAGAAATATTCTTAAATAAATGTTAGTAAAACTGCTGAAAACCACACGCCCAGTTGCACTTTTATTCTTCTTTGGAATGGCTGTTTTGTTTTTCACTTTTCAATTATTACACATTTTGGATTATTCTTTTGCAAAGACACGATATCCATTGTTCGACCTAGTCCAACATGTTCTCATTAGAAATAAGTGGCTTGCATCTATATTGGTGTTTGTTTTGTCTTTACTAATGGCTATGGGTTTTAATAACTTGATTACTGAGAAAGGGGTTTTGAAGTACAATTCAATATTACCTGCTTCAGTGCTGATTATTTTTTTTTCTATTTTTTCCTTTTCACCAGTTTGGTTAGCTACGTTTTTTCTGCTTTTTTTCCTAAATAAGTTATTAGGAGTATATCAAAAAGAGCGACCATATGCAGTATTGTTTGATGCAGCTTTCCTACTTGGGATGAGTGTGTTGATATATCCACCAACCATTTTTTTGTTTCCGCTTATTTATATCGCTAACCTTACTTATAGTGCAGTAGGATGGAGGAATTATATCATTCCTGTTTTGGGTTTTATAAGTCCCTTATTAATAATGGCGTGTTATCTATTTTTTGTTGATTCATTACCGCTTTACATGGAGCACTATCTAAGTATGCTTAGCTGGTCTCCAGCTAGCATTGGCATTTCAATTTCAGAAGGCATCTTTTTCTTTCTATTAGCAATTTTAATATTATTCGCCTTCAAAGAATTAGCACAATGGTTCACAATGAAAAGTTTGCGCTCTAGAAAAGCATTTCTTATTTTTATGTCATACTTTTTACTTGGTCTTCTGAGTTTTTTTACGCTTGCTGCAGATGGTCTTCATCACCTCTTGTTGTTGGCTTTTCCGATTTCTGCATTTGTAGGCAATTACTTGTTGTTTGCGCGTAAGTGGTGGTGGTACGAAGCACTTTTCACTCTTTTTCTTTTATCCGCTATTTATTTCCATATTTCACAAGTATTCGGATTGTAAATAATCCTTAACTTTACTGAATCAATTTTTATTCAAAAAAAATGAAGTTTGGAGTAGTTGTTTTCCCAGGATCTAATTGCGATATGGACATGATATATGTTCTTGAAACTATCATGGGACAAGAAGTCGTAAAACTATGGCATAAAGATATCGATTTACAAGGGTGTGAATTTATTATTCTACCAGGGGGATTTTCTTATGGAGATTATTTACGTTCTGGAGCAATTGCACGCTTTTCTCCCATCATGGAAAAAGTTATTAAGTTTGCAAATAATGGCGGATATGTAATGGGTATCTGTAACGGTTTCCAAATTTTGTGTGAGTCGGGTTTATTGCCTGGCGCATTGTTGCATAACAGCAGCCATAAATTTATTTGTAAGAATGTATACTTAAGAACACAAACAACCAATACTTTAATAACGAACAAATTGGTGAAAGGAGAAAATATCTTGATTCCAATTGCACATGGAGAAGGGCGCTATCATGCAGATGCAGAAACATTGAAAATATTGAATGATAACGATCAGGTATTGTTCCGTTACAGTGATGAAAACGGTAATATTACCAATGAAGCAAACCCGAACGGAGCAATCGAAAACATTGCAGGTATCTGTAATACAGGTCGCAATGTTTTTGGTATGATGCCTCACCCAGAGCGTGCAGCTGACGAGGAGCTGAGCAACACCGATGGTCGTGCTTTATTTGAAAGTATTTTAGCGGCAGTTGAGGTAGCTTAATTATCGCTTAAGCATAAATGAAAAGCCCTACTCAAAGCGGGACTTTTTTATCTATAAAAATTCATTTCATCCATATACTGCCACACTTTTGGCGGTAAAAAGTAGCTAATATCTTTTTTTTCTGCGATGCTTTTTCGAATAAAGCTAGCAGAAATATCCATGAGTGGAGCTTGTGTTAAATGCACTTTTGGGTTACTTGCTAAAGCACAATCCCTACTTTCAGGTCTTGGGTACACATATAATTCGTGTTCTTCCAAAACTCGTTTGTAGTTTTTCCACTTATGAAAAGAATTCAAATTATCCCCTCCCATGATTAAAGCGAAATTGTGTGCTGGATATTCTTCTTTTAAGTAAGCTAGTGTATCTACTGTGTAAGACGGTTGCGAAAGATTGAATTCAATGTCGGATGCTTGAAATTCTGGATGATCTTCCGTTGCAATACGAACCATCATTAGTCGGTGATGCTGGTCTAATAAACTGCTTTTTTCTTTGAAAGGGTTTTTCGGAGAAACCACAAACCAAACCTGCTCTAAATCAGTAAATTCTACCATGTATTGTGCAATGGTCATATGGCCAATGTGTAAAGGGTTGAAAGAACCAAAAAAGAGTCCCGTTTTCATGTTTAGTTGTTTAAAAAGTCATTGACTTTTTTTATTACTTCTTGGCAAGCAGTATCTAAATCGTCATTCACAATGACAATGTCAAAAGCATCTTGTTGTGCTATTTCAGCTTCAGCTTTACCTAATCGTTTTTGCAAACTCTCTGTAGTTTCAGTGCCTCTTCCTTGTAATCTATTTTTCAATTCATCTATAGAAGGAGGCGTTACAAATACAGCAAGAGCTTGTTCGCCAAAGTGCTTTTTAATGTTAATCCCGCCGACAACATCTACATCAAAAATGACCACCTTCCCATTTTCCCAAATGCGTTCTACTTCCGATTTTAAGGTGCCGTAAAACATATCTTCGTATACCTCTTCCCACTCCAAAAAAGCATCTGTCGCTATTTTTTCTTTGAAGTCTTTGAGACTTAAAAAGTGGTAATCTTTACCGTCTTGCTCATTTACTCTAGGTGAACGGCTACAAGCTGAAACTGAAAATTCCAATGGTAGCCCTTGATCTAGCAAATGGCGCACCAAAGATGTTTTTCCAGCACCCGAAGGGGCAGAAAATATAACTACTTTCCTAGAGTACATTCAACAGTTGTTCTTTAATTTTTTCCAATTCATCCTTCATCTGTACCACTACTTTTTGCATGCTTGCTTCCGATGATTTAGAGCCAATAGTGTTGATTTCTCTTCCAATTTCTTGACCAATAAAGCCAAGCTTTTTTCCATTTGGAGAGCTAGAATCTATAGTTGCCAAAAAGTAATTGAGGTGTGCCGAAAGGCGCACTTGCTCTTCGGTAATATCTTGCTTTTCTAGGTAATAAATTAGCTCCTGTTCAAATCGATTTTCATCAATATTCTTTGACTCTAATTCAGCTAATTTATCTTGTAGACTGTTTTTCACCTTTTCAATGCGTTGCTCGGAAAGCGGTGCAATATCTTCTAAAAGTTGAGCAATATTGTTGATTCGCTTGCGAATATCTTCTTCCAATTTCTTCCCTTCATCCTTACGGAATTGCACTAAATTATCTAAAGCCAGACAAACGCCTTCTTCTACTTTTTGCCATTCATTTTCATCAGCAGCTTCTTCTCCTTTTATCATAATGTCTGGCATGCGGACCATTGTTTGCATGATGTCTCTGTAAATACCTATCTCTAAAATAGAAAAAGGTTCTTTGTAGCCCAACTCTTTGCCTAGTTCATTAATTTGTTGGTGGTAAGCTTTCACTGCTTCTTTGTTTATGTAGTAATTACTAGCACTAGAAATCTCTTCACGCCAAATAGAAAGCTCTACTTTTCCACGCACTAACTTTTCTGAAATGAGTTTACGTAAGCCAATCTCTTTCTCTCTGTAAATAGATGACATCTTTATATTAGCATCAATTTGCTTGGAGTTAAGCGATTTTACTTCAATAGTAAAGTTAGCATTAGTTAGGTTCAGTTCGGCTTTCCCATAGCCAGTCATTGATAGCATCATGAGTCTGAAAATTTTAACAAAGGTAGTAAATTGCTAATTCTGCCTGGGGCGAACACTCACTAAATACACGCCTGCAAAAATAATAAGGGCAGCAACTATCTTAACAAGGCTTAAAGAATCACTACTAACAAAAAGAGCTACCAAACTAGCTAAAACGGGCTGTAAATAAATGTAGGTGCTTACAGTAGAAGGGTTGAGCGACTTAAGGCCATAAATATTTAAAAGGTAAGCCATAAAGGTGGTGCAGATAACCACAAAAGCGGCTTTAAAAAGAATGTTTGTAGGCATGCTAGCCCACTCAATAGCTTGAAAATCTCCCCAACCAAAAGGGGTGACAAAGATGAATCCAAAGAGAAAAACCCAGGAGATAACCGTAATAGGTTTGTATTTTTGCATGAGAGGCTTGACTAAAACAAGGTATACTCCATAAGATGCAGCATTTATGAGCACCATGATGTTGCCCCAGAAATGATCGGGGTTAAGCTCTACTGCTCCGCCATAAGTTATGAGCAAAATAGCACCTGTTGCACCTAGAGCAATACCCAACATTTTACGTTTGGTAATGGCTTCGGTAGCTAAAAAAGCACCCGTAATTAAAACCAAAATAGGGTTGGTCACCATAATTACAGCCGCATTTATGGGGGTGGTGAGGTTCAGTCCTTTGAAAAAGAGCATCTGATTGATAGCAACCCCAAACAATCCGCAAAGAGCTAATTTGAACAAATCGCCTTTAGCTACTTTTTCATAAAAGAACAGACTGTAGCATAGCCAGAAAAGCAGGACAGCTCCACTAACCCTCAAGAAAATGAAACCTAAAGGGTATATAAAATCAGGCATCACATCCTTAGCTACGGTGTAGTTAATGCCGTAGATAAGGTTGGCTGTAAAGAGTGCGATATGTGCGAGTAGTCGCTTACTCATTGAGGGCTGCTTGTAATGCTTCTATCGTCTTTTTAGTGTTACCAATAAAGATGGCTCCATCAATTAAAAAGACCGGTCTTTTTAAGAAAGTATCTTCGTCTAAAATATATTGTTTGTAGTCTACTTCACTAAGAATTTTCTCTTTCAGTTTCATAGTTTTGTACTTAATTGCTCTGCGACTGAAAAGCGCTTCATAAGAGCCCGCTAAAGTAGCCATTTCGTCTAGTTGTTGTTCCGTTATTTTTTCTGAACGAATTTCCTGTGATTCTCCATCCCAATTCAGTTTCTCCAATATGCGCTGGCAAGTGTCACATTTTCCTAAGTGATAAACCTTTTTCATCTGCTATTATTTGCCCCAAAAGTAAGAACAAATCCCTACATTTGTAATGACAAATTTTTGAAGGATGAGTAAACAAGAGATGAAATTTAACACAAAGGTAATACATGCCGGTTTAGAACCTGACCCTACAACAGGTGCCATCATGACACCTATTTATCAAACATCTACTTATGTGCAGACTTCTCCAGGCGTCCACAACGGATTCGAATACTCTAGAACAGGGAACCCAACACGTGCGGCATTAGAAGCAAATTTAGCTGCTTTA
>Ga0160423_10003661_pt1 | contig 12758 bp, 6 predicted proteins | sample CRUFie14St8metaG_FD_108191 | JGI IMG/M metagenome (GOLD analysis project Ga0160423, IMG submission 108191) | Marine microbial communities from the Costa Rica Dome - CRUD Field 142mm St8 metaG | ecosystem: Environmental > Aquatic > Marine > Oceanic > Photic zone | place: Costa Rica: the Eastern... | reverse complement strand
ATGTGAAGCCCCACCAAAAAGTACCCGGAGATGATGCCCATCGTGGAAGTCGTGGTCATGAAGATCACATTCGCGCAGATCAAAAATGCAAACCCGAAGAGGAGGAGGTACTTTCGGCCGAAAATGTCCGCCAGCGCTCCCATCGGGTAAGTCAGTGTGGACTGCATAAGCTGGTCCACGATGAGAAGCAGGGGCAGCTTGCTGACGCTCATCCCTATGCTCCTCGCCCTAATTGTCATGAAGCTCTCTGAAAACCTCGCCAGGTAAAGGACGCACACGATCAGCAGGGCCTGCCAGAAGCTCACGGGGAGAGACCTCACGCCCCTGAGGAGAGAAAGGAGCCGCTGATACACCGTCTCCTTCCCTCCCGGCGCTCCCGAGGCCGCCGCCATTTGCACTTTGCCCCCCTCCTGGTCCTCCCCGTCACCGCTGAGCCCGTCCTGCCGGCGGGAGAACCTCCACAGGATGAGCGTTGCGAGGAGAGGCGGCAGCACTGCCGCGGCGAGGGACACGCTATACGAGTTGCTTGTGCACTTCATCAGGAGGCTTGCCACCAGGCAGCCGCAGACCGCTCCGAGAGTGGAGGCAGAGTAGTTCAGCCCATAAGCGCGGCCCCTCTTGTGGACAGGCGAGACGTCCGAGATGAGGGCGTCGAAGGGGGCAGCCCGCACCCCCTTGCCAAGCCTGTCGAGTATCTTGCCGCTCGAGACCGATGCAAGGGCGACTTTAGACCCGTACTTTGCCAGAATAAGCGGGGAGAGCGCGAAGAGGGGCTTCACAAGCATCGTGACCGTGGATCCAAGCAGCAAGATGAGTCGTCTTGAGCCGATCAGGTCGCTGACTATGCCAGAGAACCCTTTCGCGAGCGCCGACGCCACAATGGCGAACCCCTCCAGCGCCCCAATGTGCCGGTTGGACAGGCCCAGGTGCTCCCGCAGGTAAACGGGGAGGAGGCTGAGAACCATGAAGCTACCCATACTCCAAAGGAAGCTCATGCAAGTGGCGCCGAGTAGGGTGAGGTTGTCCCCCCCCTCGACCGACGCCTCGAGCCCCGAGCCCGAAACCGCCACAGCGACCCCGTCGCCGCCATGGGAGGAGGCAGAGCTTGCCCCCGCCCCGCTCGCCTCACGAAAGCGAGACCCGTGGGCGGAGAGGCCATTCCGAACCCGATCGTCCCCGCCGCTCCCGTCTCCCCTCAGCGGGACAACTCTCCCGACCCACGTGCTGTTCCCATCTGCCGGGGTGGTGTCCTCCGCTGCGCTACCGACGCCCCCGTCACCCTCCCCGTTGAAGGCCCCGCCCCACCGCGTGACCCTCGCCCGCCGCGGGAGCGACCGCCTCCTGCGCCTCCTACGATGCACGAGTCCCCCGCCAGCCGAGGACAACGCCACACCAGGTCGCTGGGCCAAACTCGAAGAAGACATCAACTGGGCGATCATAGATCCTTGGGCTCAAGGAGGTATGGGTGGCCCGGGCGCGCGGTCGGAGGCCTCGGGGCCGGCCGTTACGTCCCGCAGGGGGCCACACTGGTCGCGGGGCCTCACGCCTCGATGCGCTCCATGTCAACGGCCGACGTCAAATCGCGCCCAAACGCTTCCTGCCGTCCAACTCCGGAGATTGGATTCGCTTCGTGCCGGACATTTCGCCGGAAATTTTGGCGGGGTGCTCCTCGGACAGCGGTCCGGGCAAACAAGAAGAATCTAAGGGCAGTATAGGTCGCAGGGCAACGCGGTGGGGACAGATCGGTACGAGAGAGAGGTGACCTGCGCGCGAGATTGGCCGCCACCGGCAGCCGGCCAGCCGGCCCCGAGTCTCCCCTTGAAAACGTTTCAAACCAACCCACAAGATTCACCAGTTATGGGCAAGATGTGCACGTTTGCCCAGTGGGAGCGGTAGAATAAGGAAGTTCAGTGCCACCAGGCGGAAGACGGAGGAGGGAGAGGTACCTCACTTTGTGTGGCGCTTGTTAAGCAAACACACACCATGGTGAAGGTTAGACTACCGGACATCAGGAAGAACAAGCTCAGCACTATCATAAAGTCACTGGAGAAGCGGGACGCTGCACTGCAGAAGTTTCAAAGGCGGGACCTTTTCAATGCCAAGTCCGTGAAGGTGGTGGAGAACACTCAGATCGAGCTGTACCTGCCAACCCTGTGCGGCGAGAAGGGGAAACCGACTTGGAACGGGAGCACCCACCTCGACGAGCGCAAGGGCGCGGAGGGCAGGGCCGCCAGGAACGGCGGTGCGCTAGGGCCGGGAAAGGAGGAGAAGAAGGTTGCGGAAGATGTCAAGGCCAGGGGTCAGGGAAAAAAGTTTGAGAAGGGGGCTGCCGGGCCGAACGGCAGGGCCAACCTCATCGGCCGGAAGGTGCCTAACAAGCGCCCGCTCCTTGACAATGGCCTGAAGACCCTTCGCGTCAACGATCCCCAAAACCCCTTCCAGGTTCGGTCTCCTGACAAGAAGGACGGCATCGGGGCCAGCAAGATCGAGATGGTTTTCAAGCCGACCCAGCAGGTCGTGAGCGGCAAGCAGTCAGAGCGGTTCAGCTTGACAAAGACGAACATGTCCCTCAAGTCCTGGAACCAGAACAACCCGACTGAGAACGCCTACCATTGGCTGAGCTCGGGCCCTGGGGACCTGGAGCAGGTTCAGGTGAGATCAGGAGAAAGGGGCTTGAAGCCAGCTGACGTAACAGAACCGAGGGGACCCCCCTCTCTCCCACCACTCATGTCTCTTGAAGGACATCGCTGACCTCTCTCTCTCTCTCTCTCTCTCTCTCTCTCTCTCTCCAGATGATCAAGGCGGCGGCGGAGGTGGCGAGGACCAGGGAGAGGCACCTTCACGACCAGCAGAGCACAGAGAGGTTTGCGGTGAGCCTGGTGAAGCCGAGCCTGCCGCAGGTCAGCACAAGCCCTCCGCACTCGCATCAGCTGCTGGAGCAGCTGATGCGCCAGAGGAGGGAGGACGGGGAGAAGCCGCAGGCGGCGGCAAGTGGGTCCTCCCTCGATGAGCTGGACTCGGCGGCGGGCGGGGCCTTCTCGCGGAGTCAGAGCGAGAGTGGGAGTCCGATCCGGATCGGGGCGGGCCTCGTTGACAAAAATGAGGGCTCCCAGCCGAACATCGTGGATGGATTTTTGCATCACCAGCGGTCGTACCACCACGGCGAGTTCAGCAGCTTTAGGGACCACTCCCACATTCAAGGCAACATTAGCCAGCACCACGCGAGGCATGGAAAGGGCGGGGGCAGCTTCATGGAGGGGAGCTTCATCGTACAGAACGTGGGCAAGGACGGCACAGTGTCCATCTTGAGCTCACCCAGCGGCTCCCCACCCAAACAACCACAGGGCAGCCTGGGAATCCGAGGGTCCAGCCCCATCAAGTGTAGAAGCCCCAAGAAGGGGCAGAACGGCGTTGGCGGGGAGGGCAAGCCCTCGCCGAGCTTTTCTTCGCCGTCCCTGCCCCCAGTGGACTCGGGGAGGTCTGGGGCGAATGCGGTCGCTGGCCCCAGCCCAAGACCTCCGACCGGGGTCTTCATGCCACACAGGAGTCCGGGTTCTCACGGCAACCATGGCTCCGTCGTGGCGGAGGATGAGCAGGGCGGCAGCCCGAGGGCTCTGGCGCTGGACACCAGCCAGCAGGACCTCATGGACTCGATGAACTGGCTCAGCACTAAAAGCGCGATCGCGTCCACACGGAAAAAGCAGCAGGAGAGCCTGCGTAAGCGGTACTCTGTGGGCGGCTGCGACACCAGCCCCACCCCTCCGATGCGAAACAAAACGCCAAGCCCTCGGGAGATCATAAGCAGCAGCAGGCAGAGGGAACCTGCGGGGCACTTTGTTGGACAGAGGACCACCAGACACGGGATGATCCCCGAGAGAACGAGCAAGGCCGTGCTGTACCCTCTCCACCTTTCCGCGAAGGCCCCAGTGTTCAGGGAGAGGTCGATCAAGGGGCTGAGCATTGCCCCGAGCAAGTCACACGCCTCGTGAGAGGCGCCCGGGGGGATGATGAGCTCTTTCTTCTCTAACTGCCGTTGCCAAATCAGTCACAACATCGTCAACCCATTGTGAAGGAGAAAAAAAACTTTTCGTTGTCCAAGATTTTTCCAAAGATTTCCCAGAAATGTTTCCGCTCTCTGTCCGCAGAAAGGTCGTAGACCGTTGGGGGTGCGAAGTAGTCAGAGTCGCGTTGGCGCGGTCGGCAGAAGGAGGAGGCGAAGGGGCCGGCAGGTCTCAGCCCCAGAGCGCAAAAATGGCGGAGGTCGTGGACCTCGAGGAGCTGTTGGATCCCAGCGAGCTCCCCGACCACCCGGGAGTCCTACGTTGCATTGACCTCGTTCACCAAGTGCGTAACCTTGACCTGAACGCCCACGTGCAAGAGCTGAAGAAGCAAGCCAAGGCGTGGCAGAATGAGCTCGAGCTTAGTGACGAGTTCCTGCGGGATCTCGTGATGCTCCAGGAGGAAGCCAAGACCCTGCAACCCATGAAAGATTCCATCTTGCAGAGGCTAGCCAAGGTACTTCACAAGTCTCGGCAACACAAGAAGAGGCAGATGGACCGGGAGATAGAAGAGGAGTTCGAGATGGAGAGCGAGCTTCTTGCCCGAAAACAGGAGAAGATCGACGAGCTCGAGCACGAGAGCAGCGAGAGCGGCCGCGTGGATCTGGAAAAGAAAAGGGCCCGAAACATTTTTGAACGCGAGCAGGCTCGGGTGGAGAAGGAGGTTCAGGCGCTGGAACGTGAGTTCGCCTTTGAGGTGGAGACCCTGTCGCAGAAGATGAAGAAGGCTCGGATGACGCGGGATGCCTTGAGGGAGTCCGATGCCGCGCACGACGCGGAGCGCCTCGCAATCTACGCCGAGGAGAACGTCAAGAAGCTCGCTGACAAGGTTCGGGAACAGGAGAGCGAGACTTTTGAGAGAGACGACGCCCACAGGAAGGAGCGTGAGTACCACGAGGAGCAGCTCGACGACGCAAAGAGGGTGTTCCACGATGCAGAGGAGGTGCTCGCCCAGGTCACGGCCCACCACAACGTCGCCATCGAGGACCTGGACACGAACAGGGCGATGCTCTTGGCGAAGGCCGAGGCTATGGTGGAAGCGGAGAAGCAGGCCGGCAAGGCCGAGGATGACGTCAACAACTTCAGGACCGAACGGGCCAAGGCGTTCGAGGAATCCGTACGATGGTCCCGGGAGCAGTACGAGACTTGGATTGAGGCCATTGGCACGAGGAGAGAGGAAGTGGACAGTCAGCTGAAGGTTTCGTTGGAGCAGCTGCTGCAGAGGAGGGTGGAGGCCGTGCGGCCCCTGGACGCCAAAGTCCACAACGTCGAGGTCGAGAAGGAGGCCTTCGAGGAGGAGGACCGGATGGACGGGGAAAGGCTCGAGAGACTCAGAGAAAAGGGCGAGGTTGAGATGAGGAGGTACCACGATCTTGAGAAGGAGAGGGAGAGAGTCCTGGAGGAGGCCGAGCAGCGGAGGTACCTGGCCGTGAAGACCGCCCATCTCAAGGAGGAGGCCAGGCTTACGGAGCTCAAGGACGAGCTGGCCAAGAAGACGTCCAGGAGGGACACGGATTTGGCCGTCCACAACGATCAGTTGGCGCAGATGCTCAGCCTTGTGATGGGGCAGAGGCAGACCATGCGTCAGATGGCGGAGAAGCACTGGAAGAAAGCCCAGGAGGAGGTGGACGCGGAGAACGACGACCTGAGGAGGTCGATCAGGCACGCCAATGAGACGATTGAGGAGTGCGAGAGGGAGGGGGAGCGCTTCTTGAGGGAGCAGGAGGAGGACCTGGTTCCTCTGAGGAGGGCGGTGGAGGAGTCGGTGGAGGGAGAAAAGCGAGCCAAGGAGGACCACGAGCGCGCCATGGAGGAGGCCAAGGCCCAGAGGCAGGAAACCCAGGACGAGAGAGACGGCAAGGTGAAATCCCTCGCAGAGTTCGAGAAGGAAAGCTTGGAGGAGGACAGGCGGAGGGTCAAGGACATTGAGGACTCGGAGGAGAAGATCAACACCCTGATTAAGGAGAAGCACGAGGCTGTGACGAACAAGTACACCCTAATGCGGCAAGAGGTGGCCGCCTTAGAGAAGCAGGAATTGACCGACATCGCCATAGAGAAGCATGCATGCTCGTTGACCCTCAGCGAGCTTGAGCAATTCCATAAGCACGAAGCCAACAGGATCGACGACCTGATGACGGTTGTGGAGGACTTTGAGGACCTCGTGTCGCAGTGCCACAAGTCGAGCGAGAACGAGAGGGACTCAATCGAGAGGGAGTGGGAGCAGGCCCTGGCCTCTAACAAGCGTGAGCTGGACGACCTGGAAGAGAAAATGAAGCTGAAGGAGAGAGGGCTGAGAAAAGCGGAGGACGCCGCCAGGAGGGCCCTGGACCAGGAGCTCGCCAGGCTGGACCAGACCGTGAGCCACGCCAAGGCAGAGCAGCACAGCAAGGGGCAACTGGTGGGGAAGGAGATCGCAATGAGGAGGAAGGAGGTCGAGGAGATTGATCGGGAGATGGGGGAGATCCTGGAGCGCGAGAGGATGGCGGGGGAGAGGAAGGCCGAGTCCCTGTCCGACCAGCAGATCAAGTTTTTGAGGCCGAGGACCGCGGAGCAGATCATGAGTCCCCGTAGAAATAGGGCCGGCTCGAGGTCAAGTTCGGACGGAGAGGACAACCAGTCCGGAATCCCGGCCTCCGAGGTTGCGGGCAACCAGGGACCTGTCAACGCGGAGCACCACGCCGCGGCGGACTTGTGTGAAAAGCTGAAGGAGTTTTATGGCACAGCCTCCACCGCTGTGCCATATGGCCCGCTCGACCCCATCAGCGAGGGCGAAGAGGGCACCCCTTCAACCTCGGCGCCCAGCACCCGCCCCCCAACGGCTGACCAAGGTCAAGGCTCCGGGTTCGACCCGCTCTCCTTCACCAAGGAGATCGAGAGGCTCTCCGAGGCGGACCCCGTGCTGAAGGAGATCGATCTGATCGCGGATGCCCCGCCATCGTTGAACGACTGCCTGAACCAGGGCGGCCGGTTCTCTGAGCTCTCGCGCCGCAAGCTCAGGCTTCTGGTAGAGATCAGGGCCAAGGAGGAGGAGATTGCCATGGACGAGGAGCACGTGAAGAGGGTGGAGAGGAGGATCGACCGCCAGAAGAAGCTCAGGATTTCCGCGTTGAACGAGATGCTTGGAATACAGCTTGAGGAGCTTGAGGACGAGAAGGAGACTAAGTTCAAGATGGTCAAGGAGCGCAGGGAGAGGCTGCACCACTCGCGCAAGGCGTACATCACCAAGCACGCCAAGTGCCACGAAATGTTGGAGGACCTCGGGGAAAAGTGCCTCCCCTCCCTGACCCACCTTAGGAAGTACTCAAACGAGCAAAGCTCTGGGTGGAGCTCCAGTGAGAGGGAAGCCCTCGCGGACCTTCGCAAGGCCCAGATCCTGGAGAAGGAGACAGAGGAGCACTTTGCCCTGAAGAAGGACCAGCTCAAGGTCTCTGAACGGGAGGACCACGAGCAGTGCGAGAGGGACATGGTGGAAGCCAGGGAGCATCTCGCTCGCAAGAAGGTGGACTTGGGACAGCACCAGCAGAAGACTGTGGAGGGCAGGGAGAAGAGGGAGCGGGAGATCGAGGGCCTGGCGCAGAGCATCGAGGAACAGGAGATCAAGATAGAGAATATGGCCTTGCAACGCGAGGAGGACGAACAGGCCAGCGTGGATCTCCTGGAGAAGCTGCACTCCAGAATCAACAACGTGTACAACATCCGCAAGGACGCAATCAGGGAGAACACCGAGCTCAAGCAGAAGACGGAGGAGAAGCTCCCTTTCTTCCACAACAACCTCGCGGCCAACGAGGAGCGGATTCTGAGCGAGCAGGCCGAGTACGAGCGCAAAATGAAGGAGGCAGAGGAGCACAGGGAGCAGGACCTCAAGGACAAGGAGGCAGAGAAGGAGGAAATTATGAAGGCCTTCCAGGATTACACCATCGACTTCGAGAAGCAGTGCTCCCTGGCCAGGGAGCAGGCCAAGAGCGCAATTGCGAGCGCGCAGATGAACCACGAGAGTGACTGCGACAGCGAAGAGGTCAGGAGGCTCAAGTCGGACGCGGAGGAGGCCATCCGGATGTCAGAGCAGTACCGCACTGACGCTTCCAAGGCCCAGCAGACACGGGAGCACCGCAGGGTGCTGCAGCACGAAAGGTGGAGGCGTTTCTTGGATGCCTGCGAGAAGGAGAAGGTCGACCTTCACGCCGAGATGGACTCTGAGGAGATCCAGCTCAAGACGGATTATGACGGCATGTTTGCGGATCTTGAGGAGGAGGAAATCGCGGCGAGGGCGGAGCTAGAGTCCAACGAGCAGAAGGCCAAGGACGAGAACTAAGTGAGGTACCGCCAAGAGCGCGAGCTCGAGGTTCTGGCGCAGAAGCTGAATGAGTCTGCGAGGGAGTGCAAGAACTCGAAGCACCAGCAGGAGCGGGTGATCTCTGAGAAGGAGCACATTCTGGAGAATGCCAAGCACGACAAGGAGGAGGCGGAGAAAAAGCACTCAGTTCAGGAGCTGGATCTGAAGAGGTGTGTGAACCTGTTGGACAGGCTCGTCCAGAGGATCACCAAGGAGGTTGCCGAGCACAACGAGCTGTTGGTGAAGGAAAGGGACGACTTTGAGGCTGAGCTCAACCTGGAGCTGCAGTCGGCGAGGCTCCAGGCCGAGGAGAAGCAGAAGAGAGCGCAGGTGGAGGACGAGGAGGTGACCGAGAAGGAGCTCAAGGAGCTCGAGGCCTTCACCGAGGAGCGCAAGTCGAAGCTGGAGCAGGACAAGGTGGAGCTTATGGATTTGGTCCGCGTGGCGAGGGAACAGCTGGAGAAGGATCTGATCCAGGTGGACAAGATCTCTGCGCAGAGGGGCAGGGACCGGGTGAGGGAGGCCGACGTGGGCGCGAAGAAACGCAAAACCGAGAGGGAGAACAAGCTCAGGGTCTTCAACGAGATCGAGCTCAAGTATGACGCCATGGTGGACAACCAGGTCGCGGACATTGAGGCATACTTTGATTTGCTGGGCGAACGCTTGGACCGGCATGGCCAGTCTGTCCATAAGCAGACCAAGATGGAGAGGCAGCGCGCGGAGGAGAAGCTGAAGAAGAGGATGGAGATGCAGCTCGAGGAGAACCAGCGCCGCGTGCAGCGCGAGCTCGAGGACAACCGCAGAAAGATGGCCGAGGAGACCCAAGCGATGATCCAAGCGGCTGAGGAGGAGCTGTACGTGAGGCTACGGGAGGAGAGGGCCTCGAGGCTGGCACTGATCGAGCAGAAGCGCAGCCAGATGAAGCGGGAGATCGAGGAAGAGTACGTCCGGAGCCAGGTCAAGATCAGGGAGGAACTGGCCCAGTCCGAGAAAAACCGGATCGAGAATGTGCTCAGTGTGTTTGGCGTTGACAGCGTCAGAAGGGGGGAACTGGCCTTGAAGGAAAAGATGGAGCAAACAAGGCCCATCAGCCGGGAGGATCTGATGAAGCAGAAGGAGGAAAAGGAGAACTTTGACGCTGAGAGAGCTGAGCTGATCCGAGAGATGGCCATGATGGACCTGGAGCTCCAAGAGCTGGAGGCGGAGGGATAAGGGACACGAGTGAAAAATAATGTAAAGGGATTTTTCAATAATGTAAAATAGATTTTTGGAAGTGTTGCCTCCTTTCACTGGCCCTGAGCAAGCATCCCGAACAGATCCTCATCCGTCAGGCTCCCCCTCCCCATGGCCATCTCCAGAGGGGTCAGCCCGTACACATCCACCGCCCCGCGATCCGCGCCTCGATTCAGCAGGACCTTTGCCCCCTCATCCCACTGGTTCAGGATGCAGTAGTGGACCGGCGTCCGCTTCAGGGCGTCCTTGGCGTTGATGTCGTCCGCCCACAGCGATAGCAGCTGCAGCAGAGTTCGGTCCTTGAGCTCGGACATCACGTGGAGCGTGGTGAGGCCCAAGCCCAAGGGCTCGATGGACGACAGGTCCCTGCCGCCCTCCCCCGAGGTTGCCGAGTCCACTGGCTTGCCGTAGATCGCCGTGGCGGCGCCCTGGGCCTGCTTCTCGCGCTTGCCGAAGATGCTCCGCGCCAGTCGGTGCCCGTGGGACTCGTTCGGGTTCGCCCCCAGCAGGATGGACCCCAGAATTCCGCGGTAGTCCGCGCTAAGGATCGAGTTCCAAAAATTCTCCTGTGCGTCCTCTGCTTCAGAGCCGGGGTCCTTGAACGCCTTCTGCACGTACTTTGCCCTGATGAACTCCTCCTTCATTGCGAGGGGGTCGTTGGCGGTCGGCTTCCTCTGGAGCTGGAGGATGGACATCCCCCGGCCTCGCCCTGACGACAGGTCGGGGCTCACCACCGGCTCGTTGTCGTCAGCGTTCCACAGCCAAGAGTCGTCCTTCGATTTTGACTCCTTGATCCTCTTCTCCAAGATCGAATTCACGAACTCGTTCCCGGCGGACTTGAAGATCCTCACGGTTGTCTCGTCCCACGCGCTGTCGTCCAGGGTGATACTCCTGACCTTGCTGACATGGACGCCAAGCTTCCTGTGCGTCCCAGAGCACTCGATGCAGAGGGTGACGGTGAGGTTCAGAGACGCCCAGTCCGGCATGGGGGCGCCACAGTCCGCGCAGCACGCGTTTCCCGGGACCGACCTGAGCTCGTCCAGGACGGGGTTGTCCTCCACGGCCTCCGCGCTCAACTCTGTGCGAAACGAGCTAGCAGTCATGAAGTCCCCCTCGGAGTTTTCCGGACACAGGTCTGTGGAATCCGCGTCCACGTCCGTGTAGATGCTGTGCGTGGACAGCGCTGACTCGAGGCCGGGGGAGGCGTAGGCGCCCCTCGTCGCAGCACCGCCGCCAGATTCGTCGTTGATCCCGTTCAGCAAGGACGCAATGACGCACTGGATAGCGCAGACCCAAGCCTGCCTGTCCTGCTCGCTCTCGGCCTGAAGCGTGTACGTCCGCATCGGGGAAACGATCCTGAAGCAAAACCTGAGCTGATCGTCGTCGTCCGCGTCCAGCTTCACGGTGGAAGTCAGCAGCTCCACCGTCTCGTGCGGGACGCCGGCATGCCCTTGCTCGAACCTCTGCTGGGTGGTCGCCTGATTCGACTTGATGAAGGTGAGGTTCTTAGTGTAGTAGTACAGGCTCCCATTGGAGTCCAGCACGAAGAACCGACTCTTCCAGTCTCCTCTGAGGTTGGAGGACCTCTTGAGCAAGTAACCTTGCTTCAATATCCCCACCTTGCCCTTCTGGTGGTGGAGCCGCATGCTCGCCTCGATCTCCTGGGCCATCTGGCTCTGGAGCGCGCTCATCTGCACAGGGCCACTGCCCCTTGGCGAGGAGACCACCTGGTTGGTGAAGCTGCCCACGCTCCCGTGAGACACCGAACGCTGGTGCCTGTGCCCGATTCTTCCGGCCACCGCGTCTTGAGACGAGGACGCAGACCCCTGGTCATCCCCCGGCCTCTCCCCGGGCACCCCTCCCTCGAGATACACCGCAATCCGGTCGTCGAAGAGGTCCATGTCGCGCTGCGCCCCCTGCCTCCAGTCCTGGACCCTGCCCAGCGACTCGTGGATGAACGGCTCCATCAGGCGAATGAGGTCAAACCCTTGCTTGAAGAAGCGCATGTGAGCGTCCACCAGACCGCTCGTGGTCTCCACGAAGAAGCTCCGCTTTGTGTGGTGGATCGAAAGCAGCGTCCTCGCGAGCCCGAACCGGTCGGCGTCGTACGTGCTCCTGGCTCGCCGAAGGTCCTTCTCGGCCTGTGCCACCACGTCGTCCTGTGTCGTCCTCTGAAGAGAGAGAAACTTTCGCCGCGCGGCATCGTAGTCGCCAGCACTGCGCTCCACGCGCTTCTTCCCGTCCCTCACCGCCCCCATCGGCCCCAGCAGCACGTCGTTCAGCTGGTCGATCATCAGCAGGTTGACCTGGGACCTGAGCAAGTCATAGAAGGACGAGAACTCGTTGAAAGCGGAGATGTACCGTATGATGACCCCCGCCCCGATGTCCATGCTCTCCTCGTCCGTGACGTCGCCACAAAACTCTCGAAGAACTTTGCAGAAGGATTGCTGCGCGGCACTGCTAGCGTCCAAAGAGTCCCTGTACTTTTTGGCCCCTTTGAGGAGCTTGTTCACGCGTTCCTTGAGCTTCTCGGCGCCTGCGTTTGGCGTATTTAGAGAAAGTATAGATAGGGAGGAACAGAGTGGCGCGCGGGGGGGTCAGCGAGGAGGGTAGCACATCGGATACGAGTTATGGCGCCGTCGACGGCGACACGAACCTTGCTCCAGGTCCACGGCCTGCTGCTTGAACATGGGGCTGTCCTCTAACTCGTTGAAGAACTCGAGGGAGGGCGCAGAGGCCTCGTTCTCGACCGCGGAAGCGGGAGGCGTCCGCATCGTGAGGTCCGGCCCCGACGCCGTCGCAGAATTGGCCTCCGAGCTCCCCGAGCTACCCCCGCCGTTCGCCGATACCATCGCGAGAAGCCCCACCTTTCCCTCCCCCCCCTCCAGAGATACAATGATTCCTTTTTCTCGGGGATTGATCATGCATGTTCATCTCGTCCGTGATCGCGATCGATCGAAGGAGGAGGGCTCAGGAGGTGCACAGGAAGGACCTCCAGGCGATCGGGCCAATGAGATGAGATCGATCGCGAACGCAAGGCGGCCGGGTGCCGGCCACGAGGCATTGTGTTCCTCGTTGCGCGTGTGTGTGTGTGTGTGTGTGAGTCTGCTGGTCAACCTTTATCAGTCTTATTT
>Ga0160423_10003660_pt1 | contig 12758 bp, 6 predicted proteins | sample CRUFie14St8metaG_FD_108191 | JGI IMG/M metagenome (GOLD analysis project Ga0160423, IMG submission 108191) | Marine microbial communities from the Costa Rica Dome - CRUD Field 142mm St8 metaG | ecosystem: Environmental > Aquatic > Marine > Oceanic > Photic zone | place: Costa Rica: the Eastern... | reverse complement strand
GGGGGATATCTAGAAGCAGTGGTAATGCTATTTTTAGTAATGTTAATATTAGAGGAACTTCACAAGTTGAAGCTGCTAGAGTAACAGGTGCATTAACTGCAGCAACAATATCAGCTAATAGTATATCAGCTGGAACTATTAATGCTAGTAATGTTAACTTAACTAATTTAAATGCTAGCAATATAACTACAGGAAATCTTACAGCTACTAATGTTAACTTTGGTGTTATAATGCAAGTTGTTCATGGTAGCTTTAATAGTACTACAAGTAATTTTGCTTCTATTACTGCTACTAATAATACTAACTTTAATACATTTTTAGTTGTTATGGCTAACGTCACTTGTACATCTGGCGAATCTAATGAAAATTCTGATGGAAGTAGAGACGCATCATCTGCTGGAGCTAGTTTTTCATTAACAGGAACAGGAGTAAGTTTAAGTTCTAGTGTTGGTGTAACTAATTCTAATAGAAATAAACAAGATTCAGTCACTCTTAAATCAGGAACATTAACAAAAGGTGCAACTTATACTGCAAATGGAAATGTTAGTGGTCAATTTAATTTTAGTGGTGGTGGAAATATTTTAATATTTGAGGTCAAATTATAAATGATAAAAGAAATAGAGGACAATAATGTATTTGAAGCAATACAGTTAATGAAAAAATATGTAGAACAAAATGTAGAATTTTTTGGGTTTTGATTATAATGAAGCTATTTGGATTAAATTTTTTCTTAGTATAGTTGAAAATCAAAAAAATAATAATCCTAATTTTTTAGCTATTGCTCATTACGATAATAATAAAATGACAGGATTTTTAACTGCATCTACATTTCAAAATTATTATAATAATCAATGGGTTATGGATGTTAAAGATTGTGTTGTTGATTTAGATAATAAAAATAATGTTTTTATAGTAACAAAATTATTTGATGAAATGATTTCTTATACTAAAGAATGTAAAGGAAAACATTGGAGAGCAGATTCTGTTCGTGATTTTGATAATGCTGTTAGGTATGGAAAAATATTAACTAAAAAATATAACGCTAAGTTACATACTTCAATTAGAGGTATAATATAGGAGAATAATTATGGGTGGAGGTAGAAGATCCCAACAAACAACAACTTCTGGAGTACCAGCTTGGGCTGAAGGTAGTCTTAAAAAGGTTTTTGCAGATGCAGAAAAATCATATTTTGAAAATATTAGTGATCCAAATAAGACAGTTGCAGCATTAACACCAGAACAAAAAGAAGCAGCAGATGCTAAAGCTAAATTAGCTAGAGATGCTATTGCTGGTCGAGGTCAATTTGATTTAACTGGTGCTACTCAAAGAGGTGTTCAACAAGCTATGGGTACTTCTATGGGTCAAGCTGCTGGAGCTGGAGCTTTAGGTTCTGCTCGTGCACAGAGAGCTATGAACGCAGCTATTGGAGATCAATACGCTCAAATGAGAGCTGAACGATTAGCTAACCAAGAAGCAGGATTAGGTGCTTTAGCACAAGTAGGACAACAAGGAAGAGATTATCAACAACAATTAAAAGATGCTGATGATATTGAAAGACAAAGGTTCTTTGGGTATGCCCATGGAACAGGCACAACTCAAACAACCACAGGTGGAGGTAAATAATGGCTACTAATTTAAGAGCAAAAGAAGGGGGTAGTGTAAACCAAGTAAAAAATGAACCAGTTACACAATCTGCTAAACCCCAAAAAGATTTATTAGATGTATTTAAAGGAATGAGAAATAAAACTCCAAGTCCTAATCCTAATAAAAATAAAAGTATATTTGGTAAATTTGTAGATAGCTTAGATGCAAGTAATGTAGGGGGAGCTAATAGTCCTTTTAGTCGTAAAGGATTTGATGAATCAAAGCGTGAAGGAATTGCAATTAAAGATGATTTAAATCGATTAAAAGAATTTTCATTACTTAATGCATTAATAAAACAAGGTGGAAAAGTAGCAGGAGCTATGAAAGATAAATTTAATCCTGCACCTAAAATGCCGTTTGCTTCTGGATTCGGAGAAGGTCAATCTAGAGTAACTAATATACCTATGCAATCTATGCAACAAGGAATTCAAGACCCTTCTCAAATACCTGCTCCTATGACTTATATGACTAGACCTGATCAACAAAGAGGTATGACCCCTGAATTTGGTCCTCCTTCTGCTAGAGGTAATCCAGGATTTAGACCTAATGTTAATGTTCAACAATTACCTTCTATGTCAGGTCGTTTTGGTAATATAGGGAAATTCTTTAAAACCATTGCTGAAAGATTTCCTGGAATGGGAACTATGGGAATTGGAATGAATTATGGTGGTATGGTTCCTAACAATATATCTATAGAAGAAGCTATGGAAGCTGGATTTGATAATGTAGATGATTACATAGATTTTTTAGAAAAACAACAAGATCCTGCTATTGAAATGGGCTTTGATCCTTTATATGATAATGATGGAGGAGTAGTTTATGCTAATAAAGGTATATTAGAGTTAATTATGACACCATTTGATGACTTAACTGAACAAGAAAAAGAATTATTAGGTAGTTTTTCAGAAGCAGAACTTGATGCTGCTGCTGCTGAATTAAGTAGACAAGAGCAAATGGCTGTTCAGGGTATGAATAGTGGTGGGGTAGCTTATGCTAATAAAGGTAATGTATTTATTCCTGCGTTAGGTATGACTCTTGATCAATATTTAGTTAAAAAAAATTTAGATAATAGAAGAGCAAATGCAGAAATGGATGCTTTTATGAAGAGTCAAGCAGAATCAAAAAGGAATCGTATGAATAGTGGTGGCTATGCTTATAATAGTGGAACTCCTTATATTCCTGATATTAAACCAATGCAAGCTCAAAATGCACCTAGCATGAAAGAAGATACTACTAAAAAAGAATTAGGTAGTGCTGCAGGATCAGCTGTAGGTACTATGGTAGGTGGTCCTATAGGAGGAACTATTGGAGGAACAATAGGAGCACACTTATTTAATCATGGTGGTCATGCTGGACCATTGTCTTTAAAGTCAAGAGTTGTTACAGAGAAAGTAGACTTTAATTAATTGGAGAATACAATGAACCGATTAGGTACACTTAAAAGATTTAAACAAAAAGATAGATATGGTAATTCAACTGAATATGAATTTAACGTACCTGAAATGCAAGAGATTCCTAACTATGATCATCCTGGAGAACCTCGTGGAGCAGATACTGTGCCTGCATGGTTAACTCCTGGAGAAGCTGTTATACCACAAGAAGCTGTACAAGCAGAACCTGAATTAGTTAGAAATTTAATTAATAAAGGAAGATCTATTCAAGAGCAAGAACGAGGAGTATCTATTCCTAAATTAAATAGAGGTAGTTTTATTGGTAGTCCAGAATATTTTGACAGTCTTATTTTTAAAGATCAAATAGCTAGTCAATATGTTCCTTATTCAGAAGATCCTTCTCTTCAAGACTATGCAACTGAATATCTTTTAAGTTCAGCTACAGAAGAATTAGAAGATAAATTAGTTGATCCTTTAATGGATAAAGCAGGAAGTTATATACCTTCATTTTTTAATGATGGTGGAGTAGCTTACGCTAATGTAGGATTAATAAATTTCCTCAAAGGTGCTGAAGACTTTAGAGGAGAAGCTTATAAAGATGGAGATGGTTACTCTATTGGTTATGGGTCTTCAGGTGCTAAAGAAGGAGACACTATTACTGAAGAAGAAGCATTGGCTAGACTTAATAAAGATTTAGAGTGGGTTAATCAATCATACGATAATAGTGTAACTAACAAAGATCTTAATGTAAATCAAGCTAATGCTGTTAAATCTCTTATATATAATATAGGTGCTCCTAATTGGGAAAAGAGTAAAGCTAAAGAAGCTCTTAATGCTGGTGATTACGATACTTTTGAAAAAGAAATGAGAGAGTTTAGAATGTCAGGAGATCAAGTACTTCCTGGATTAGAAAAAAGAAGAGATGATGAAATGAAATTATTTAAAACTTCAGCTGCTTCTGATATTCCTCAACCAATAAGTAAACCTAATTTAAATAATAAAGTTGCTTCAAACAATTTTGGTAATCAAGATTTTCAATTTCCTGAAGGACAAAATCTTGGAGATAGAAATGCAGATGTTGACTTTGAAGAAGCAAATACAAATATGTTTGGGTATACACAAAAAGATATAGATGACATGGTAAATGCATATGCATCAGGAAATGCTACATCTACAGAAGGGGGAATGTCTTTTGATAAAGGTCAAGGAATTTTTTCAAGCACTGAAGGTGGATGGTCACCATCAGGCGATAACGAAAGAGATCAAATAGATATTACTCAACAAATTATAGAGCAAGATAAAGAAAAGGCTAAAAATAAACTTAATAAAGCCGAACAAGAAGTTATTAATAATGAAAATTATATTAAAGCTATACAAGGAAAAAATGATGGATACTATACAGGTCCATTTGGTAATATGTTAGATGCTATTATACTTCCTGATTCAGTTAGTCAAGATCATGTAGAAAATTTAGAAGAATCTAAAAAGAAATTAGAAGAAGTTCAAAATGAATATAATCAAGTTGAAGAAAAGTCTAATAAAACATTAGAGGAAATTAAAGCTAAGATAGCAAAACGAGCAGAAGTAGATTCAGCATTACAAGAGTTTGATGTAGACGGAGGAAGCTTTGCTGAACAATATCCTAACTTAGTAAAAGACCCAAAAGATAATCCTTCATTAGAATCTGTTATCACTACTTTTGGAGATAATAAAGTAATCGATGATTCTGACGGAGATAATGGTCCAGCTAATGATAATATCTCTGAAGAAAAAGTAGCACAAAAAGGTGCTGAAGAAGATGAAGGTTATCTTAGTGAACTAGGTAATTCATTTAAAAGAATTTTAGGGGATGTTTATAATACAGATGAATTAGCTAGAATGGCATTAGTTTATGCAGGATCTGTTGCTTTAGGTTATAGCCATCAAGGATCTCTTAACTTTGCAGCTAAAAATTATATAAAGAGAGTTGATCAAGGGTTACAAGCAAGAGGTAAATGGATATTAACTAAAGATGCTAGAGCTACTTACAAAAAAGATTCACTAGAGGAATTTAGAAGAACAGGAGATTACGATGTTCTTGAAGAAAAAGATGCTCCAGAACGATATCCTGTATCTGAAACAGATGGTAAGAAGTTTAACAAACAAACTAATCAAGTATTAAATATTGTTAAATTAGATAATGATAGAGAAGCAGTATTTATTGGTGGCACTGTAAATGGTAAAAAGTATCCTGCTAAATATAGGTATTTAGATGATCCTGTAGTTTTAGCATTAACTGAAAGTTATAATTCAGGAGTTCATGATACTGTAAAAGTAGAAAAGAACTTTCAAGAAACAGTTAATATGTTAAAAGTAGGATTAAATGTTAGAGGAGTAGGAAAAGATGCAGAGAAAATTACTACTAATGATGAAAAGCATATTCCAAATAAACTAATATTTAATCAAGCTGCATTTGCTAATAGCTTATATCAAGATGAAGCTTCTCGTTTTAGTGCTGACACTAATACAAGGCAAGAATTAAAAGTTCAAATGAATGAAGCTTTAGCTGAATATTTTGATGCATTAAAAGCTTGGCAAAATGGTGATAGAACAACTCAACCACAATCTGTAGAAATATTTTATAGGAAAAAATTATTATTAAATAGAACAGAAGGTCTTATAGGAGAAAATGAGTTAGAAGGAACTGATGAAGCTAATGTATTAGCTCTTAATAAACTCATTGAAGCAAGAGCTTTTAAAGATAAAGATGGTAAACAAATTAAAGATCCAACTAAACGAGTTCAAAGATATAAAGATATATGGAAAGCATTAGATGAAACTTGGAAAAAATATTCAATGAATAATGATTCAGGAAGATTTATTAATGCAGATGTAGATGGCTGGAATGATTTTACTAACTGGGCTAGAAAAGCAATAGACAATAATGCAGAAGCTAATTCTTTATTTCAACTTACTAAATAATAGGAGCTATAATGGCTGAAGAAAAACTTCAATTTAAAGATCAAACAGGTAAATCTAATATTATGATAGATGGAGATACCTTTGTTGATCAATCTGGCAAGCGAACTAGAATAGATGGTATCAATGCTCCTGAAGTCGATAAGCTTATTATTAATGATGATGGAGAAACTGAATACATAAGTGGTCAAGTCGGATCAGATGAGATGACTAATGCTATTGCTAAGATTATTAAAGAAGGTAATTTTACAAATAAACATGTTATTGGTAAAGATGATAGTGATGGTAATCGTGATTTAGCTAATCTTTATAATGAAGATGGTCAAGAATTAGCTGAACAATTATATAGATCAGGGGTAGTTGATGTAAACGATTATACTACTGCTGCTCAAATGAATGCTAAAAAAGAAGGACGATTATTAAGAGCTTTATATGGTAATGATTCTGATCCTTACTTTGATATTGGAGAAAAAGTTGAACATGCTAGAATAAAAGAACAGATAGAGCAAGGAGTTTATTTTAAACCAAAAGCTATTGATGAAAGATTTTATGATGAAGAGTATCACGATGATGTTATGCTACGAGATCATAGTAGAACTATTGATAATAAAGCAAAAGGAACTCTTCAAGGAGCTAAGATTGCTTTACTTCAAGGTCTTGAAGGTATTAAAGAAGGTTTATTTGGTTATGCTGATGCAATATCTGCAACAACTGATAGCGAACATAATTCTAAATGGATGCAGAATTGGGCTAGAAAAGGCATGGATAGGTCTCATGAAAGAATGGCTAATGCTCCTAAAATTGTTTTAGGTTTTGAAGATGTTGAAAGTTTAACAACTGGTTTTCAATACCTACTTAATAATGCTGCTATGTCTGCACCTTATCTTGTTACAACTTTTGGTGCATTTGCTGCCTCTGCTCCTATTACAGGTATACTAGCATTAAGGGGTATGGCTCCTATTACAGCTAGAAAAATAGGATTAGGCTTAACAATGATGCCTAACTCTCTTATTTATGCAGGTCAAACTTGGAATGAAATGGATAGAGTTGGTTATGATTTGTTTGGTAATAAAAGAACAAAAGGGATGGGAGAATTTATTGCTGCATCAACTTCAGGTGTATTACAAGCTTCTTTAGAAAGACTAGGTGTAGGAGCTTTATTACCTAAAGGTGCTTTATTAACTAAAGCTGCTGAGAAAAAAGTAATTGAACAATTAAAGACTAAAACAAATCCTTTAACAGGTTTAAGATATACACAAGAACAAGCTGCTGAAGCTTTCAAACGAGTATTAGGTAAGGAACAAGCTGATTTTGCTAGAGGATTAGGTACAATTATTGACGCTGATGATATAAGAAGATTTTCTCCTAGAGATTTAATTCAAACAGCAGGAGCTGGTGCATTCGGAGAATCAGTTACTGAATTAGCACAAGAAGGAACTCAAATGGGTACTGCAGTAGCTTTTTCTGATACTCAATATGATCCATCTGAAGTAGCTAATAGATTAATGAATGCTGGTTTAGCAGGTGCAACATTAGGTGGTGCTATTGGTGCAGCAGGAAGTGCTTATACTCAAGGCAAAAGAGAAATGGCTCGTGCTGATATTAAGAAAGGAAAGAACAGTCGATATGGTATTGTTCAAAGATTTCGAAATATGAAAACATCATTAGGGGAAAGAATAAAAACTGTTAAAGAAAATATTAAAGAAAAAGATTTACAGTCTCAAAGAGAAATTGATTCATTAAATCCAAATGATGAAGATACAACAGTTATATATGATGAAAATGGGGTAGGACGAGTTGTTATTGTTGAAGAAACTAATTCAAAAGGAGAAGCAACTAAAATCAGAGAACTCGGTTATGAATTTGATAATAAAGGAGTTGTTAGAAATAAAGATGGTTCACCTAAATTAGCAGTTTCTAAAACTATAGATCCTAAAAATAAATTTGAAATAAATCCTTTTGATATTGCTACTAGAGTGTTAGCTAATAATCCTAAGTTTAAAGAATTTCATAATATAATTAAAAAAGTTATTCCAACTTCAACATTATCAGCTGCTGCAAACGAAGATTTAAATAAGTTAAAAGAAAAATTAACAAAGAAAAGAAAATCAAAAGGTTTAAATGTTGCAGAAAAGAAAGTATTAAAAGCTATTGATTCTGTTATAGAAGCAAGAACGTTAAATAAACCAGTTGCTGATAATACTCCTCCTTTAAAAACTAAATTTGATAAAATGTCTGATAATACTTTATATGATAGTGCTCAGTCTTATATCAAAGATGATAAAGGAGTATTCAATACTTTTAGAAATGCTGAAGGATTTTTTGATTTAATGAGTTCAGCTGCTCAAGGATTTAGTAAACTATTCAGGGCTGCTATGAATGTAGCAATACCAATGGAAAGATTAGTTCAAAGTCCTATTGCGTTAGATATTTATTCTAGAGTAACAGGCATGGCTATGAACGTATATCATGCAGGTAAAAGTTTTAAAGAGTATAATGATTCTCTTATTGCTGGATTTAAAAGTTATGTAGATGAAATAGCTATTGCTAATTTATTAGGCTATAAAAATTTAAATATAAAAAATGTTAAAGAAATAAGTGCTAAGTTAATAGCCTTTGGAACTCCTACTTATGATTCGGTAACTAATAAGATTACTAAAATAAGTGATTTTAATAAAATGAGATTTTTTATTGCATTAAAAATGGGTTTAGGAATTAAAGCATATGAGTATGCTATTAAAAAGCAAGAAAAAAGAGCAACACTTGATGATGAAAAAGTTATTAGATCTGAATTTGAATTAGTAGGTTTAAAGTTTGATGATGATTATGAATACTTTATTAAAGAAGTTATTAATCTATCTCCTAAAAGAAGAAGAAACGAATCTAGTAATTCGATTATAGGAAGAGTAAATCAATTTTTAGAAGACTTTAAAAACAATGAAGATCCTACTATATATTATAATGACATTAAAGAATATCAAGATGCTCAAAAATTATATGTTGCTGCTTTGCAAATAAAAAATTCTTATGATGCTATCTTTGAAAAGATGAAATTAGAATATGAAGCTGAAAATAAAAGAGAGATAGGTCAAGGATCTGAAAGAGCATTAAAATACAACCCAGATTATTGGTGGCAACATCAAGGGTTTGATTGGAAAGAAGTAAGAAGAAACCCTGATGAATTTAAAAATTGGCTAAGAAGTATTAAAACAGTTAGCTACACTGAAGAAGATATTAATAGAATATACGAAGGTATTGCTAGAGATGGAGAAGACTTTCAATTACCTACTGATTTCTCTCTTGTTGGTGGAGTAGATTCAAATGGAAATAAAAATAAAGCATGGAGACCTTGGTCTTTTACTCCAGCAGCTGTTTCAGTAACTCAACAACCTGGATTTGATAGATGGTCTAGCAAAAATATATTTGAAAATTTAAATAAATCTCAAATAGAAGTAGCTAAATATGTTTCAGTTACTAATTATTTTGGAGAAGGTGGTTGGAAGCTAAATAAATTATTTAATGAATTAAAGAAAGAAGGTATACTAAGTGAAAAAGAAATAAATCAATTTGCTTATTATACTAAATCTGTTATTGATTCTACACATGGTAACTTTAATAGAATTAATAACCCAATAATGGCTGCATTAAATAAATATTTAACTGGATGGTCTATATTAACTGGTCTTCCTTTATCGGCTATATCTTCTTTTCCAGAAACAGCTATGATTTATTTTAATATAAAAGATGATAAAGATTTTAGAAAAGCTTCTGATACTCTTATAAGAGAATTTGGAAGAGCCTTTGATAAAGCATTAAATGAAGAAGTTAAAACAGCTAATCAATTAGTTAAACAATTAGGTTTAGCTCCAAGTCAAAATACAGTTGTAGATAGATTAGCTACTGGTCAAAGAGATGTTTCATTTATGAGATTACATGAAACGTTTTTTAAAGCTATTGGTATACAACAAATAACTCAATTTCAAAGAAGATTAGCTGCAGGATTTGGTATATCCTTTTTAGAATCTTCATTTCAAATGATGGATTACGCTCCACGATTTAGGTATATTGATACTAGCCAACAAGCTTTTGATTATCAAGTTTCTTTATTAAAACAATCTTTAAACATTCCTGTTAATACTTCAATAAAAGATTTAAAAGGTGATTTAAAGAAAAAATTTATGGATGGTTTAAAAGATCTTAAATCAGAAAGAAAAAAGAATATTAAATATAATAAAGATAATGGGCTATCTTATGATGATGGCTCTCCTAAATTAGGATTAGATGATCAAGGAAATCCTTTAAGTAGAGATGGTGAATTAGATATATCTAACTTTAATGAAATAGAATTAAGAACATATAATATGCTAACTGAATTAGGTATAGATGTAGTTCGTGTAGATATGTTAATGCAAAATATTGATGAAAATCTAAGACCTTATGTATTTAATATAACTGATTCTCAATCTGTATTAGAAGACGGTGCTGAAGATCCTTCAAGAGCAGGAGTTATGAAAGATCCTGATGAATATTTTGCAAACTTAACAGCTAGAGAGACAGCCTTAAGTCAAGTTGTAAATAACAGATTAGAAGGTATGGAAGAAAAAGATGTTGCAGTAGGCTCAAGACAAATAGTTAATCATATTAAAGAATTAGAAGCTGAAGTAAATGAAATATTTGAAACAGCTTTATATAGATTTACTAATGAAAGGGTTCAACTTCCAGGAGCTGCTAATAGACCTTTATTCTTTCAAGATCCTCATTATCAAATAATGACTCAGTTTAATGGTTTTATTAGTACATTTACAGCTAATGTTATTCCTAAACTTTATAATAATAATATAAGAAAAGGTACAATTAAAACTAAATATGATACATTTGCGTTATTAGTAATGATGATTGCATTAGGAGGAGCTTCACAGTATTTAAAAGACTTAATTAAGTTTGGTAAACCAAGTCCGTATATGGATACACAAGGTTATATACAAAGAGCTATGTATTCTTCAGGTGTATTAGGTCAATACGAAAGATTAGTAGACCTAGCTGTTCCATTGTATCCTGATAGAGATAAAGGATTAGAAAAAGTAGCTACTACAATATTAGGTGAAGCTGGTCCAGGAATTAGAAATGTTCAAAATGTTGTAAGTTCTACAGGTCAATTATTAGAAGGTGATGTTGATAGAGGTTTAGCTAATCTATTTAGATCAGCACCCATCATAGCTCCTTCAACTCAATTTAGAAGAGGGGCTGCTGATTTAGTTCAAGGTGAAAACCCTATTGAAGGAACTTCTATATCACAATATTTATTTGGAAATTAAACTACGGATAGACTTCCTAAGAGCTATCCATACTAGGAGAAAATAAATGGCAAAATATTTTAGTCAAAGTCAAATTGAAAAAGAAACAAAAGATAAAAGAGATTTTGAGAGACAGAATAGAGAGATAGATCAATTAATAGATCCATTTCTTGTGTCTCCAGTTGAAAGATTAGGTGAAACAGTCCCTAAACCAATAGAAGTAGGTGATCCTAAAGAATCAAATAAAAGAAAACAATTAGATGAAAGGTTAGATCGAGAAATAAAGTTAGCTGAAGAAGGTAAACCTGAATTTCAAGATCCAGCAGTAACAGCAGTAGCTGAATCAGGAGATTTATTTGATCAAAATATAGGACAATTTACTTCAGATACAGCAGCTGCTCAAGCTGCAGTAGATACTGAGATGGGAGAAGGATTAGTTACAGCTGATCAGTTTCAAGCTGAGTTTGATGAATCAGGTCAGTTGTTATCTGAACAAGGAGAAGTTTTAACTGCTAGAACAGGAGAAGAATTAAGACAACAAATAGAAGATAGAAACAAAAGAAGGTTAGAAAAATTATCTGAAACAAATGTTAATATGGACAGAGCTAAAAGAAAATTAACTATCACTTCTGAAAACGATTCTTTTAGAGCTGTAGTTGATAGAGGAACAATACTAACTGATAAGCTAAATAAAATGTTGGAATCAACTATTGCAGCTCCTCAAACAGAAACAGATGCTAAAGTAAAACAAATACTTATTGACAATGCTTTAATAGATCAAAATGGTCAAATAACTAGAAAGGTAGGCACAGCATTAGGTGTTGTTACGCTTGAATTAGTTCAAGATATGCAAAATAAAGAAGATAAAAGAGTAACTCAAGCTACAGATGAAGACGGAAGACCATTACATGAAAGTGTAGATACTTCAGGAGATGTAATTAATCCTGATGATATAAGAAATAGAATAGCTGCAATGGTAATGGATAAAGTAATATCTAATCCTAATTCTAGAGGACCAGATGCTAGTGTTAATTATGGTGGAGGAGGAGAAGCATTATCTTCTGATGTTAAATCAGCATTAGATAATATATTCTTAGAAGCATTAAATGAAACTGGTGCTTTTGAAGAAATAACAACTCCTGAAGGTGATAAATATACAGTAGTTTCTCCTTCATATAGAGCTTATTATGAATCAACTCATGAAATATTAGAAGAATTTTTTCCTGATAGAAGAGTAAATGTTTCTTATGTGCCTGCAATAGCAGGTGAAGGGATTTATAATTTACAAAGATTACTTGGGTATAAAACAGGTGGTATCTCTGCTAAAAATACTTTTGATCCTAATACTGCAACAGAAGAAGAAGTAAAAACTTATCTAAGTAGTATGCCATTAACAATTATTCAAGATAGATTTAAATGGGCTTCAATGTTAGTTAATGGTATGGTTAGAAGAAATCCTGAAACAGGATC
>Ga0160423_10003659_pt1 | contig 12759 bp, 29 predicted proteins | sample CRUFie14St8metaG_FD_108191 | JGI IMG/M metagenome (GOLD analysis project Ga0160423, IMG submission 108191) | Marine microbial communities from the Costa Rica Dome - CRUD Field 142mm St8 metaG | ecosystem: Environmental > Aquatic > Marine > Oceanic > Photic zone | place: Costa Rica: the Eastern... | reverse complement strand
GCATTTCGTAATGCATGATAATTTAATGAAACCGATAGTACCTAATAAGTATAATGTTGGTTTCATAATTAAAAATTGTAACTCTGACTTACTTCATGCATTAGAACCATGGTGTGATAATATTTATGTGGATATTCCTTATGATGATTATATTAAAAACGAACAACCTAATACTTTAATTAATCTATCAACAAGGATCCTTCCATATGATAATGAAAAAAATAATAATATACTAATTAATATAGATGGTAAAAAGTTAGATAATAACGATATGGTAAATATTCAAAGATTATCTAGAATATTTGATGATAGCGGACAAGTAGGAGAGTTTAACTTAGGCAATCTATTTATTAATATAGTTGAATTTAAAACGTATACTGAAACTTTAATAAAACTATGAAGAAAAAACTCATAATAGAATTTACTCATAACACAGGAGAAAAAGAAGAAGTAGAATTTGTTACTGATAGAAGTTATGAATGGACAGTTGATCAATGGTCCAGAAATAGATGGATAGTAGATCATAAACTTATTTCAGAAACTCAAATTAATCAAAACAAAATGCTATTAGGCTAACTATTTATTATTATGAAAGATATTAAAAACTTAATTCGAACAATTACTGAAGCTGCTAAAATTAACTTTGCTGGTCATCAATTTGTTCTTAAAGTAGATACTAACGAGGATCCTCAAAAGAAAGGAGTCAAAGTTCAATTTATACCAACAGAGTTTGGAGGCATGACTGCTACAGAGCAGAACGATATTGCAATTGAATTAGAAGAGAGATTAGAAAAAGGATTATCTGAGTACGATCTCAGAGTCGAAAGAGATAGAAACCTTAAAGATAAAACTATCATTGGTTTCTTTATTTACATAGAATATTTTGATAAAATTATAAGAAAAGCTTTATCTGGTCAAAACCCAGAGGCTGATCCTGAACCAGAAGTATAATGGCAAAACCTGAAGCATCTATTAGAAAAACGTTACATGCTATTCATCCAGTTCATTTTAGAATAACTAAAAAAGAACTAGATAAATCTTCTTTAAGTAGAAAATTATTCCTAGAAACTATCGATAATCTTCAAAAGATAGAAATAAGAAGAGATTATTTAGCACATTCTATAGGTTTAGATGTTACTGCTTTTGAAGATCTTTACTTTAAGGTTATAGAAAATTTACTTAATATTTCATTTAATAAAAGCCAATTATCACTTTTACATAGATATTTATATGAACTTTCCCCAGATAACGATTGGGATGGATATGTTGACTTAGTTATCAAAGGTAAAAAACAAAAAGTTAATATAAAAACTCCTAAATTAGTCTGGGAAATACTACAAAAAATATAATAAAATAGTTGTTTTTCTGATAAATTATGCTTATATTTAAGATTGATTAATTAAAAACGGTTATATATGCAAAAATTAAAAATGATTCCTTGCCCTAAATGTGGTGAGCCTTTCCCAGAACTTCGTAAAACATTATATAATTATTTTACTTGTGTAAATTGCTCTACTACTGATAAAGTAGTTGGTATTACAACAGTAGAAGGATCAGGAGATCATACCTGGAATGATATAATTATTATGGATAGGAAAAAAGCTATTGGTATAGCGAAAAAAGAAGCAGAACTTACAGGTAGAAAAGTAGATATTGAAATGATAGACTTTGATAAAGATGAAGCTGCTGTTACTCAATCAGTAGAAGAGAAAGTTTCTCAATCTTTAGATCCTCAAGAAGAAGCTACTAATTATGATGTTTTTGATCCTAATAAAGAATTCGAAGGAATACAAGGAATAGATTACTAATGGCACGTCCAAGTAAAATACTTACTAAAGAAGATATTTTAAGAGCTCAAAAGATGACAAGATCTAATTTTGCAGCAGCTAGATATCTCCATGTCTCTTATAATCATTACAAAAAATATGCTAAGATGTATAAGGACGATAACGGTATAGCTTTACTTGAAGTCCATAAAAATCAGGCTGGAAAAGGAATTCCTAAATTTTTATCTAATAGAGGTAAAGAACCTCCTCTAATGGATCTTTTAGAAGGTAGGATTCCAATTGAACACTTTGATGCACAAAAAGTAAAATCAAGAATAATACAGGAATGTTTATTAGAAGAAAAATGTGCCAAGTGTGACTTTATGGAAAGAAGAGTTCATGATACTAAAGTACCATTAATTCTTACTCATAAAGATAAGAATAGAAAAAACTGGCATCTAGATAATTTAGAATTTCTATGTTATAATTGTGCATTTTTATATTATGCAGATCCTATCACTGAACAGCAAGTTCAAGCTATGGAAGATTATGTAGATAAATCTAAAGAAGAACATGATTGGCAGTTAGACGAACATCATATTGAACATCTAAAAGAACTAGGTTTATATAATGAAGAAAAGCCTGGCGAAGAGTTCATACAAAGACAGTAACTATTTATTACTATGAAAACTAAAAAACCTAATAAGTTTTCTACGTTTAAAAAACGTAAACCGCACGAAAGAAAAGTAGCTGATAGTCTAGTTAAGACTCACGAACGAAATGAAAAGTTACGAGAAAAAGAGATCAGTACTAATATTTTAGATCTCTTCTAGTTTAATTTAAACATTTTATATGAGAAAAATAACTTTAGTATTCACTTTAGTAATTATTTTGTCTGTGCTTACAGCATTTGCAAATATCATTACAGTACCAATAATAACACCTACTCCAGTAAATCAATTAACTTCTTATCCTCTGGAGATCAAGCAAATAAAATTAGAACCTAGTACATCAGATATTATAGTTAAAGATCATACTGCATTTTTAGATGCAATAGGATTTAGAGAATCAACTAATAACTATAAAGCAGTTAATAGACTAGGTTACTTAGGTAAGTATCAATTTGGTAAAAAGACTTTAAGAGCGATAGGTATTTCCGTATCTAAAGAAGAGTTTCTTGATAGTCCTAAGATCCAAGAAGAAGCTATGCAGTTGCTTTTAGAACATAATCGAAAAAATTTAAAAAGGTTTATAAAAAAATATAATAATACAACCGTTCATGGAATATATGTAACTGAATCAGGTATACTTGCTGCTGCTCATTTAGGAGGAGCTGGTAATATTAGGAAATGGTTCAGAAAAGGAGAAGATTTTAAAGACGGATATGGTACTACTATTACATCTTATATGGTAAAATTTCAAGGGTATCAGTTGGAATTCTGATAAAATATTCTTATATTGTAGTATATTAAAAATTAAGGTTATGTTTAAAAATCAAGTATTTTGGAAAGAAGACTTCAACGGCAAAGCTAAGGGTGGAGTATTTTTTAGAAGTTTCGATTTAAATAAGTTTATGGAGAGAGTAGAATCTAGCGACGAAGAGGTTGTTGGAATTAAATTCGAAGGTAATAATCTAGAGCTTATCTTAAACGATACTAAAAGAATGGAAGTTTAATGGCAGCTGAAAAAAGAGGTTTTACAGGTAAATTAGATTATGACTTTCCTACTCATGGAGTATGTGAAGTACAGTTAGCTAATGATGAATGGTATAGAGTAACTGAAAGAGACTTTAGATCGTTTGATGGTCCTAGAAGGTATACTACTCCTGATTATACTCTTCATAAAGCCATGGATGTTCCTATGACTACTACTAAGTATATTGGTCCTGTTTACTTATGGGGTACTAATACCTATGTGCCTTATAAAGGAACTAGAAAGTTATTAGAGTCTGAAGAAAGGAAAAAGGAAAGAGAAGAGCTAAATAGAGCAAGAGGATGATAAAGTATCCAGACATAGTAGCTGTTTATAAAACTTCTAATAGAGCTAATGCAAAGAAGTTTATGAAGGTCTTTAAGAATACTCTTATTGATAAAGTCTTAGATAGTAGATCAAGAGCTATTCCAAAAGGAGCTACAATAGTAGATTTAGGAGTAGGAAAGGACTTTAAGAAGAAATGGAAACAGAAGCATAAAATTTATACTTTAACTAAATAGATATGAAAAAATTACATTTCGAATCTGCTTCTGAATTTGAAAGATTATTTCAGAATCAAAATAGAGAAGTTACTGATGCAATAGTAAACGGTATAGAAAAAGCTATGGAAGCTAATGTTAAGACTGCTGATCTTTTTACTATTACGTTTGATAAAAGTGAACATATGTATGATATATCACTTCCACAGAAACATTGGGTGGTATCGTTAGAAAGTGCATTAGAGTTCTATACTGATAATAAATGCACAGATGAAGCTATAGATTGCTGGAAATTATTAGAGTGTGCTAAAGTATGGTAAAACTTTTCGAAGAGTTATTTATAGAGCCTAGAACTTGGAAGTTTAAATCATCTAGTTCAGATAAAGAATATACCGTTACTGAAGGTAAATGGTTATTTTGTGACTGTTGGGGATACATAGCTCATAAGCGTTGTAAGCATATAAAAAAAGTTAAAGAACAGTTGGAAATCTGAGATATTCTTCTTATATTTAAGTATTAAATTTAAAGGTTATGTATAATATAAATTTCGATGTTTGGCTTAAAGATGAAGTTAAATCTATCTTGAAAGCTAATTATGTAGATAAGTCTTTATCTACGGATGATTTTGTAGGATTAGTTAATGAAGTTAAGAATGAATATCTGGAGTGTGATTCTCCTGAAGATGTTAATATAGAAGACTTAGTTAATTATATCTTTGAATGTTCTTCTTATAAGAATAATATGTGGGTAATTTATCCCGATTGGCATAAATATGCTGGTCAGGAAAGAAGTTTAATTCCTAATTGTTAATTATGACTAAGAGAGAAAAGCAAAGATCGTTAACTAAAGAGTTCTTAACTTGGGTAAAAGATATTTATCCTAAAGCAGAGTTTGATAATTCAGAAGGATATGGATATACTGATATATCTATAGATGGTGATTTTAATGGAGATAATGTTATATCTTTTAGAAGGCATCATAATGAAGTTAATGCTTATAACTGGGCTGAAGATCATGTATTAGAAGCTGAGAAAGTTATGGATAAAAAATTAGTAGAATTAAAAAATAAATATCAATTAGAATATGGTAGAAGTAATTAAGCATGCATTAGGCTTTTGTGGAGAGCATTGGCATCCTAATATTTGGACTGCTCTTGCTGGATCTCCTATTATAGCCTCGACCGTATACTACGTTAAGTGTAAATGTGGTAACTGGTTTAATCATAAGAAAGGTTGCGATCATGAAATGCATTAAATGTTCTGAGGATATAAATCCTTTAAGGTTAAAAGCGTTACCGGAAACTAAGACGTGTGTAAGTTGTAGTAGTACTGGAAGATGGTACGTAAGGAATGTTATTTCCGGAAAGACTACTTACGCTGAAACTGAAGTAATTAAAGATCCTAACGTAGCTAGAAGTATAGCTGCTATGGATCGAAGACAAGGATGGGGGAGTAACCTTCATAAAGTTAGAAGATAAATTTAAATTAAAGTTATGAATAAATTAAAGTTTTACTGGAATTTATATTATCCAGTTATTTTATCATTTTTATCATTTTTATATTCTGTTGGATTATGGTTTAGCGGACATCAACTAGAAGGAATATTCGTTGGAATATGGGTACCTTCTATACTTGCATTTGCTATTTGTATCAGGCAGAGAAGAAACGATTTTTTTAGAGCAGTAGCTTCTAAAAGAAGATATAGAGGGAGGAGAAGAAAATGATTACAGGTAATATGTTAATAATGTTTATAGTTGGATTTATTATATTCTGTTTTTATATAGCAGGATTAATATATGCTATCTACTGGGGTCATAGTACTCAGAGAAAAGAAATGATGAATGATCCTGAGCTACAAAATTATTACAATAGGCATCATAATTACGACGCTGAAATAGATTGGTCAAAACACAATCCTCATGTAGATGAATCTGATAGTTATGTTAAGAACCTTTTTAAACCTAAAAGAAAATCTAAAAAAGAAAACGTAGGCAAAAGTACGTTTTGGGATTAATGAAGAAAAGACATCTCATAGTTATAGGACATCCTGATAAAAAATCATTCTGTTGGAATGGTATATATAAAACTATGATACGTCAAATGCGAAAGCATAAACAGAATTATAGAACTATAGATTTATATTCTGATAGCTTTCAAAGACCTAGGACTGAATTAATAGAGAAGTATCAAAAATGGGTAACCTGGTCAACTCATATTTACTTTGTATCTCCAGTATGGTGGTTTAGATTAACTCCTAGGATGGAAGTCTTCTTCGATGAAGTATTTGCTCCTGGTTTTGCATATAAGTTTATAAATATAACTAAACTATATGCTTACCCTAAACCTTTTCTCAAAGATAAAAGAGTTAGAACTTATATAACTCACGGTGCTCCTTCTCTTCCAGTTAGAACTTTATATCTTAATTCAGTTAAATTAAGATTAGTTTTAGGAGTATTTACTTTTGTCTTTGGTTGGAAGTTAAGTAGATGGTTAAAAACAAAACAATTTTGGTCAGTTCCTTTTGTTAGTAGAAAGAAAAGAACTAAATATTTAAGAGTAGTAAAAGAAGATATTAGAAACGATTTAGGATTATGAGACAAGGAAAAAAATCATTTAAAATGCAGCTACTAAGATGGTGGGTTAGAGATAGAGAACTTACACCAGTAGAAAGAAATAGTAGTAAGTTAGGATATATGGGAGCAGGATTTATAATGGCTGGTCATTGGACTGTTGAACCCATACTTTTTATGCTAGGATTTTTCTGTATACTTTTTCAAGTTACAGTAAAAAAACAATGGAATTTAGTTGTTCTTCAGTTAAACGGATTAATTGCTTGGACAATACATTTTTTTAATAACTTATAGTTGGAATTTAAAAATATTCTGGCTATATTATAATATAAAGTAAACGTAAATAATTATGCAAGATTTTTTCGATTGGAAAATTGATAAGGATAAAGAAGATATCATAAACGATATTTTAGAACTTAAAATGAAAAAACCTCAAACTGATGAAATAAAGTTAGCTATTCAAAAACTTCAACAGAAATTAAATGGCAAATAAAAAATATAAAGTAATGCTAGTAAGTGGAGGATTTGACCCAGTCCATAAAGGTCATTTAGAGATGATAGCAGCCGCTAGAAAATTAGCAGATGAAGTATGGGTTATATTAAATAACGATTCTTGGCTTAAAGAAAAGAAAGGTAAAAATTTTATGTCGTCGGATGAAAGGGAATACATTATGTCTCAAATTAAAGGAGTTAAGAAGACATTTGTTTGTCGCCCTAGAATTCCTGGTGATAAGACTGTTAATGATGGAATATATTCTGCGATAATGACTTATAGGAGAGAATTTGATGGTGAATTAAGTATGGCATTTGGAAATGGAGGTGATAGGGGTAAGAATAACGTTCCGGAAAAAGATTACTGTGACTCTTATGGGGTTGAAATGGTTTGGAATTTAGGAAAAAAAGTTCAATCGTCAAGCTGGTTATTAGAAAAATATTATAATAATGCAGTATAGTGATAAGAAGATTAAAAACTAGACCTCCTGATCATTCTGAACTTACAGGTCTTGATTACTTACAAAATTTAGAACATAAACGTAGATTCAAGCATGAAAAAGTCTTTTGCGTAGATAAAAGTCCTTTAGATTGTAAATTTCCAGTTTTTTACTACGGTAAGCATAATGGAGGAGGACCTCTTTTTATAGATTATATATACAGTAAAGAAGAGTTTTTAAAAGAGCATAAAGACTGCAAATCTGCATTAGAGGTATGCTCTGGCCCTGGTTTTATAGGTTTTTATTTATATAAAACATTAAATTTAGACTTTGTAAACTTTGTTGATATTAATAATGAAGTAAAAGAATCGGTTGATAAAACTATTAAATATAATAAAGTAGTAGGTACTTTTTTTGAAAGCGATGCATTAGAAAGCTATACAGGAGAAAAAGTAGACTTAATAGTATTAAATCCACCTTTCTTTACTACAGAAGAAGAATTTACTGAGCATGTAAGAATAACTGGAGTAGAAGATAAAGAGACAATTGAAAGATCTAGATTAATAGTTTTAGATAAAGGTTTTAAATTTCATTCTAAACTTATTAATAAATGTTTTGATATATTAACTGATAATGGTAGAATAGTATTTTTAGAAGCTATTGATAGAATAGATCCTTCTAAAATTTTAAAAGAATTTAAAAGTACAAAAAGAAACTCATATAAAGAATTTAAAGTAGCTAATAAAATTACTAACTATTATACTCTAACCATCTATAAAAAGTGATATTTATATAAAAAGATATTAAATGAAAGGAACGTTTTTTTCTGCTGATTTTGTAAAGCATTCAGATGGTAGTTTAAGGTTATTAGAACTAAATACTGATACTACTATAGTCGATTCTGAGATTAATGATATAGATTGGAGTCCACTATTTAATGTATTGAGTACTAATAGTATTACTAACTTAGCTGTTATATATAAACCTTATTTACATCAAGAAGTAGTTGATCATTTATTAGCTGCTGTAAGCTCTAATGCACCTTATATTACTAATGTTGATACGTACGAAGAAAATATTTACTCTCTTTATGCTTTATCTCCTGATGACGCTGACGATAAATTTATATTAAGGTTAGCGTATGATGAAGGAGCTGTATTCGATAGCAGTTACTGCAAAGATAATATACAACCTTTAAAACTATTTACTGATTATAATTCAGGAAGTTTAGTTACTCCTTACTATTATTCATCATCTGTAGAAGACGATGTATATAATACTTTAGAGTATAATATCAATCCTGCTAATATTCCAGACTCAGTAGTTAAATTAAATATTAGTAATTATAGAGACCCTCTTAAATTTTATAAAATAGGATCTGAAAGTGATACTAATGAAAATAGATGGACTAGTTTTATAAATGAAGTCAAAGATGAAGGAACTATAATACAGCAGTTTAATTATAATAACTCAGCTGTATCAAATAATAAAATATCTTCTTTAAGAAGTTTTAATATAGTTTATGGTAACAATCTTGATATATTAAATGTACTAAACTATAAGGTATATTCATCATTTGAATTACCTGCTAATTTAGATGGAGAATACAATGCATCTACTACTACTAATTTAATAAATGATAAACATTATTTTGAATATTCAACTAATTTTATTAAATTTGGTCTAAACGGCTTATATGAAAGTCATAGTATTTATAAAACTGATGATTCAGTAGTAACTTTAGCAGATGCTGCAGTAGGAGATAGCCTTAAATCTTACTTTATTTCCGGTTCTCCTCAAGTTGAGCAAGATTATATTATAAAAGGTTGGTCTATTACCGGGTCTTCTTTACCTAGTGGATCTTATGTTACAGCATCATCAGTAGTATTTAAAGATTCTACACCTATAAAACATGGTAGCTTAGTAGAAGTACTAATTGATGATGATCCTATATATTGCGGAACTGGTAAGCAATTTTTAATTTATGACTCTAGTTCTAATGTAATCAGGTATGAATTAGCAGGATATTTAGATCAAAATAATCATTACTTAGTTGATGTAAGTGGAAGTATAAAAGATATTACTGAAGCTAACTTTTATCTTACTCCTGATCCTTTAAATATAGTTGAACTAGATTTAGAAGATACAGATACTTATATTATTAGCGGATCTACAGATATTAATGGTGCTGTTTCTCATAATGCTCCTTGCTTTGTAGCGGGAACTAAAATAGAAACTGAATTCGGAATAAAAAATATAGAAGATATAGATGCTGGAGATACAGTATTAACTTATAACCATGCTACTAATGAAACTCAGTATAAAGAAGTAAGACAAGTATGTATGTGTAGTAAAGAGAAAACTGTTGTTTATATTTTTGATAATAATAAAACATTAGAAGGAACATTCGACCATCCTTTATACTGTCCTGAAAAAGGATATGTTTCTTATAAACCTAATCTTACTTCTGAAATGTATGATTTAGTTGTAGAGCAAATAGAGATAGGAGATAAAGTATTAACAGCTAATAATGAAGAAGTTACAGTAATAGATATGGAAGAATCTCCTGTTTTAAAAACTGTTTATAACTTAAAGAAAGTTGAAGATAATCATAACTTTTTTGCTAATGGTATATTAGCTCATAATAGATGCTTTCTAGCTGGTACTGAAGTTAAATTATCTAACGGTGATACCAAAAATATAGAAGATATTATTCCTGGAGATTCAGTAATATCATTTAACGAAGAAAGTTTGAAAAAAGAAAGCGGAGAAGTAACTGAAATAAATTCTTTCAAATCACAACATATAATTAAAGTAACTTTAGCTGATGGAAGTATTATTAAAAGTACTGATGATCATCCTTATTACGTAGATGGATATAAACTAGCATCGTTTGATAGTGATTCTACTAATGCTGATTATGATTTACCAAATGATGTAATAGACTTAAACGTAGGAGATTTTGTTTATAACTTTGAAGGAGATTTAATAGAAGTGGTTTCGATAGAAGAGATAGATGGAGAATATGATACTTTTATTATTACAGTAGACGGTAATCATAACTTTTACGCAAATTCAATTTTAGTACATAATAAGTAATATGAAAAAGCCAACATTATATAAAAAACAAAATATAAATAACGTAAGAAATAGAACTACTGAAGAACTATCTTCTAGCGAAGTTACAAGTATTAATAGTACTATAAATAAGTTTTTTGAGTTGTTCAAACTTAAGCACATGTGAGTCCATTTGAATACATTCAACAAAAAGTTTTTACTAAATTAAAGCCAAGTAGTTATAACGGAATAGGAGTTTTCGCACTTAGAGACATACCTAAAGATACTTTCTTATTTGAAACCTGGCAAGGTACTTCCGGAACATTTGAAATAACTGAAGAAGAGCTTAATACTCTTCCTATTCAGCTTAAAGAACATATTAAAGATATATTTTTATTTCATCCAGACTTTCCTAATAATACTAATACTCCAGTAGAATTACGAAAAAATTGTCATTGGATTTATACCACTCCTTATTATTTTGTAAATAGCGGATTTACTGACAGTTATAATTTAGATAAAAGTTCTTTACGTACAATTAGAGGTATAAGAGAAGGAGAAGAAATTTTAAGTAATTACTTAAGATACGAAAAAAGTAAAGTTTTAATATGAAAAATACTAAATTAGTAATTACTGATGAAGTTATTTACGTAAAAGATAACCCTAGACAAGTAGTAATGGATAAAGGATCCAAAGGGCTAATGGAACTTTATAGTATGATAGTTACTCAAAATAAAGGAAAGATTTTAGATGTTGGATTCGGTATGGGATTTTCAGCAGATAAAATTTATGAGTTAACTAATAATTATACATGTATTGAAATAAATTATGAAGTATTTAAAAAAGCTTTAAAATGGTCTGAAGGTAAACCTAATACTAATATTTACTTTGGAGATTGGACTAAAATTATTAAGCAGATGAATTTTAGAGGAATGAAATTCGATGGAATATTTATGGATACATATAACGATCCTAATCATAATGATTTTGAAAAATATGCTTCAACCATTAGTAATGAAGGCTGTATATTATCAATGTTTAATTACTCAGCCTGCAGAGATAAAAATACTATGAACAGCATATCTTTCAACCTATCAGGAAATAGGTTTAAAAAAAATATTGAAAACTATCATTTAGTAAATTGGACTATCTTTAATGAAGGAAAGTTTATTAAAACTAGTGATAAATTTAAAACTGTTCAAAATAAGATTATATGAAAGAAATTAAATTATCTGAAAAGTATTCTATTTGGAGAGGAAAATATAAAGGTTCTTACAAAACCAAAGACTTTTTAAGGGCAGTCGAAATAAATAAGATTATATCTATTCCTACTAATAATAATTCTCTATGGGTAGAATTTAACAGTGTAGCTTTACAGTCAGTAAATGTTCAAGTAAAAACTTTCTTAAGCAGTAAAGATAGAAGAGTATTTAAAAACTCAGCTGAACATTTTTGGATTTATACTCAAACTAAAGATTATAATCAAGATTGGATGCATCAACATCTTAATGTGCATCCTGGTAATAGATCTAAAGTAAAGACCGATTATTCTTTTACATTTTACATCAATCAGTTAGATAATTTAAAAGAAGATCAAGGTAAGATAGTATTTAAAACGGAAGATGATAAAATTCATAAGTTTTTACCTAAAACTAATGAAATATTTTTATTTCCTGCTAATTTATGGCATAAAGCTGTTCCTACTCCTGATTATGAAGAAGAGAGAATAGTATATGGAGGAAGCTTAGCTTTTAATGTAGAAGAACCTCCTTGCTTTAAAAAACCTATGTTTTAGTTGGAATTCTGAGTAATTCTGCTTATATTATTATTTAGTTAAATGTTATGTTATGAATCAATTATTTTTTATTAAATCCCATAAAATAAATCATAAAACTATAGATACCGTAGTAGACGGAGGGCATATTATGATTGAGGGTTACCAGTACGAACAACTTACTAAAAGACCATTTGGTAGATCCATTGAAAGAAGACTTAGAAGTATAGATGAATCTACTCAAATAGTAATTTATAAGTAATGGAGAAATTAAACTGGTATTATATTTTATTAGGTTTTATTGTTACCATCCTAGTTCAAATAGGAGCATGGTTTCAACATAATTTACAATTTAAAGATCCTAAATATGATGAAACCTGGTGGGGTATGTATGCTTTATCTATTCCTTTAACTTACGGTTTTATTCTTGCTACTAAGTATAATGTAGCTGGATACGGAGGGTCAATTT
>Ga0160423_10003658_pt1 | contig 12766 bp, 9 predicted proteins | sample CRUFie14St8metaG_FD_108191 | JGI IMG/M metagenome (GOLD analysis project Ga0160423, IMG submission 108191) | Marine microbial communities from the Costa Rica Dome - CRUD Field 142mm St8 metaG | ecosystem: Environmental > Aquatic > Marine > Oceanic > Photic zone | place: Costa Rica: the Eastern... | reverse complement strand
TTGAACCGTTACTACCACTAGCTCCTACTTCACCTTTCTGTCCCTTAGAACCGTTACTACCATCATTACCATCATTACCTGTAGCACCTACTTCACCTTTTTGACCTTTGTCTCCTGTAGCTCCTACTTCACCTTTTTGTCCTTTCTGACCTTTAGTACCATCTGAAGCAGCACCATCAACACCAGCCTCACCTTTTTGACCTTTGTCTCCTGTAGCTCCTACTTCACCTTTTTGTCCTTTAGCACCAGCAGCACCGTTATTACCTGTAGCTCCTACTTCACCTTTTTGTCCTTTTGAACCATCATTACCTACTTCACCTTTTTGTCCTTTAGAACCATCATTACCTGTAGAACCTGTGTTACCTACTTCACCTTTTTGTCCTTTCTGACCTACTTCACCTTTTTGTCCTTTAGAACCTGTAGCTCCACCAGAACCTGTAGCACCTACTTCACCTTTTTGTCCTTTCTGACCTACTTCACCTTTTTGTCCCTTTTGACCTTTATCACCTTGTAAAGCTACATCTTCTATAGTTCCTTTTTCCCATGCCCCTGCTGAGACATCATAGAAAGCTACTAAGTCTGTTGATGTTGCATCAGTTGTTGTACTGAATCCTGTTAAAGCACTTCCAACATTTGCTGAGTCTGTAACATCAGCATTGGCTTCAATACCATTTAATTTAGTGTGGTCAGCATCTGTAAAAACATTAGAGTCAGAAGCACTTTCTACTAATGCTCTAATTTCTGCTGCTGTTTGGTCGCCAGTAGCTCCAGCCTCTATACCATCTAATTTAGCATGGTCTGCTGTTGTAAAGTTTTCATCTGTCTGAGATGCTACAACAAAATCTATTGTGCCATCTCCATCTTGATATGTAACAGTAATACCTGTTTCAGTATTACCAGTAAGCATTGCACCTACTATATCTTGTATTTCTTCATCTGTTTGGTCTGCTGTAGCATTTGCTTCTATACCATCTAACTTACTTTCATCTGCATCAGTAAATGCATTTGTATCTGAATTACCTTCATATAAAGCTTTTATTTCACTAGCAGTTTGGTCTCCTGTAGCATTAGCTTCTATACCATTTAGTTTAGTATGGTCTGCATCTGTGAATACATTTGAGTCTGTTGCTGCTTCAACTAATGCTCTAATTTCGGATGCTGTTTGGTCTGCTGTAGCATTAGCTTCTATACCGTCTAACTTACTATGGTCAGCAGATTCAAAAGGAACTGAAGCTGTACCATTAATAGTTAAGGCATCTGTTTCTAATGTACCATCAATATCTACATTACCTGATATATCTAAACTTGGAGAAACAATTTCATGTGAAAACACAAAGTTGTCATTAGCTGCACTCCAGGCTATAGTTGCATCTGTAGAAGAATTTACAGCATCTTGAATTGTAATACCTGCACCATCTGCTGAACCTGATGTATCTCCTGAACCTTTGTTAAGTGTTATGTTTTGGTCTTCAACATCTAAAGTTGCAGTATTGAGGGTGGTCGTACTCCCATTTACTGTTAGGTTTCCTCCCACCACAGCATTTCCTGTAGTTGTAACTGTAGCAAAGTTTACATCTGAATTTGTTTCTACTGCTTGTCCAATAGCAACTGTAGGTGTAGCACCTTCACCTGAGTTATTACTTAGAGTAACACCAGTTCCTGCTACAAGACTATCAACATAGTCTCCTGTTGTATCTGTACTTAGAGCAACTGAGTTTGCTCCAACTGTCAAAGCAATAGAAGTATTGCCTAAGTTTGTCATAGTCCCTGAACCAGTTACATCTCCTGTAAATGTTAAAGTAGGGTCGTTGACATTAAAATCTAAAGTTCCATCACTATCCTCATAAGTTACACTAATACCACTTTCAGTATTAGAAGAAACCATACCACCTACGATGTCTTGTACTCTTTCTGTTGTGTGATATAAATTACTTGAACCTTCTGATAGGTCATCTGTTGTAGCTGCTGCTATTCTTGCATCTGCTCTAGCATTTGTAAAATATAAATTACTTGAACCTTCTGATAAATTATCTGTATCAAAAGGAGATAAGCTAACTACTGCATCTATTGTTCCGTCACTATCATCATAAGTAATTGCAATACCTGTCTCAGTATTTCCTGAGAACATTGCCCCAGTAATATCTTGTATTCTTTCTGCATTTAGAGTTACATCACCTGAAGAAACTGTAAAGTCAGTACCATCAAAAGTAGCAACACCAGCATTTGTTTCTGTAGCTAGTTCACCTGTAATTGTAATTGTATTACCAGAACCTGAAGTATCTATACCTTCTCCACCTGCAATAGTTAATGTTTCACTATCTAGGTCTATTGCAACTGTACCACTATCAGTAGTAGCATCTAAATCTTGAGCTGTTACTTGAGCATCAACATAAGTCTTAATAGCTTTAGCTGAAGCAAGTGTTGTGTCTGTTCCTGCTACGGAAGATATATCTGTATCTAAAACTCCAGACTTAAGATTGTCTACTTCTATATTAGATAACGTATTGTTATCTACATCTATTGTTTTGTTTGTTAAAGTTTGTGAACCTGTTAAAGTTGCTACAGTAGAATCAATAGCAACTGTTAATGTATTACCAGAACCTGCTGTATCAATACCTGTACCACCAGCTATATCAAGAGTTTCACTATCTAAGTCAATAGATAATGCTCCACCTGAATCACCTTGGAAGTCTAAGTCTTGTGCTGTTATCTGAGCATCTACATAAGCTTTGATAGATTGTTGAGTTGCTAAAGCACTAGCACTATCAGAAGTTAATCCATCTTCATCAAGAATACTTGTAACAGTTACACCACTATCTAATACTAAGCTATCAATATTAGCAGTACCATCAATAAATAAATTTCTCCACTCTTGGGTTGTTGAACCTAAGTCATACGTATCGTCATCGTCTGGTATAATACTAGAATCTACATCTGCACCAAAAACAACATTGTCTGATGATGCATCTCCTAATGTTAATGTTCCTCCATTTAATGTAGTAGTACCTGTGACAGTCAGGTTTCCTCCTACAGAAACATTACTTGTTGTAGTTATTGTATCTATATAAGCATCTTTGAATCGTAAAGCATTTGTACCTAGGTCAATGTCGCTATCTGTGACAGGAGCAATAACACCATTACCTATATATACTTGTTGTACTGAGCTACTTGAATCATCTATGTAAAATTCAATATGGTCATTAGTTGTATCTATTAATACTTTGTTAAGAGGTGTAGTAACCCCTGCATCTCCAATAACACCTATAACTGGGCCTTCGGCTGCTGTGCCGTCATGCTTATGTCCTGTTTGGTTATGAAAAGCATTTGCTATAGCATTATATTCATTATTGAATATTGCTGCTGTGATGGTATCGCCATCTGAAAACGTACTTTGTCGTGTATATCCTGCCATGTTTTATCTCCTGCCTGAAGGTACGTAGTCTACAAAAAATCCATTTACTGTGTATGGAGACTTTGTATCGTCACTTCTAATTCTGAACATATTACTATGTCCACTCCCTTGTAGTTGTTGTCTTACTAATGGTTTCTCTGAAGCACCAAAAACTGCTCCAATACCAAATTTTGCTTCTCCAAATAAAGATGGAGGTGGTATTCTATCTAATATATAATCTGCTGGCTGAGGATGATTAGGGTCATCATAATTATATCTAACTCTTAATACTGGAGTTACTTCACCCTCTGGGCCAAATGATATTTTTATAAAATGTAAAGTCTTTAATGTACCTAAATCTCCATAATCAATGTTTGGAGTTTCGTACTCAGCTATTACATTTGAACCATTAAAACTATTTCCTTCATCATGTTTAAAAACTCTTCCTTCCAAATCTCCATGGAAATATTTTTCTAGTCCGTTATTATCAAAACCTGCTGTTATTGCAGGACATTGAATACCTAATGTTTCTGACCATTGAAACCCTGCTGTAGGATTAGCAGTAGAACCTGGTCTTAATGTTCCTATAATTCCTTTAGAACTTGATGTAGTGTCTGAACCTGCATCTACATAAAATAATCTATATTGAGACCTATCACCTATAACGACACTACTAATAGTAAATGAGTTAATCCTTTCTGCTATCTTTTGCACTAAAGGCTGTATTTGTTTACTAATACTACTTAACTCAATATCACCAATTCTTGATGTACCAGCAACTGTTCTGAAACCATCTGGTGCTAAGAATATTAAGTCACCAGCAATCTCCTGTATGCTTTGTCCATCTAAACAGCCAACGTTATCTGTAACAGGTACGATAGCTATTGTACTTGAATCATTTATATTTATTAGTTTGTGAATACTTTCTCTACAAAATATAAATAATTCATTACGGAAACTTTTAATTCCAACTACAGCATCTTCTAAAGATATATTACCTGCCGTAGCTGCACTAAAATTGTTGACTTCATTAACCCCACTAAAAAATATAGTATTCTTTTGAGAGGAATCACCAGCAACAACAAAGTGTTTATCGTGGATTGTTCCTACTTTGGGAGCTACATTCCCACTTACTGTAATCTCCTCTGTTATAAAAGTTCTACTTGTTAGAACTCCTGTTCCTTCCATTCTAAATCTAAATGGTTTATTAGCTCCGTCTACTATTAAGACATCACCAAAATCACTAGCACCTTCAAAGACATCAAACGTACATTGTCCTTGATTAGTTCTAGCTAGTGTGCTTCTTCCTATAAAGGTAGTGTAGTTATCTCCACTAGAAGAAACCCCTGTTCTATTTATTTGTAGCCAGCTAGTTCCATCTTGACTAAAAAATATTCCATCTCCTGCACAAGCTATAACTCCATCTGCATAAACTTGTAATCCTAATATTTTATTTGTGCCGTTAGGATTAACAGCATCATCTCCACCAAATCTAGTGTAGCCACTTACACGTCTATAACCACCCTCAGTACCTACTTCAAAGTTTCTAAGCTTTGTAGCAAAACCTGGAGTTCTTAATAAAGCTAACGAGTTGGTAGATTTTATTAATCCACCTTCGCAAGCTACTGTAAACGGTTGTGAGTTTGCCATTAAAAGTAAATCCTATCATCAGTAATATACTTAGGCTGTGGATTTAAAAGGTTCTTTTTCATATTTCTTATTCCCTTTTTAAAATCTTCCAAAGCAAAAGCTGCCTGTTGAGGACTGTCTTTAAACTGCCAAACATAGTATCTAGTTCTAGCTGTAATTACATTTGAGTATTGGTCTGGAAAAGCTATAGTGTCTCCGTGTGCTGATAAAGCTGTTGGCTTTTCATAAGCATAAAAGTGAATGTTATAAACCTTGTCAGGTATAGGACTTAAACCAAACTTTCTATTGTCTGGACTCCTATATACTCTAACTGGTTCGCCACGTGCTTGAGTATCAGCATCATCTAAATTTTCTTGGTCTCTATAATATCTAGTCCATTCATCTAAAGTTATATACTTTAATCCTTTAGATACGAATGGAGCAGTTTCTCCAGATACATTTACTGTTGTAACTAAAAAATCATCCCAATCTATTGAGGCATAATCTGTTGTTATATCTGAACTCCCAGCTTTTAATGTATACCATCTTTGTCCTGCTACAGTAGCTACAGTTACATTCCCATAGAAAGGGTCTGTACCTCCACTAACTCCAGCACTAAAGAAAGGTAACTGAGGTTCTTCATTAGCAATATCAAAAATCGACTTGTTTATAGAATCTTTTACAAACTGTTGTAAACCTACAGCATCTGCAAAGTTAGCAGATGTTAAAGGTATTTCATTGAGTTCTCTTAATGCTTGGTTTGTTAATTCTAAATATGTCGTAGCCATTATTTTTTATGTCTCTTTTGTATTGCAAAGTTAGCAGTCAAGCTTGCTCCTTTATGTTTCACAAACTTTCCTGTATGTTTCATTAACTTGAAACCACCTTTGGGTTGTTTCATCCAATGGTAGCCTTTAGGTGCTTTAACTTTCATTAGTTAGGCATGCACTTAGGCATGTCCCCTGATTTATATTCTGGTTGAGTTCCGTTACCTTTTACAGTACCACCGTGCATATAATTCATACGTCCACCCATACCTTTTTTCTTTCTTTTCATCATGTCGTCACCGTACATACCACCACCGTGACCCATTTTTTTTCTTCCGTACATTTGTTTCCCCTTAAATTAAAAGTGGAGGAGACCGTAGCCTCCCCCTAGTTGTTATTAGTCAATAACGTAGAAAGCACTTACTAATGCTTCTGGTCTAAGAACTTTTGCTCCGTAGACATGAAGACCTCTCACGATGTCACCAAAAGAACTTGGGTCTCTGATAACTTCTGTTGAAAGGATTGTATTAGCAGTAGCTGTTGAACTGATATGTCCAGCTAAAACTTTACCACTTGCATTTGATGTAGCAGCAATGTTGTTAGATTTGTACATATCAAATCCTCTTAGTTTTCCACTTGATACTAAGCCATTTCTAATAGAACCTTGACCTGCATTGAAGTCAACTGACAATAGCTTTGAACCAGATTTGCCTAGCTCTTCATAGAAGTCTGGGCCTGCGACAAACCATCTACCTTCTTCAGGTACATTTTGGTCGTCTAATTTTCTAGCTAGTCTAGCCATTAAGTCTAATGCATCAACACCAGTTCCGTCTGAACCTAATAGGTCGACTGAATTAGTTGCATGAGACATTGTTGCATCTGCTGTTGCACTATCAGAACCAATAATATGGTCTGGGCTTGAAGCTGATACACCAGAGAACATAGATGCTATAACAGCAGCATCGTATGAATCTTTTAGAGCATAAGCTGCACTTGAAGATGCAACTTCCTTGAAGTTTACATGTGACATGTTAGTTTCAATATCATCTACGATGAATTTGAAAGCTTTAGCACTATCAACAACGAGGTTTAACTCTTGGTCTGTCAACTTAGTAGCAGTTGTGTCTGAACCTCTAGTATAGTCTGATACTGAGATTACAGGTTCTTTGATAATCTTTACTGAGTCTCCATAAGCAGATATTTCACCAGCATAGTCGGTGTTTGTAATAGCTTCTACCACACTCGCTTTTCTGAAAAAGTTTAAAACCTTTCTAGAGTAAACGGAAGGTAAGAAATAACTATTAGCTTGTCCACTTACGGAGTTAGCAAAGTTAGCATTGGTATCTGTTGAAGGTTCAAAATATTGAGCCATGATACTTACTCCTTTAAGTTAATATAGTTAATCTCTGATAATTCTACCTTGTTGCATGGCCTCTGATATTTCCTTTTCGTATTTATCAAATTCATCCATGCTCAAAGCATTTATCTCCTTTTCTGTCCATACTCTCTCCTGCTTAGGGTCAACTGTTGTTGTTTTAGTTGATACCATATCAGCAGCAGATTGAACAGGCTTTTGAGAAACTGGCTTTACACTTGGGAGTTCTATGCCTAAATCCTTTTTAAATAAATCTAAAGCTCTTGATGCTAAGTCTGCATCTTCAGCATTGTTATAAATCCAATCCTGGATAGACTGAGGTTGTTCTTTAGCCCAACTATGAAAATCATCACTATTGCGAATATCATCAAAGTCAGGATGTCTTTCTCTCAATCTTCTTTCAGCCTCACCTTTCTTCATCTTAACTTCATTCCCTTTCATGTCTGCAATGATTTGTTCTAAATCTTGAACTCTCTCATTACTCTGTAAGTGAGCTACAGTTTCTGCAACTGCATAAAAGTCAGGATGTTCCTGTTTAAACTTTTCAAGTTCTTCTAAAGACTTTGGAGGTTGATACTGAGCTTTCGCTTCTTGTCTCAACTCTTGTTCTCTAGCTTTGAACTCTTCGAGTTTAGAGTCATAATGTCTTTTTAAGTCATCATAACGTTTTTTATAGTCAGGCTTCTGATAAGGAGTATCTGTTGATAACTCCTGTTTCTTAGATTCTAACTCCTCAGTATTAACATTCTCAGCTTGAGTTATGTCGTTACTGTCGAATAGTCTATTCTGAGGTTCTTCAAAGAATAAACTATCATCTGCTGAGACAAACTTTTTGTCATCAGGTTTATGCCAAGATTTTTTTTGGTTATAAGGATTGGCTTGTTCCTCATTTTGTGCGACTTGATTGTCTGCCATTTTTCTCTCCTTACTCAGGGCTTCGTTACAAGGTAGCTCTTTGTCGACAAGAGGGCTTGTTGTAAAGGTAGCCTTTCTGGTGTTTATGTAGGGGCTATCGAATGATAGGTAGCCTACGGTTTATTATCTGATGGGTATACCACCTGAAATCATAGCATCAGCGATTCTCTTTTCAGTATCTTCAACTTCTGCTTTATTCAAGTCGTAGGTTTTCTCAGGGTCAGTAGCTTGGATTGTCTCCTCTCTAATGTCCTGCATCATGTACCCACCATTTCTTCTTGCTTGTCTTTCCATTGGCATATCTGCATTTCTTTCGGCTTCTTCCATCATTCTTTGAAGGTTATCAGCTCCGATTTCTTCTACAGCTTTTGCAGTAAAGACAAACTCTCCATCCGATAACCTCGCAGGTATCGAATCGGAGACTCCTGAACCAGGGCCTTCTACAGCTCCTGACCCAGCAAATTCTGTTGCGACTTCCATGACTTTATCAAAAATCATACTAAGTCTGTCATCTTGTTCTAATTTTTCTAATAAGTATTTTTCTTCACTTTCGGATAAAGATTCTTCTACAACAAAGTCTAGATAATCATTTTCCATTTGTTCATCAGATTTCATAGGTTCTGCTTCTGGCATTTCCTCTTCCATCTCTTTTGGTGCAATCATAATAGCTACACCACCGTCTTTAAACCCCATCTTCTTAACTGCTTGAGGTGCTTCTTTTGCAAGCTTCTTTAGTCCTTCATTAGGTAGAGCTTCTATTTCGTCTGGTGATAAAATACTTGCCATCTTATTTCTCCTTGGCTCTTCCTATATTTAGGGCAAACCAATCAATAACTTTGTAAGCTTTACTTACTAAATTGTCATCATGTGGAGTAGGTGTTAAAGCTGCAATCATTGAACAGATTGAAACTATCCATGGAACTACTCCAACTATTTTTAAAATTGTATCTAATAAATCTAACATTATTGTTCTCCTCTAGTTAATGCTTCTTTAATTTTTTCTGGTAAACTTTCTAAGCTATCCAGCAAATTCATCTTCCCCTGGAGTCGGTACATTGCCTGTTCCGATTGTGCCACCACCAGTTCCTTGACTATCAAGGCCTGCTGGCTCTTGAGGTACTCCTGGAATCCCTCCCATTGGGGATGGTTGACCAGGGGGTTGAGTTTCTTCGCTAACGTTTTGTCCAGCATTTTGCATTCCTATTATTTGTGCCATCAATGCAGCTTCTTCAGGGTCGTTCAGAATTTCATCTGGGTCTAAATCCAAGCTGTAGGCAAGTTCACTAACCAATTTAGAAATCTTAACAAATGGTGCAATAGCAGGATTTTGTGCAGTTTGTAAGAACATAGTAAGTCTTTGACTTCTAACTTCTTTCTGCATCAAGCTATTAGTACCAGTAGCTCTAACTTCTAAATCGCCCTCTATATCTAACTCACCTTCATGGAACTGCATGTTCCATTGATAGTAAGCTTCTCCTAAAGGTTTTAATAAAAAGTCATCAAGGTTTTTGATAACAGTTTTAATATTTAAACTTGATGCTCCTAGTAGCATGGACATACCTGAAGCAGTCCTTGTCATACTCTGAACACCTGTTTGACCGTGTGAATAACTAGGTATTCCTGTTTGTTCGTCAGCTAACTGTCTAAACCTGTCAAACATCATCATGTTTTCAGGTGCAGTATTTGGAAACTTTAATCCATATATTGATTGACCAGGCATTCCAGCTTGTCTTCTGAATACTTTGCCTGGATAAACTTCCATATTCTGTCCTCCAACAAGAGCAGATTCGTCAACATCAAAAACTAACGAGCCTGCTAAAGCTAGGTTATCAATAGCCATTCTTGCATGACCATTCATAATCTGCTGTGAGTCATCCATATTTTCAGCAACACCTATACCAAAAAAGTTGTATGGGTTACGTTCATACGGAAATGCATTATATGGTAATCTAAATGGTGTAAATGGATTAACTACTGCTCTAAGTAATTTGTTTCCACATACCCATGCATTTATTTGAACTTCATCTAGTTCGTCTATATCATCTGGTAATTCAATGCCTGCTTCTTTAGCATATTCAGCATCCATGATGCCCCAATATTCTAATACTTCAAATGTTGTTTCAGTATCGTAAGCATTGTTATCATCTCTTAAATGAGATTCATAACCTCTGTCTACATAGTTTGGGCCTTGTTGTAGACATTCTCTAATTGCATCTTCATCAAAATAAGGCATGTTTCTTAATGCTCTTATTTGACTACGATTCATTCTGTGTCTATGAATAACATATTCACATTCATCCATGTCTGTAGCTGAAGGGTCAGGATAAAAGTCCCAACAACTTACAAACTCTATGCGAGGCACTCTTACATCTACTGGACTATACTCTCTTCCATTAGGAGTATTCATCCATTTATTTAATCTTTTATTAAAATTAAATGGGCCTTTAACTATTCCTGTACCTAGTAATGCTGCTTCTAATAAAGCATTTCTAATCTCTGAAGACCCATTAGATTCTTCTATTTGGTCATGGACTAAACGTTCCATTCTTCTAGCAGACTCTTGTGCTGGGTTTACTTCAGGTATATTAGGTATAGGAATAGCTCCTTCTTTTAAAGGAACTTGGTTTTCAATAGGCTCTGATACTTCACCTTTCATAAAGGTAGACCCAGGGCCTAATGTTCTGCCATCACCCTCATAGCCAACATCAAAAGGATTTACATTAGCTCCTTCTCTATTGCCTATATCATCAGGTAATTCAGGCTCGCTGGTTTCTATACCAGGATTAGGATTGTTAATATCAAGATGTGCTTGAGCTAACTCTCCTTCTGGAATCTTTGTTTCTGCTATACCAATAGGAAACTTACCTGTCCCAAAAATAACATCAACTAACTGTCCAAAGGCAGCAAGGACTTTAGTTTTTGTAATTTTAACGAAGACACGTGATTTTTCAGATTCCCTGAATTTTTGATTCTTTTTGTATAAACCCCTGTAGTTCTCAAATGCTGTAATCCAACGTTTCTCGTCAGAGTTTCTAGCATCCTCGGCAGAGTCGAACCTAGAGTTTATTATACCTACAAGATTTAGCTTTTGGTCATCTTCTAATTCTAATTGCTGACCAGACTCACCTTCTACATCCATGTAGATTTCATCTGCATTTAGTAATGTGTTGTCTTTGTCTGCCATTTAATAACCAAAAGTAGAGTCAAAAGGTTGGTATAAGTCCCTTTTAATCCCTTTTATTCTGTCCAATGAGCTTTGCATTCTTGGTCGGCTCATTATCATATACCTTAATGCATCGTATGCATGGTCGGATGCATTAGTATCAACATCTTCTGGATTTGTTTTGGATAGTGGTATTGATTGTAACTCTCTTATTAAGTTAGGACATGTGTTAAATATCTGTAACTTAGGTCTTCCACTCTCCCTGACCTTTAGATATTCGTGTATTTGTATTTTCCCCTGTACTCTGTTCTTATCTGCTCGTCTAAGCTTATGACCAGCTCGAACTAGAGACTCCCCTACGGTTGGGCCTGTTGTACCAGTTTTAGCCCATGCAGCAGTATCTAATACACCTGATACAGAAAATGGGTCTTCCATTTCCATATCTGTTATTATAGATGCTAATTCGACACCTGTCAAGCCTTTTCTGTATAATTCACGGTATATTATCAATGTTCCGTCATTTACGTCCACAGCTCCCCACAGGCAACAGGATTCAGATGCATAACCATAGTCAATCCCTTTTAGTCGTTCCCAGGGTAATGGTATCTCAAACGGAGCTACAATATGTACTTCAGGTTGAAACTCAACAAAAGCTGCACCCTCTGCTACATCCCAGTTTCCTTCTAATAATTGTCGTCTTTGTATAGGTGGTAAAGATTCCAACATCTTTTCATATACACCATCCTTGGCTAAATAAGGGTTATCAGCTAACTTAGCAGGAATAAACTTTCTTGTTAGTCCGTCTTTACCTTCAAAACTTTTATTAGGCTCGTAGGGTTCTATGTATCTTCTCTTTACCCATTGTGAGCCAACACCACCAGGGTTAGCAGTACATCTTAAATATGTTTCTATTTCAGGGTCTGTGGTTCTCAAACGAGATGCAAGGTAGTTCCAACTAAACTCTGTTGGGAGATGTGTGATTTCATCAAAGCCAATCCAAGAATAAGCTTGACCCTGGTATCGGTAAACATCAGCATCTCGTTCAAGGAAACCAAATTCTATCTTAGCACCACTAGGAAAGTTCCACAACTTCTCTACTTCTCTAAACTTTGCACCAGGGAAAGCCTGGGGATATAACTCCCTGGACTTATCTATTAGTTCTCTTAGTTCTGGCATAGACCTTCTAAGTATCAAAGCCCTATGTGATTTTTTATGTGCATATCTTAGTGGGTCAACAAGCATAGCATAAGATTTACCACCCCCTGCTGCTCCACCATATAACACATCTTTCTCACCTGCTGCTAAAAAATCTGTTTGTGGGCCTTCATTAGCATGAAAGATAACTTTACTATCTTTTATTGTGTCTCTAATTGTGTCTGTTGTTTCTTCAAGCTGGTCTTCTGTGACCAGTTTAGATGACGTGTCCTCCGTAACCTTTGAGATAACTTCTTCTTCCGTCTTAAGTCTCTTTTCCTGTTTGGCAAGTTTCTTTTTCTCCTTTTGTATCTTAGCTTTTTGCTGTCTTA
>Ga0160423_10003656_pt1 | contig 12769 bp, 9 predicted proteins | sample CRUFie14St8metaG_FD_108191 | JGI IMG/M metagenome (GOLD analysis project Ga0160423, IMG submission 108191) | Marine microbial communities from the Costa Rica Dome - CRUD Field 142mm St8 metaG | ecosystem: Environmental > Aquatic > Marine > Oceanic > Photic zone | place: Costa Rica: the Eastern... | reverse complement strand
GGTGGCGGTGGCAGTTCAGCCGCAGATGATATCACTGCAGGTGATGACGCTGTAAGTATTTCAACTACTACTGGAAATATAGGAATTGAGACTACTACTTCTGTTCAGTCAATAAACATTGGTACTGCTAGTTTTACTGGTAGTTCAGTAAACATTGGTTCACAAGCACTTAGCACAACTGTTAACGTATCAGGTGAAAGTCACTTTGGTGCTCACGCTACATTTGACAGAGGTGTTCATGAAAGATTCTACACTATTACTGGTGCTACAGGCACTGTAACTCACAACTGTTGGTGGGGACATGTTTGGTATCACACAGGCGTAGCGGCTAATTTTACAGCAAATATTACCAACCTAGGACTAGAACAAGAAGATGCAACCAACGTAGCAATTATAATTAACCAGGGCAATACAGGATACATTCCAAATGCTATTGAAATTGCCGGAGTAGCTCAAACAATAATATGGAATGGAAATAGTACACCGTCTGCTACAGATAATGGCACTGATGTATTTTCATTTACAATATTAAATGATGGTGGATCATATGTTGTGCTAGGACAAATGGTGTCATTTGGAGGAGTATAACGCATGCCTATTATAAGTGCAGTTAGTTGGTCGTCAGGTCCTGCATCAGCACCTGTAATACCTAAAACTTTTCACAATCCAGGCACTGCGTTTACTAGTGCCGTAAAAGGATCATCATACTTTGATGGCACTGATGATTACTTAAAGGTAGCTAATAACACTAGTTTTAGACTTGGAACAGGTGATTTTACGATTGAGTGTTGGGTTAATTTTTCTTTCACAAGTTTAGAAAGTGGCTCAAATAGAAGAATTTTTGTCTTAGATGATGGTGGTAATGCAGTAGATAATTTACAAATTCTTGTAGATAATGGTGGTTATAATACGGCTGGTGATCTACTTCTTTATTCAAACACTTATCTAGGGAATTTAGGTACGGATATTAGATTTGGATGGCATCATATAGCAGTTGTTAGATATTTAAATAGTTTGAAATTTTATTTAGATGGAGTTGAAAAATCCAGTGTAAGTAATACACAAGATTATTCTCCAGGCGGAGCAAGTGGTCCTATACCAATGATTGGTACAAGAGGAGATGATAAAGGTGATTATTATGGTTACATTTCAAATTTAAGAATGGTAGTTGGTACTGCTGTATACACCAGTGGTTTCACTGTGCCAACTGCTCCATTAACTGACATGACATATACACAATTATTAACTTGTCAAAATAACACTGGTGCTATTACAGATGCAAGTTCCAATAGTCATGTTATAACTGCATTTGGCAATGTTCAAGCAGATACTTCTAACCCATTTTCTACTCTCCCATACTCTGTATTGGATACTAATTCGTACGGTGTAACGCCACCATATTTTGTTTTTAACAGTGATGGATCTACTGTATATTTCAGCAGATCCAACTTTATATCATATGCAACTCTAAGTACAAATTATGATTTACAGACTATTAACTCAACATATACTGATTTTAGTGTTGGTAATACAGATTCAAATTATCAAGGTATTTCTAATATTGACATTGTTCGAGGTATTCAATTTGCATCTACCAGCGGTAATTCATCTAATAATGGAAAAAGAATGCATGTGTTGGAAACATTTACCAACACCAGCAAAGCTACTGGATTTAAAGTTTATGGCTTGAGTAACGGCTTTGATCCTACGTCGATGGCTAGTAGTCCTGTGGGCAGTTATGATTTGAAAACATTATTTCAAAATACATTTAGTACATCAGTTGCTAACACTTTAAATATTGGTTCAATTCATTATAATGCCAATGGCACAAAGATGTTAATTTTTTGTAGAGGAAACAAAGCATTATATGAACTAGGCCCTTTTGATGCATACGATTATCATGGTTCTAATACTACTCAACAAGAAAGCCTAAGCAGTACATCTTACAGTTTAAAAATGGAAGACAACGGTATATCAATTAATAGTAGCTATTCTTCGCCTTTTTATATTGCTTTCAACGAAGACGGTACTCATCTTTGGGTATCTGATAGTAGAACAGCAAATCCTGCCAAACTATATCGATTTGACTTATCTACTGGTTTTGATTTATCTACTCTATCTTATAGCGGAAATGCTATAGAAGTGTCAAACGCAAACTATGGTGGAACTTACGCCAGAGGAATATATGAATGGACAGCAGGTTCGAGGCTTTTCTATGGTGGCGGAAGCAATAGCATTTATACACTTAGTACATAACTTTAAGCCATTTAGCAGTGAATGGTGATGCAGTCCCAGATTCAAACAATACATTTTAATAAAAAAATACTGCATAAATATTAATATGGCATATGAAAATTCTAAAATAACGGCAGTTCCTTATTTTTATGATAGGCAAATACGAAAATATATTCAGCAATTTATTAGGATTTTTGCTGGCTTTCAAGTTGCAATGCATACAGATAACGAAGGTAATGTTGTGTTTCAGACTGTACCTGTACGCTATGGTGATGTCAGTAGAATGGCGGCTCATATAGTAAGAGAAAACAGTGAAAATGTTTTACAAACAACTCCTTTTATAAGTTGTCATGTAACTGGATTAGAAACTGCACCAGATAGAAGAACATTTGGACAGTATGAAGAAACCATGCCTGTGTATGAGAAAAAATATAACGAAGAAACTAACAGTTATGAAAATGAAATAGGAAATGTATACAATATAAAAAGGCATCAACCAGTGCCATATAACCTAACAATGCAGGTTGATGTATGGACAAGTAACACTGAACAAAAACTACAATTACTAGAACAAATACTTGTATTGTTTAACCCTACACTAAACATACATACAAATGATAATCCATTGGACTGGAGTACATTGAGCTATGTAGAACTAATTGCAAGCACATGGAGTATGCGAGCAATACCCAGTGGTATCGATGATATAATTGATATTAGTACAATGACATTTACTGTACCAGTACTAATTAATCCTCCAGCCAAAGTAATTAAAAACAGTGTTATTCATACTATCATTGACAACATTGACGAAGTTACTGATGCTGGTTTACAATCATTGAGAGCAGGAGGAGATTATACTCCTATTTTTACTAGTTTTAAAATTGTAACTTTAGATCAATTTAAAATGAAATTTAATGTTGACTCTAGTGGAAATGCAACTGCACAATTACTAAATCAAAATGGAAGCAATTTGGACAGTAGTGGAGCAATTTTAAGTTGGACTAAAACCTTTAAACCATTTGGTGAGTTTAGAAATGATGTAAGTCAACTAAGATTAAAACAAACAAGTGATCCTTCAATCACATCAGGAGATGTTATTGGTACCATAGTAGTTGATACCAATGATTCTAATTTATTGAAAATAACACTAGACAGTTCCACCACTCCAGCAAATACTCAAGACCCGGTTAGTGCAGTAATTAATCCTCAACTCAATTTTCCAGGTGATGGAACACTTACTGCTGAAGCAAGTGGTGACAGATATTTAATATTAACTGACCTTCCTAACGGTACTGAATGGGGAGGTGCTGTAGCAAGTGCAAATGATATAATTCAATATGACGGTGCCGCATGGAATGTTGTTTTTGATGCGAGCAATACTGCAACCACAGAATTTACAACAAACACAACAACTTTAGATAGTTTAAAATGGAACGGAACTAATTGGGTTAACAGTTACGAAGGTACATATAATCCAGGTTTTTGGCGACTATACCTATAATGATACAAGCAAGCGGATGTTGTTTTTTAGCTCTTGATACGGGCAAAATTATGTTACAACAAAGAAGTAAAAATTCTAGTCATGCTCTCAAATGGAGTTTTTGGGGAGGTAAATCCAAACGTAAAGAAAGACCAATTGAAACGCTGTTACGTGAATGTAAAGAAGAAATTGGTATACTCCCAGATATTGAAAAAGTATATCCACTGCACACGTTTGTAAGTGATGATAAAAAATTTACTTACAATGCTTTTTGTGTCACAGTGTTTGAAGAATTTATTCCAAATTGTAATCATGAAAGTAGCGGATATGCTTGGGTTGAATTAGGTTGTTGGCCTAAGCCTTTACATCGTGGTGCTTTTTTAGTTTTACAAAATCAAGAAATGACAGAAAAAATACAAACTATCTACACTAGGCAAAAAGACAAATTAGATTTACCAAATTGGTTGGATAGTTTTTAGTTAATAGTTATACAGATCGTCGTCGGTTATTTCAGGTGTTGGAGTATCACCTGGTGATGTATAAGGTGTTGGCCATACAATGTGCCAAGGACTTTCTACATCTTGTTGTGGAATGTTTCTCAAAGCCTGGGCATATGTATCTAAAGCAACTATATCGTCTGTAGGAGTAGATTCTGAAGAGATTTCATCTTCATATCTATCAAACTTTGTTTGAATATCTTGTAGTAGTTGATTTCGATATTTTCGTATCCTAGCCCACTCTTCTTGTATTTCTTGTTCATTTTTTTCAACAATTTGCCATTGACCGGTTGAATAATTCCAAACTATTTTTTGAGGTAAATTTCCATACATTTCTGTTGAAGAGTAAACATAACATTTATAATTATTATCTATTGTTGGTAAGTCAGGAGCTATAGTCCATCCAGCATTTGATAAATCTTCTTCAGTAAAAGTTTCTCTGTTTGTTTTGGTAGATCCGTCATTCATCCTAATTCTATTGGGAAGTAATGTAGGATATTTTCTGTTGCATGTATATTGTTTATCCAAGTCAACTGTCATAATAAGGTCCTTGTGGCCAATCAATATCTATCTCAGAATCTCCTGAATCAGGCACTGCATTTATCTGTTCAACATGTTTGTTTAGTCTATCTATATCATCAGTCGGTTCTAATCCCAGTCTAATTTCACTTTTATATCTACTTATTCTCCATTGTAATTGTTCAAGTCTTGATTTTTTTGTAGCTACTACTTCTTCCCAATCACTTTTAATTCTTTGATCTAGTTCTTCTTGCGTCATGTCAACTACTTCGTAATTTTTACCATTCCATACTTCTTTTTGATTTCCATTCTCAAATTCAACATGCTGATTAACAGCTACATATCCACAATCCTCTAGTTCTTGCTCAGTAAAAGTAGTTTTATCTGTTCTCGTTGAACTATCTTTTAATCTAATTCTATTAGGTAGCGGTTGAGGATGTTGTCCATTTAAAGAATATAATTTATTTGAATCAATAGTCATTACAATTTCCTAAGGTGTAATCACCGGGCTAAACAACCAGTGATTACCGTTAAAATTTGATGAGGTTTCAGTGTATGCAAAATATGCGCCAGAATAAGCGGCGTTTGGACCTGTACCGTTAGATGGCGTACCGCCACTATCTACATTCCAAATACCAACACCAGTATTAGTACTAATAGTTATTTGACTTGCATTAGCTAGTGCAGTAACACTACTGGTAGTATTAGTGCCATTTGTCCTCAGCCAACCTGTGATAGTTCCAGATTCAAATCCATAAGTAGTTTGTAAAGTATTACCTAGGTAATACTGAACATTATCTATTGCATAATCTCCTCTAAAACTACTGCCATTCAAATGTCTCCATGCAAAACGAAATTGCCCTGTTGCGGTGTATTGATTAGTGCTATAATTAACGAGTAACCAGGTAGCATTTCCATTATTACCACTAGTAGATCCAAATGTGTGTAGTATATTTCCACTAGTGTCTACTGCATAATGTGTAATCGTTCCAATATTAGAGCCAAATCTATTTTCACGAAATATCGTATATACATTCTGTGCAGGTTCAGGCGTACCGGTGCTTGTATCATTTATGAATACAAACGGACTTAAACCAATTTGAGCGCCAGTATTTGGATGGTTTACCCTTAATCTAAAACCTTCTCCTTGACCTGACTCTGTATATCCATCGCTGGTTGCTGTTATTTGTACTGTTCCTGAACTACTAGAAATAGTAACATTACCTGAATTAACATTTACATCTGTGTCTTCTGTATTAGTGCCTAATACAACTTCCCAAGGCAATGTACCTGAAGTAAAGTTTGTTGTTGTAATTGTAAAAGTTACAGTACTGCCTTCGTTTAAACTAGTAGTACTTGGTGCGACAGTTGCAGTAGGGGATAAAGAAGTATCATTTACATTAGTGATAACTCGAGCGATATATCTATTTTGAATTTCAGTGAAAGCATTGAATGCAACACCTATATAAACAAGTTTAGATCCATCTGTAACGAGATCATTTGTGAGTGTAGGACCATTAATTGTAAGTGATCCGGAGGATGGGGTTGTTGACGCTGGAATAGTAATGTTTCCAGAGTCGCTGAAGGTGGTAAGATCAGCACTTGTAATTGATCCTCCACTGGGAGCATTCGAATCAGGGGTACAAGCCCAATACAGTGTTTCTTGATTGCTTGACTGCCAATTAGTGTAGTCAACCGTCCACTTCATTTGATCGCCTTCGTCAAAACTTGTAGTTTGAGGAGTAATAGTAAATGTTGCTCGTCTTATTGTACAAAGTTTTTCATAGACAATTCCATTGATACTACCTTCTAGTCTTATTGTAAATGTCTCACCGTCATTGGTTATTCCTGCACCTGCGTAGGCTTCAAAAACTCCAGCACTTAAAGTCTCTAGTCCTGTATTAGTATTAGGAGTAGTGTTAAAAGTTGTTCCAGTCGAATCGAAAAAATCGCCAGAAGTCGCTGTACCATTAAACACAATACTAAGAGTAAAGACTTCTTGAACAAAGTAATTTGTTAAATTAAATGTAATAACTTTGGTAGATCCGCCATGAAAATCACTATCAGTATCTAATGAACTAGTTACTCCTAAAGTTGCCGGATATCCTTGTCCTCTAGCCTTTGCATCATATACATCGTAAAGTTCGCCTACACCGGAGGCATCTGTAAAAGAGCTAACTTTTGCGTCACCGAGATATCTAAAATTTCTTACTGGCATTTTTAAATTCCTTTGTTAAGCTGTATAGGTTTGTACTGCACCTGTATAATTAAATGTGGTATCCAATGCACCGTTTTTATAAACTTCTATTTTTCCATTTACAGAATTTTGTAAAACTGTTGGCTGAGTATTACCAGTACTACTATTAGGGCTAATATACCCGCCACTGGCTGTATGTCCACCTTGAGTAATTGTAACATTTGTTAAGGCAGGAATATTTCCTTGTCCTGTGAATCCTACATAACCAGAGCCGCCTCCAGCTCCTGTAGAATTTGCACCAGTACCGCCGCCATACCAGCCTCCTCCGCCACCACCTGTTAAGTTTGTGTTGGTGTATCCACCAATACCAAATGCACTGTTGCCACCTCCACCTGAATTTTGAGATGCGCCTGATCCAGGAGATCTATTCTGAAATTGTGTACTCGTTGCTGGTGTTTGTCCATTGGCTCCGCCACCATCTCCACCCCAACTAACGTTACCGCCTCCACCGCCGCCGCCTGCGACAATAATAACATTTCCTGTGTTGCTTGCGTGAGTTGTTAGAACACCTGTATTAGTAGCAACATGACTGGCCCCTCCACCTAGACCTCCGTAAAAATTAGATGAACCTCTACCGCCACCATTAAATGTATTAGGAGGAAGAGCCGACTGACCTGTTACGACCGAACCTGCTTGTCCTACTACAATGTAAAATACTGTTCCAGGAATAACACCGGCTAATGTTCCTTGTGCATATCCTCCGTCGCCGCCTTTAGAACGAGGAGTTACCGATGGAGCACTGTTGCCTGAATAGTTGCTTCCTGGACCTCCACCTGCTCCATAAACTCTAAATTCGATATCAACAGTTGATTGTATGTTAAAATTTGTACTAGCTCCATTGCTAGCAGTAATTGTGCCCGTTTGACTACTAGGTACTGATGAAACATTAAAATTTTGAAATCCGTACCCATTTGTTATATTAATAGTGCCACTAGTGGGTGAAACATAGCTAGCACCACCTCCTGTTACAGTAAAAGTAACACTACCATCAGGCAGATCATTGTCAAAAACTTCCCATTTTTGATTGTTTTGATTTTGGAGAAATTCAAAGGTGCTGGCTGTAGATGAGGCGGCATCATGTTCTGTAGTATTGTTTATAGGAAATGTTGATACATCTGAATATTGTTCAAAATCAATAATGAACTGTGTTTTTCCTGATGCATTATTGGTTACTTTACCATACAAAGAATGTATTTGTGAACCGGTATTTTCTAACCACAGTGGTGTGCTTTCATCTATTATAGTAGCCACATAACCATCATCAGCTCCATCAAAGTTTAGAGATATGTTTTCTGCTATAGCAAAGTAAGATGTGCCATTGTATCCATATAAACTTGCCTTGGCATCTACTAATGTGGTGTCTAACAAATGTACCCTTATATTTTCAATTTTAGATAATAAATTAGCATTGGTATTTTTGTAAATCAAGTGTCCATGATCTCCAACAACTTCGCCAGCTGGAAAAACCATTAAATTATTTTTTTGTATGTTTGCAGGAGATTTAATATTTATTGGCATTACGAGGTTCCTACACTAAATCCAAAATGACTGAGACTTGCATTATCCCAGGCGCTACGTTTTCCATTACCATTGGCAACAGTACCACCCGAAGTCCAAATATACTGGTTATTTTTATCTTGACCTGTACTTGAGTTTGGACCACCTGCTGTCATTTCCCACAATAAAATCCAATCTGTACTAAATCCCCAAATTCTAGCTTTGCTGACAGAGCCACCATTCGTAGCGGCATCTGATGTATCTTCGCCTAGTATCCAAGCATTTCCTGCAGTGTTTGAATTACCATCAAAATCCCCTAATCCACCTTTAAAGTAAAATACAACCCAGTCACTTGGGTCATTGCCAGTTGATCCATCTCCTTTGATTACATCAACAACACCGCTACTAAAATAATTGTTGGTACTAATGGGTGTAGCGACAGCTGGCAAATCTGGATCATACCCGTTATCCCAAGTGTTACTGCCGGTATTTTGACTAGATTGATTTATACCAAAACTGGTTATGTAATTGAGCATGGTTCTAGGTCCGCTAGGCATAGCAAAATATTGAAAAGCAGAGGCGCTTGTATTCGTTATTGGAGTATAATTTAGAATGTTGCCACTGCCATTAAATGTCCTAGCAACATCAAAAACACCAGTCGATATAGTCTGTTGTTGAGCCCCTATATAATTTGCTGTAGTATGATAGTAATTTGCCAATTAGCTTATTTCCTCATAAGAACAAGTAGCAACCAAGTCACTGTTTGCACTTGCAAGTATTTTTATTTCATCATTTTCTTCCAAGTAAATTTGATTGTCTCTGGATATTGCTACCAAAGATGAATCTGCTGGAACCGGAATAGTGTTTAACAACTTGTATTCTGTGGCGCCTTTGAACAACGATACTGTTACATCTGCTGATGATGAACCGTCTACATTAGCAATCATCAGCGTATTTATTTTATAAAGTTCACCTGAACTAGCGGCATTCTGAACTATAGTTTGAGCAGATGTAGTTATTGCTAATCCTACAGTTTTACCAAGCACTGAACTTGCGTTAAATAAGTTAGGATTTGCCATTTTGTTCTCCTGTTAAATTGGTATTTATTTTCATCAAATTTCCTTAATTAAATATTTGTGTAAAAGCATAGGTACTTGAAGCAATATTATTAGTAAGTGCTACTGTACCAGAAGCATTAGGTAAAGAAACGGTGTTAGCTTGGGTAGGATCTACGACTGTAAGAGTAGTCTCAAATTGATTGGAAGTTGCGCCTTCAAATTTAATATTAGCACTCGTATCAAGGGTAATAGTTTTTTTAATAACCACACCTTGAAGATCACTCATTGCCATTAATTCTGTCAAACCTGATGCATTGAATTTGCCTGTAGAAAATCTTATTATTCCTGCGTGTTGCCCAACTTGTGATGTATCTGTTCCAAAAGTTATTTTAGAACTATCTTGTTGTGTTCCCCCTTGTGCTTCATTAGCGAAAACCTTAATAGCACCCACCTCTTCTATTCCAGCTGGGCTTGCTTTATCATGAACAATATTAATAATCGGCCCGTTGGTATTATCCGTAGACGTCAGAGTTACATTATTAGTTGTAGTATCTGCAACTACAGCGTCTCCTGATTTATCAGGTAGTGTAATAGTTCTATCTGCTGTGGGATCTACAACTGTTAATGTCGTTTCAAATGCATCTGCTGTAGCACCTTCAAAGCTAATTGTTTTTGCTGTGCCTAGTTCTATATTACCTGTATTTGTAATATCAAATGTTTGTGCATCCAAGTTTCCGCCTAGTTGTGGACTTGTATCGTCTACAACATCACCACCTGACTGTTCTACCCATGCATAGTCTGATCCATTCCAACTTAGCACATATCCACTTGTAGGATTGCTTTGATTCAGATGTGTGTCTATACTTGCATTCAAAGTACCATCAAGTACCACAGTGCCTGTTGCATCAGGAAGTGTTATTGTTCTATCTTGTGTAGGATCAGTAACAGTTAGTGTGGTTTCAGCATTATCGTCTGTGGAACCTTCAAATCTTAAAATATTACCAGTATTTAGAAGTATACCAGTTGTATCGAAAGATGCAACTTTCTCAGTGTCTACTTGTATTTGTAATGATGAACCAGCAGTGGTATTAGGATGATCGACGGTTATATTATATGTGTCATTACTACCAGTAGCAGAAGCAAAGATTTGAAAAGTGCTAGCATTAGCAGATGAATCCGTAAGTCTTAATCTTGGGTTAGTACCTTGTAACTCCATTTCACCATTTGCTGACCCACCATAAACAACTCCACCGGAATCACGAACCATAACCGTCCCATCAGCATCTGGTAAACTGATTGTTCTATCTTGCGTGGGATCAACTACTGTTAAAGTAGTTTCAGCAGTGTCATCTGTTGCGCCTTCGAAAATAAAACTGCCACTTGTCAATATATTTCCATTCACTTGCAGTTTACTTGATCCGTCATCTGTAGTTGTACCAATCAGCACATTTCCAGTTTGGACCACAGACATTACTCTATTTCCACTAGTTCCTGAACTGTCTTCAAAAGTAATTGCATCACTTGCAGTTCTATACATTATGGACATACCATCTGAGCTGGTACTTGCATATCCAAATTGTATACCATGAGGTCCACTATCTGCGCCTAAAGATCCTAATCGCATAAGTGCATCAGTTCCGTTTACAAGAAGTTTTGTTGTGCCTTGACTTGATCCGCCAGCTAAAATAAGAGTACCTTCATGTTCAAGACGCATCTTTTCAGTAGCCGCACCGCTTGATCCTACGCTAAACACAAGGTCTGTGTTGTTAGCGGCTGAAGAAAAAGTTGCATCTGCTTCTGCTACAATAGAAGCAGAAATTTCGTCAGAAACGCCACCACTAGATTCATCTGGAGCAGAGAATTCTATAGCACCTAGCACATTTCCATCCTCCACACTTGTGTCAGACGTTTGCAGTTTGAGAATTGCCCCATCTGATGTCTTTGCTATCATATCACCTGCAACCTCGAGGTTAGAATTTGTAAGTGTCATTTTTGTATTACTAAAAGGGGTACCTGATAGACCTAGTCCAAATTCTAGCCTCGTGTCGTTGACTGTAGAGGTAAATTCAGCATTAGCTTTAGCGGTTATGGTAGCGGCTAAACCAGTAGCATCTCCGCCACTAGCCTCGTTTGGAGTTCGCCAAGCAATATGACCTATATGTTCATTTACCAGAATATTAGTATCTGTGTTAATAATTTTTATATTAGGTTGGAAATCTCCACTAACTTCTAGACCGTCATGTTTAAGTCTAGCTCTTTCTATATTACCACCTGTTGAAAGTGCCGTTTTAAACACTAGTGCCGTATCATTATTGGAAGAATTAAAAGTACTGTCTGCCTCTGCTACGATTGAAGCGGCAGTTGCGATAGCCTGTGTTCCACTACTTTCATCTGGAGCAGAAAACTCAATAGCTCCCACTACGTCACCGTCCACCACAGTTGTGTCTGAAGTTTGCAGTTTAAGTATAGCACCATTGGATGTTTTGGCTGTTACGTCACCATTGGCTAAGATATTACCTGTAACTTCTAGTTTTTCAGTGGGTACACTGTTGCCTATGCCAACATTTCCGCCTAGTATTGTATAACCTGTTCCGCTTGGAGTAGTTACAATATTTTGATTTGTACCACTTGCAATTATTTCTATAGCACTGGTACCTGTGATGTTTCCTACACTGGTCAAATTTCCGCTTACATTTGCACTGCCATCAAAACTTTGTCCCCAAAGATTTCTAGGTGTTGTTAGTGTTGCGGCACTGGTTGCACTACCTGATATACTACCTGTAAGTGTACCTGTAAAATTGCCCTCAAATGTATCAGCAACTACTGTACCCAGTGCAAAACTAGCATGACCTGTATCAATTGTTGTGGTTACATTAGGTGTGTAAGTTTTGAAAAACTTGAACTTGCCACTGTCATTTGCATCTCTAAACAGACCTGCACTTTGATCATTAGCACCATCATTGTATTCAAATATAGTACCAATGTCAATGGCATCAGCATTGTTGCCATCTGCTAGAAATATTTTACTGTCAGTAACTGTGAGTGTTGTTTGGTTCACTGTGGTAGTAGTACCTTGAACATTAAGATCACCTGTCACTGTCAAGTCGTTAACTTCAACATCTGCATTTGGATCAATAGTGGTTGCTAAACTTATAGTGCCACTTGTCAAATCTGTCAGTGTTGCATTGCCAGTACCAGTTACTTCACCTGTAAGTGTAACTGT
>Ga0160423_10003655_pt1 | contig 12771 bp, 12 predicted proteins | sample CRUFie14St8metaG_FD_108191 | JGI IMG/M metagenome (GOLD analysis project Ga0160423, IMG submission 108191) | Marine microbial communities from the Costa Rica Dome - CRUD Field 142mm St8 metaG | ecosystem: Environmental > Aquatic > Marine > Oceanic > Photic zone | place: Costa Rica: the Eastern... | reverse complement strand
TCTCCCCCGGGCAATCCGCCGATGATTGGCTTCTCGTTGTTGTTGATCTCAGCAACGAATTCCAGGCTCCTCAGGCACTCTTCTGGACTGAGCAGGGCTGCTTCGGAGGCGCTGCCGTTGACGGCAATGAATTCGATGGGCGTTGACTTGATCTTGAGTACCAGTCGCTCCAATGCAGGAAAATCAATTTCCCCGGCTGCATTGAAAGGCGTGACGAGGTTCACCCCCATCCCAGAAAGTCGAAACGCGTTGTTCATGTCAATGGTGAGTCTCCAATGAATTCAATGATTCTGTGATTCCGTTGCTTCCACGTGTCATTGGCTTGTGGCGGAATGAGAATGTCAAAGTCCTGTGGCCGGTTGGTTGAGAAATTGGCCACCTTCATTTTGGCTTTTGACTCCGCTACAAAAAAGTCCAAGGCAATGGATTCATCCGGGTCCAATTGGATAAGTACATCGTACGGTTCACTGATGTGCGCAGCCACATGTTTGACGGGCTTGTCGTACCAATTCAAGTCGGATGCACAGAAAAAATCAGATTCGAGCTTGCGCATGTGCCACGCTGGAATCGACTTTTCATCTCCGGTGATGTAGGCAAAGCGCATCACTCGCTTGATGTCGTATTCCTTTTTGAGGTAGACGGCAATGTCTTTGACCAACTTGAATTTTCGTTCATCCGTCTCAGTGTAGACCAAGATGATTTGGTTCGCCCCACGGAGGTTGACCCCCTTCTTCGGCCGCTCTTGAGAAGAAGCAGAGCGAAGCATGCGCTGGGCAATCCGCTTCTGCATAGATGTTGGTAAAATTTTCACTGCAACAGGCTCTGGACAAATTTAATGCGAAGTTTGGCACGACATTCGCATAGTCTGAACTATCTAAAACGATTTGCCATGCGCACATTTACCCCTTCCCGTTTCTTTACCGTCGTGCTTTCTCTGATGGTTTTGGTCATCACCGGCTGTTCCAATCCCTTGGGCAAGTCCGTTAAAGAGCCCTTCTCGGGATCGAAATACGAATCAAACAACCGCTATTACCGCAGTACAGGCAATGGATCGAGCAAAATGGACAATGTGGCCCAAAGCCAAGCGGAACTTCGGGCGCGCCAACAATTGGCCCAACAAGTGCAGACGTATTTCGAGGTAGTGACCGACGATTACCAGCGGTCGACCACTGGCGACCACGTTGACGACGCGATGAACCGATTTGAGACGCTCGCTCGGGAAATCACCAATACGAAACTCGCTGACATCCGCATCATTGGCTCGGAGAAATACATGGCTGAAGACGGCAGCTACACATGCTATGTTGCCATGGAAATCAAGAAAAGCGCTATGTACCGCTACTTGAAAAAGCAAGCCAAGCTGGACAAGCAGATTTCCGAAGCGGAGTTGCAGGAGATCGAGGCCCTGCTCGATCGGTTGATCAATGAAGCGGAATCCGAGTGATCACTGCACCTTGAGCAGTGGCTCGAACTGCTTTCTGAATTTCTGCATTTTCGGGGCGATAACAGCCCTGCAATACGGCGCTTCACCGTTGAGTTCGTAGTATGCTTGGTGGTAGTCTTCAGCTTCGTAAAACGCGGTTGCCGGAGTGATCTCGGTGACAATGTCAACGTCAAAGCCAAGCTGTGCCTTTTGAAGCGCGGCGTCTGCTACCGCCTTCTGCTCTTCGGAAGTATAAAAGATTGCCGAACGGTACTGGGTTCCAACATCGGCTCCCTGGCGGTTTAACGTCGTCGGGTCGTGCGTTGCGAAGAATACCTCCAGCATGTCGCTCAACGCAATTTGGGCCTCATCGAAAGTGACCAGCACCACTTCTGCGTGTCCCGTTCGTCCTGTGCACACCTCGCGGTAACCCGGGTTTTTGATGTGACCACCCATGTATCCCGACACCGCTGATTGGACGCCTTCCAATTGTTCAAAAACAGCTTCCACGCACCAGAAGCAACCTGCTCCGAGGGCAATTGATGACAACGATTCCTTGTTTTCCATGGCTTCAGTTTGCGATTGGACGAACAGCGGTTGACCAACGAATAGCAAAAGCCACGTCACCACACCCAACGCATGGCGACCATGCGAAAGCCAACCTCGGGTTGTGAGGGTTTCCAAAGTGCTTGGACGTCGGATGCTTGTATGCCGCATTCAAATCCTTTTTTTCCGGTTTTAATCATTAACCCGGCAGGGACCCGTGATGTTTCGTCTCCCCATTTGCTGATGCCAATGTCCGCCCGCAAGAACCGGAAAGGGGTCACTACGGCTGTAGCGCCAAACCGTGTGCCCGGATTTCCCATCAGTTCGGGATTGTCGAACGAAGCCTCGGCAGCCAGTATCAGCAAGCGCCCCAACTTCAATCCGCCACCCAATTGGAAAGCAATACCATGCGGAACCGATCGCGTTTCGTATTCGGCTGTTTCAAACCAGGTGTTGGGATCCATGGCACCGATGACCACGTCCAAAATGTTGGTGGGGTCTGTCACCGGAGTGGTCCATTCTGAAAACAAGGTGTTCAAGCTATACCGTTCCCCCCGCCACTCCATCGTTCCGATATCGGTGAGCGAAGCCGATGCCCAAGCCTTGTTTTCCCATTCAACCACTGCGCCGAAGTCCATGGCCCATCCTTGCCCCACAGGCCCCCACAGTCTCAACTGTTCAAATTCAGTGGGGATTCCGCCGGAAAGTGCAGCAATGCTTGCCACATTGAATCCATTTGAAAAGGCGCCAAATGCGTCCAGTCCATCCCCGGTATTTTGAATGGAAAAGTACCCGTTGCCCAGCAGCAACCTCCCCGATGCACCTGTATGAAGCCTGACCGTTCCGAGTTGCCACGCTTTTGACAAACCAACGCAATGGCTTCGATGCCAGGAGAAACCAAGCCTCGTATCGGCCAAAATTTGGGACAAGACAGCGTCCCCATCGAAGTTGACTCCCCCGATAAATCCCAAAAGGTCCTCCGCGGAGAAGTCCTCGGTATTGGGCACCGTATCACCGCTGGCTGTTACAAAGGCGTCAAACCACGACGTCCATTGCGGCGCACCACCCTGCACGAGTAGCCCCAAGGTTTCATCACTGAAAAACGCTTCCGCCTGGAGGTGTTGGGTGTTCGAATATGCCACGCCCCAGGTGTTCCATTTTTTCGCCCATGCTGCGGAAACAACATCGGCATTGACAGCGAAGTGCTCATTGGACAGCAGATCTACGTAGTCACTCCATTCATTGGTGTCCCATGCATCCGTTTCCCCATCGGTTCGGCTCCATATTCCGTCCCATACGTCCTCTCTTTCTAAAACAGATGAACTGACGCGTGCGCCGATTTCAATACCACCCGCTGCAGATTTCCAGTTGGGCTCAAGCAACGGCGAAAACTTGAGGTGTCCAGGATTCCAACCGAGGGAGCGGTAATCCCCTGAAAGCGCCATGGGCGTGCCGCCAGTCCCTGTGGTGAGGTAACGGTTCTGAGCCAACCCGTCGAAGCTGAGGCCAAAGAAAACAAGAACTAAAAGGAAGCGCCAGTGCAGCGTGTTAGCTGTTAGCTTCTGTGGAATATGGCTGAATCCAATCGTGTTCAAACGGGAATGTTCCAGTGATGTCGGTCCTCAAGGCGTCCGCGGCGAATCCCATCGAGTTCGTTGAGCAACTGAGAGGACACAGAAGGACTTTTCGCAACCAACGGATAGTTGATGCCGTCGATGCCAATTTCCTCAATGGGCTTGATCGTGGCGGCTGTTCCCACGCCGAATGCTTCCGTGACGCTCCCATTCGACAACCCATGTCGCAGTTCTGCCACCGTGATGCGGCGTACCTCCACGGGAATACCCAAGTCCTTTGCCAACTGAAGCACCGAGTCACGGGTTACACCATCCAAGATGGTTTCGCTTGTCTTGGGAGAAACCAGTGTCCCGTTGAATACAAACATGGCATTCATGGTTCCGCTTTCTTCGATGTACTCGTGCTCCTTTGCGTCCGTCCAAATGAGTTGGTCGTACCCTTCTTCGCGGGCGAGCTGCGATGGATACAATGAACCCGCGTAGTTACCTGCGGCTTTGGCGTACCCAGTTCCTCCAGCAGCTGCACGGGTATATGTGCGCTCGACCTTGACACGGACAGAACCTTTGTAGTATGCGCCGACGGGGCAAGTGAAGATGCTGAAAGCGTACTTGTCACTAGCTTTGACTCCGACATACGAGTCGGTGGCAATCATGAAGGGGCGAATGTACAAGGATGCATCCTCTCCGCTTGGGACCCAATCTTTGTCCAACGCCACGAGTGCCGCAATGGCCTCCATGAAAATGTCTTCAGGGACGGTTGGCATGCACATCCGTGTGGCCGATTGATTGAATCGTGCGATGTTCTTGCCAGGGCGAAACAACGTCACGTCTCCGTTGGCAGAGCGGTACGCTTTCATTCCCTCAAAGATGGCTTGTCCGTAGTGGAACACCATCGTCGCTGGACTCATGGTAAACGGACCGTAGGGTTCAATTTTACCCCGCTGCCACTTCCCATCTTCGTACTCCATCACAAACATGTGGTCGGAGAATACACGTCCAAAATCCAGGTTGTCAAAGTCAACTTGCGAGAGCCGAGAGGTCTCGGTCTGGTGGATGTCAAAAGAAGGGGTCGTGTCGATCATCATCAAAGTCTGCCGTCTATCATTTAGCACGGTGCAAAAGTCGGTTTTTCGGCACCATTGTCCAAATCGGACGGGCCATTTGGCCAGTTTTAACTATTGATGAAACAGAAATCGATTGGGGCTTACAAACCCCGACTTAACGGCGTACATCACCATGGCGGCTGTGTTGTTCACCCGCAACTTTTGCATGATGTTTTTCCGGTGGGTGTTCACCGTGTGGCTGGACAAGAAGAGCTTGTCCGCGATTTGCACGTTGGTCAATCCCTCTGAAATCAGGGTGAGCACTTCAATTTCGCGGTTGGAGAGCACAATGGGGTCACACGATGCGTCTGCGGACTCCAAATCGTCAACGGGTATGCTGTCCGCCTCGATTGCAGCGAGAATCTGACCGCAAAAAAACGTACCGCCAGCGCTTGTTTCGTCGATTGCCTCCAACACTTCCTCCATGCTGCAGTCTTTCTTCACGTAGCTCGTGATACCGGCTCTGAGTGCATGCACGATGCTTTGTCCACTGTGCGCTGCAGTGATGGCAAGCATTTTCAGTCCGGGGTGCACACGTTGACAAGCGAGCACGTCGTCCACGCTGAATTTGGGTGCCATGCAATCAATGATGACCAATTCGGGTGCATTCGGAATGAGCACTGCCTGCAGTTCTTCTCCACTTTCTGCGTGTACAACGGTCGTGTCGTTTCCACGTTTCAGCAGAATTTGTTCCAGCCCATGGCGGAAGACCGGACTGCTATCAGCGATGACAATGGTGCCCTGCATGGGTGCAAAGGTATCTATTTGGAATCATTCCAAATAATGGACAGATGGCTTTTCTCCTGGAACCATTCGAATGCGCATGCCTTCGTTGGCCAAGCAAGCGTTCGGATGATGGCGTTGCGCTTCCTCAAGCACGCGGTTTTCGTCGCGGTAACGTGAGGACAGATGTCCGAGGACAAGAAGGTGGACACCGGCTTCGCTTCCCAAGATTGCGGCTTGTTGTGCCGTGCTGTGTCCCGTGGATTTGGCTGTTGCTGATAAGTCGTGCAAAAAGGTGGATTCGTGGTAAAGCACATCGGCATGCTTCGCTGCGGTTCGAACTGCATCACACGGTCGTGTGTCTCCACTGTAGACGTAGTGAATGGCCGGTTTGAGCGGTTCACAATGATCCTGTACGCGAAGGACTTGACCGTTATCGCGTGTAATGTCCTCGCCGGCCTTCAATTTCAAAATCTCACTTCGTTGAAGCCCTTGTGCATCGATGCTGTCTTTGCGTAAGCGATGGATGCTAGGACGGTGAACAAAGTTGAAGCCGTAAGCGGGAATGCGGTGTTTGACTGGAAATGCACGCACCGTGTTCTCCCCCCACGTAATCACAGGTTTATCCTCCAGCCCGTCGCAGTCGATGAATTCTATGGGGAAACGAATGTGGGTGTGGGTGAGTTCCAATGAGCGCGTCACAAATTCCACAATGGCCGATGGACCTGCAATTTTCAGTGAACGCTCGCGTCCAAACAAATTCATGCTTCCCAACAAGCCAATCAAACCCAGCACATGATCGCCGTGGAGATGTGAAATGCAGATCAGCTCAATTTTTTGAAGCGGGATTTTGTACTTCCTGAGGTTGGTCTGAAGGCCTTCACCGCAGTCCAGCAAAATCCACTTCCCGTGCCAATTGATGGCCTGAGATGTAGGTGCGTGCTGAAGCGTCGGCGTGGCTGCCCCACAACCAAGGATGGTGACCTCGAACTGCACGAGTCAACCCAGCGTAATTGAATGGGCTCAGTGCTGAACGACCACGCGCCGTGTACTGGTGCCAGCAGCGTCGTGGTGCACAACGAAGTACAGTCCGTTGGTCCAAGATGCTGTTTCTAGCAGGACATGGCTTGTCGCTTGGTTGCTGCTAACAGGCATCGTTTGACCGGCCACATTGTACACTTCTACCCATGCATCGGGTGAGGCCTTTTGAACGGTCAAAACATCATTTGCAGGATTGGGGTAAACGGACCAGTCGTTGGCTTGCACGTCTCCAACCTGGTTGATGGGCTCGCCGATGACATCCAAAATGTACCCGGCAAATGAATAAGGCTGGGCCACTCCTAAGCCAAATACCGTAACCCAAGCGGCCACATCCAAGCTCATCTGGAATACGCCACCAGCGGTTGGCGTCCCTTCCAAAGAGGCGCAGTACTGAGCGCCAGCAATCAAGGTGCAGGGATCGGGTGAAGAACCGAGGTTGTTGCAAACGATTTCAAGGCCAATGTCGGCCAATGTGTACTGCTCCAACGTAACGGTATCCGTCAGGATGACTTCCGTCAAGATTACGGAGTCCAATGGAAGTTGGAACATTGGGTCAATGGCAGACGCGTCGGTTGGAACCAACACGTGGAACACGTCAGCGTAGGGCACATCGACATACGCGGTGTCAAATTGCTCACCAACAGAGGCATCAGGAGACGCTCCCCATTCTGCTTCTCCAAAATCAAAATCGGGTTCACACTGTGCCTGTCCGGCAAGGAATGAAAACAAGGCAACAAGTAGCGTAAAATATTTCATAGATACAGGTCTTAGTCGTTATCGGAGGCGTTCAATTCTGATTCGGTGATTTCCATGACCAGCAGATCAAATCCCTCTGATGCCGTGGGAACAATCGTCAAAACCTTGTCGAGTTGACTGATTTGAACCAATTTCTCTACCGATGGTTGGAGGCCGGTCAACACAAAATGGCCTTCGGCATCGCGGCATTGGCGGTTGCCAATGAGAACCGCGCTCAGTCCAGAACTATCACAGTAGCGAGATTCGGTCAAGTCGAGTACCATGTACTTCGTTCCTTCCTTGGAAACACGCACGAGCTCTCCTTTGAGTTCGGGTGCATGCAATGCATCCAACTTTTCCACGTGGGAAGTGATGATTGCGATTTGATCGCGGATTTCAGTTGTGAACTTCATGAATCAGATGTATGCTGTAAATATAGAAGAATCGCGGTTACTTGTTCGATGCCAACAGATAAAGAACGGCCATGCGTATCGCCACCCCGTTTTCAACTTGATCGAGGATGATGGCATGATCGCTGTCCGCGACCGCACTGGTAATTTCAACACCGCGGTTGATGGGCCCCGGATGCATGATGGTAATTTCTTTCTCCAGTCGATCAAGTCGTGCCTTGTCGAGCCCAAATCCTGCAGCGTATTCTCGTAACGTTGGGAAGTACGGTACCGCATGTTCATCTTGGCGCTCGAGTTGAATGCGCAGCATGTTTGCCACATCGCACCAGGCCAAGGTTTCATCCAAATCATGGCTAACCTCTACCCCCATTGACGCCATGTGTTTTGGAATCAGTGTTTTTGGACCGCAGACGCGCACATTTGCGCCGAGCAATTGGAGGCACAAAATGTTGCTGATGGCTACGCGTGAGTGCCGAATGTCACCAACGATGGCGATGTTTTTGCCGCGTACATCTCCGAGCCGCTCCGTCATGCTAAACGCATCCAACAAGGCTTGGGTGGGATGTTCGTGGGTGCCGTCACCCGCATTGACCACGATGGTGTCGACCTTGTTGGCCAGGAATTGTGGGGCCCCAGGATGGGGATGGCGCATGACCACGAGGTCCACCTTCATCGCGAGGATGTTGTTCACGGTGTCCACAAGGGTTTCCCCTTTTTTGACGGAACTGCTGGCAGAAGAAAAGTTGACCACGTCTGCACTCAGCCGCTTTTCGGCCAGTTCAAAGGACAGCCGGGTTCGCGTTGAGTTTTCAAAGAACAAATTCGCAATCGTCAGGTCCCGCAGGGAAGGCACCTTTTTAATGGGTCGGTTGATGACCTCTTTAAACTCCTTCGCTGCTTGGAAGATGAGCTCGATGTCGTTGAGCGTTAGGCCGCGGATGCCGGTGAGGTGACGAACGCTAAGTTGATTCATTCCGGCTTTTCATTTAGAAGCATAACTCGGCATTGATCAGAACCCTCCTCTTGCGTCACTTGCACGTATTCGCAATCAATGCTGTCGATGGTTTTGCCGACGAATTGCGGCTCAATGGGGAGTTCTCGCTTAAAACGGCGGTCCACAAGGACGAGTAATTGCACGGATTTGGGTCGTCCGTGAGCCAGCAGCGCATCCATTCCTGCGCGGATGGTCCTTCCCGTAAAAAGAACGTCATCGACCAAAATCACGTGCCGGTTTTCGACCAAGAAGTCCATGTGGGTCGAAGAGGGACTCAGTGGTTTTTCCCTCCGGCGAAAATCATCCCGATGGAATGTCACATCCAACCCTCCGCAGTTGATGTCGACTTCTGGAAGGAGTTCGTGCAAACGGCGTTGCAATACTTGGGCAAACCAGTATCCGCGAGGTTGGAGGCCAATAAGGTCAGAGTGATTGAAATCATGGTGTTCGAGCAGCTGGTGTGCCAACCGGTCAACAACACGCTCGAAAAGCGCTTCATCCATGAGGACTTGTGAAACCATCGACTGCAAAGATACGGGCAAAGAAAAAGGGAAACCCATTGGGCCTCCCTTTTTTCATTGAGCGCGGGAATTGTATTACTTCTCCTCCTTTGCTTCTTCGTCAGATGCATCGGCATCGTCGGCCTTCTTGGCCTTCTTCTTTGCCGGTGCCTTCTTGGCTGCAGGTTTCTTAGCAGCCGCTTTCTTAGCGGGCTTCTTAGGTTCCTCTGCTGCTTCTGCTTCAGCGGGTGCCTCAGCTTCAGGAGCCTCGGGAGCTTCTTCCTTCTTCGACGCAGCCTTCTTGGCAGCCGGCTTTTTAGCCGCCGCTTTCTTTGCTGGCTTCTTCTCCTCTTTTGGCTCTTCAGTCGCTCCAGCGTCGTCGTTGCCGTCCATTTGCTCTTTCAAGGCACTCAACACGTCGAGGTCGCCGAACGTGCTGCGTTCAACGCTGGCGTTCACCTCATTCATCATGCGGTTGTTGCCTGCTCCAGAACGTGGCTTGCGCTCCTTGGACGGTGCCGCAGAGGCTGGGGCTTCCTCGAAAGTGCGCGTGTGGCTCACGGTAATGCGCTTGGCATTGCGGTTGAATTCGAGTACAACGAAGTCTGCAGCTTCATCCACAGCGACGTTGGATTCGTCCGCTTTTCGGAGGTGCTTCACATGGCAAGAACCTTCCAGTCCGTATGGCAAAGCGACAACGGCTTGGTTGCCGTCCATTTTCACCACTGTTCCGGCATGCTTCGATCCCACAGCGAAGATGGTTTCGAATACTTCCCATGGATTCTCCTCGAGCTGCTTGTGTCCGAGGCTCATGCGACGGTTGTCCTTGTCCAGTTCCAGAACCACCACCTCAATCTCGTCTCCTACGCTGCAGAACTCTGATGGGTGCTTGATCTTCTTCGACCAGCTGAGGTCAGAGATGTGCACCAAACCATCGATGCCTTCTTCGAGCTCAACGAACAAACCGAAGTTCGTGAAGTTGCGAACGATGCCTTTCTGCTTCGAGTTGACTGGGTAACGTTGGTCGATCTCAGCCCAAGGATCCTGCTTCAACTGCTTCAAGCCGAGGGACATCTTGCGGTCTTCGCGGTCAATGTTGAGGATAACGCATTCGATTTCGTCTCCGACACTCAAGAAGTCTTGTGCGCTGCGGAGGTGCTGTGACCAGCTCATCTCAGAAACGTGCAACAAGCCTTCGACACCAGGAGCGATTTCTACAAATGCACCGTAATCAGCGATTACGACAACCTTACCCTTGATGCGGCCACCTTCTACAAGGTCCTCCGTCATTGAATCCCATGGGTGAGCAGTCAACTGCTTCATACCAAGGGCAATGCGCTTCTTGTCATCATCAAAGTCGAGGATAACAACGTTGAGTTGCTGGTCGAGTTCAACCAACTCTTCTGGGTGGCTGACTCGGCCCCATGACATGTCGGTAATGTGCACCAAACCGTCGATGCCACCGAGGTCGACGAACACACCGTAAGAAGTGATGTTCTTGACCGTTCCTTCGAGCACCTGTCCTTTCTCCAAGCCGCTGATGATCACGCGCTTCTGCTCTTCGAGTTCTGCTTCGATGAGCGCTTTGTGTGATACGACGACGTTCTTGAACTCTTGGTTGATTTTGACAACCTTGAAGTCCATTTGCTTGCCAACGTAAACGTCGAAATCGCGAATCGGCTTCACATCCACTTGGGAACCTGGCAAGAACGCCTCAATACCAAAGACGTCCACGATGAGACCACCTTTGGTGCGGCACTTCACATCGCCTTGGATGATCATGTCCTTCTCCTTCGCCTCGTTGATCTTATCCCAAGCGCTGAAGATGCGGGCAGTGCGGTGCGAAACCACCAACTGGCCATTCTTATCCTCTTGACGCTCAACGAAAATCGGAACGACATCGCCTTCCTTCAGGTCGGGGTTGTATCGGAATTCGCTCGCGCTGACGATGCCTTCTGACTTGTAGCCAATGTTGACAACGACTTCCTTTTTAGTGATGGAAACGATGGTTCCGTCGACCACTTCCTTTTCTTGGATCAGGTTCAACGAATTCTCGTACGTAGTTTCCAGGGAAGCGCGGTCTTCGGCACTGTAGTCGTCTACATCTGCCTCAAAAGCATCCCAGTCAAAATCGCCGGGCTCTGCAAGTGCAGGACGCTCGGTCAACGTTTCTGGCTCCGCTTTCGCTTCGGGAGCAGGCGCTTCCGTGGCGGCTTCAGCTGCAGGTTCTACTTGTTCTTCGGGGGTGGCAGTATTCTCTACCTGGGGAGCGTTGTTTTCTTCTTGCTCCGCGGGTTGCTGGGTTTCTTCGCTCATGGCTGTGCCCAGGGGTTTTGTATTCTGTTTCGGGACAAAAACAGAAAAGTGGTAAAGGCTCCGTGTCCCCGGAGCGTAAAATGGAGTGCAAAAGTAGAGGAATTCTCTTTAAGTACCTAACAAAGCAGGCCTTATTGAATCTGCAGCTTGGTCACCGACCCGGGTACCCCCGTCTGACGCACAGCTACCACCGCGTACGTTCCTGCGGTGAGGTTGGCATTCCATACGCCTGCTGCGGCCATAGATTGCACCAAACGCCCTTGCATATCATAGATATCGACCGCTTGGTTGAAGGTTACGTCTCCGTACGCCCGCACAGGATTAGGGAAACACATCAAGGATGCGCTTTCCAGTTCCACGACGTTGTTCGCCCCATTTGTTGCATTGGGTGTGGGAATAAAAAACTCTACCCAGTTGGGATGTGCGTCAAACTGACGGCCCCAAGACCGGTCTTGCATCACGCTAGGCATGAACACAGAATCAGCAACGGAGAAGCCATCTGGTGAGCGCAGGGCAATAGGCTCCCCTTGTGAACTCAACTTGAAATTCATGTGGTTCCAACCCTGCGAGCCGTCTTCATCGGCAAACAACACCAAGAATCCCCCGGGGGCAATGATGGTCGAGTCCCCTGCCGTGGCTGGTACTTGCCATTTCATGGGGCGGTCCAATCGATCGGTTACAAAATACCCTGCAATGTCAATGGGCAGCGATGTCGGGTTGTGCAATTCAATCCAATCCTCAAATTCCCCTGCGGGATCTGCGTAGGAAATGAAGTTATCAGATTGCACTTCATTGATGACCACTTGGGCGGGTTCGATGATTTGCAGCGCATTGGTAACGCGCGGCGTTGGCGTGTTGAATGTGGTCCACATGGGTGAGCCGTCTGTGCTACGTCCGCTGCTCGCATCCAGCCCGATGGAGTGGTCGTAGTCGATCTCATCCACCACGGTATCGTCATAGCCGATTAAGCGCATGGTCCCACTGCTTTGTGGTTCGATTGCGATGTGATTGGATCCGAGTTCAACGGCTCCGTCCATCCAGAAGATTTGGAACTCCCCTGCTTCGATGGTGGTTTTCCAAGGTTCGTTGTTGTTGAAAGCATGGGATGCCCCATTCAATTCGACCTGATATCCGGACAAGTTGACTTGGTAATCATTGGGGTTGAACACCTCAATCCAAGGGCTGAAGTTGAAGTTTTCATCGAAAACAGTAGCGCCATTGCTGGGCTGGTATTCATTGATAAACAGGGTGCTCACAGGAAGGTTGATGAGCGCATTGGTCGCATCGGGTGTGGGGACATTGAAGTAGATCCAATCGCTGCATCCGTCGCAGGCGCGTCCATATGAAATGTCCGTTTGCGCTAAACCGAAAGTGATGCTGTCGACAATGGTGAATCCATCCGGCTC
>Ga0160423_10003654_pt1 | contig 12771 bp, 15 predicted proteins | sample CRUFie14St8metaG_FD_108191 | JGI IMG/M metagenome (GOLD analysis project Ga0160423, IMG submission 108191) | Marine microbial communities from the Costa Rica Dome - CRUD Field 142mm St8 metaG | ecosystem: Environmental > Aquatic > Marine > Oceanic > Photic zone | place: Costa Rica: the Eastern... | reverse complement strand
TGTAAGTGGTTCTTTTTCCTTGGTTTTCTTCTATGAGATTCTATTTACAAATATGATATTTCTCTAAATGGTCGAGGAATTGTTTTTGATTTATTATTTTATATTTCATTGGATATTCACATTGCAGGGCTTGTTTTTGGTAAGATATGTGATATACTCATCTTATCGTAAATGGAGACGCTTGTAATGAAAGATTTAGAGTATACAACGCTTACACCATCAGAATGTGGAAATTATTGGGAAACACCTGATGGTAAGAGACACCGACCACTAACTCCAAAACACAAAAAGTTTTGTAGACTATATGTTCAAGGATTATCTGCTGCAAAAGCTGCACGGCAAGCAGGGTTCACAACCAAAATGATTTCCTCGAAAGTCCAAGGGTCTGCAATGATTCGCAAAAATCCTCTTGTTGTAAATCATATAATCGAATTAATGACGAAAGAACGAGATCGTGGAAATGTTACCATGAGTTCACATCTTACAGAACTTTCCCAACTTCGTGACCAAGCAGTGGATTCTGGGCAGTTACCTGCAGCAATTTCGGCTGAGGTCTCTCGAGGTCGTGCGGCAGGTTTATATATTGATAAAAAAGAAATTACTGTATCAAAGATGGAAACATTGAGTAACGAGGAGCTATATACAAGGTTACAGGACATCATAGGAAAAAGCAACATAAAAGTGATAGAAAATGAAGAAAGAAAAAGACACGTACCAGTCATTGAAGAGAAATCTTCCAAAGGTTCACTGGCAAAGAATTGAAAGTGGAGCAACCTCGAGAGGTGTTCCTGACATTAATGCCTGTTATGCAGGTAAAGAGTTTTGGGTAGAACTCAAAATTTTGCATGGTGACCGTGTTTCACTGACTCCGCAACAAGTCGCATGGCACACGCGTCGTTCAAAACAGGGTGGCATCACATGGATCATGGTACACGATTCAAAAACCAATACAATCAATCTAATATCAGGCAGTCAATCAGTCACTCTAGCAAAGCATGGTCTTTCATCATGTATGGTTATTCAACATACAAGACCTATTGACTGGGAAGCACTGTTATTGAATCTCTGTCTGACTGACAAGTTGATTGATTGACTCTCTGATTGACTCAGATATAGTTCGCAGTTAGTGAAAACTTTGTTTATTTTGTTTTAGTGTAGGGCTTTACTATAATAAGATAATGGTATATGCTATATGTATAACTTAACTTAAATTGTCATAAAGGAGATAAAATCATGGCAAATAGAAAGAAGAAAGAAACCAAAAAAGTCACAGCATCAAAAATGGCGAAAGCTATTCTTGATGGTCCAGCAGTTGTTCTTGATGAAAAGGCAGTTGCTGAAATTGTAAAGATCAGTCCAGCTGGAAACTCTGGCATTCCTGCACCAGCAAAGCATGGGTTTAATGGTCGCATGGTAAAGTTGCTTACCAAAGATCTTCCAAATAATCAGAAGATCCCACCACAGGCGATGATTATTCTTGACACCATCGAAGCTCTTGGTGGCGATAAGAGCCCAGTATCGCAAGGCGAGATCGTTGACAATCTTGTCGCTAACGGACTGAAAACAGTTCAAACACCAAAGCGTATCTATGATTTCTATCGTAAAGATTTGATCGAGCGTAAACTTATTGATTTCGCTTAATCTATCAGGAAAAGGTGACTTCGGTCACCTTTTTCAAAACCCACAGGTTTGACTGACTGACTCTTCATCATCCTATTCATCACCCATTCAAAACCATGACCCACACACGCATGAATCATTAGACTATGACTATGACTGATTGATTGAGTCACTCGCTGATTGATTGATTGATTGACTCTATTTAAAATTCTTGGTTAGGAAAAATCTTACTAAAGTAAAACTAGTTAGAAAAATAATAATCAAGAAATGTAAATTAATACTTTACTATAGTATAAAAATGCTTATCTTAATAGTTATAGGGGCTACCCCTATATAACTTAACTAAGGAGGTCATTATGACTAATAATAAAACTAAATCACTACCTACCCCTACTAATAACGGGGCTACTGAAACCCCTACTAGTAAGGGTACTAAATCATTAATAGGTCAACCAGGTATACCTAGACCTACTAAACAAGGGGCTAATAATACTACTATAGCTTTAAGCCCTGAAGTATTAGAGGGGGCTAGTAAAGGCGTACTAGTTCAACTAGGTAAAAAGCCTTTACCTGCCCAAGCCCAAGCTATACTATTTGAGCTACAAGGGTTAGGGGGTAAGGCTACTCAGTTAGAGCTACTTAAGGCGTTAGACGCCCCTACTAGTAGCCTTACTACTACTCAAACTAGCCAACGTATACTTACGTTTTACCGTAAGGGTTTATTATTAGATGGCTATATAAAGCTATCATAAGCCTTAAAGGGGGCTAGTAAATAGCCCCCTACTAAAATAGGGCTAGAAGGGTTACCCCCCTTCTAGCCCCCTTATATCAAGGGGTAACCCCCCTAAATAAAATTTACCACCTTTTAAGCTAAGACTTTAGCTTAACTGTCTCAGCCGATATAAGACGATTTTTACAAAAAAGGAGGTAGGAACCTTCTTTTACCATTTTCATTTTATAAAAAATGGTGTAAAGGTAATATTGAAGGAGAAACTATTGCGTACATTTAGTGGAAATTTTACAAATAAAGACCTAAGAGATGACCCTACTGTGAGCACACAGCAACAGTCTATGCGAAAACAACAGGCTCAACAACAAGTAGCTAATTTACAAAAACAATTCCAAGAAACTGGTCAAAGACCAGATATGGCTCAATTAAATCAACTTGAACAATTAGGTGCTAATACTTTTGGAACAGGGATGCGTGGTCGTTTTGACTATGCTGGTTCTGGTCAGCAACCTATTTCTCGTTCACAGGTCGGTCAATTTAGAAACACGTTTAATGATCCATCGTTACAAGTTTTTGATCGCAAAACAGGAATGAATCCTATTGGTTTAGGAATTGGTGATTATGCTAATTATTATCAAGGTAGAGAAGACCGTTTAGCAAAAACCCCTCTTGGTGGTATTATGAATACGATTTCTGATTTTGGCGATAAGGCTATGCAATATAGTCCATTAAATTATATTGTTCCTCAAAGTTTTCGTACAACACCCCCTAATAGACAAATACCTTCAGCTTTACAAGAAGAACTTGCAGGAACTAAGTTACCTCCTAATGTTTCATTTACCCCTCCTTCTGGTTTAGCTTCAATAAAAATTCCAAGTTTAGCTGATCTACTTTCGAATTTAGATTTCGGAGCACAAAAAAATAAAATGATTACAGCTAAAGGTATGAGCGAAGGTGGTTATGGTGGGGAGGATAGGAAGCCAAAAAACTTAGGAATTAAAACGAGTTTATCGCCTGCAGGCGATAAATTTGATATTACAGCGTTATTAGGTAAATCGTCAGATAATTTATCAAAACTAGGTGCAGAGCTTGTTAATCAAGGACTTATAACTTTTACGCCACTATATATGCAACGAACAAATGAATATCCTGGAGACGATCGTTATTCTAGTTTAAGTGGAACTCGAGGATTTTTTTCACCTAAACTTGGTAATGAATATGATGACCTTCTAGAAAAATTTTCTGTTGGTACGTTTTCGAAAATGTCAGAGGAAGATCGTGGAAAACCTGCTGCTTTCGCATTTATGGATCAAGCAAAAGATTATAATTTTGTCGTAGCTGAAGAAACGGAAGATGGGGAACTTCCTGAAGGAGCAATAAGTGCAAAAACAGCTTCAGAATTATTTGGCAGAGAGTATACAAAACCAATAATAGCTGCAGACACAACAACAGATCACACATATAACACCATAAACCACGAACTTAGACATGCAGCGATAGATTATTTAGACAAAAAATATCCTGGATTGTTTCCAGAATTTGTTTCAGACTATTACGACAACTTAGAAGCAGGAAAAGCGACTGGTATAGACGAACTCATTGGAAAAGCTGGATATGATGAAGAAGCTCAAATGCATTATCATGATAGACAAACATTTAATAGAAGACTTGGCTACCCAATAGAGTCACTATCTGATCAAAAATATACTAAATTTTTTAAAAAATCCGACGATTATCAAAAAACATTTGAGACACTTAATTCTTTAGCTGATCAAGAAATATTAAATTTAACAAAACCCTCGAAGCCATCTTCTTTTGAAGATGATTATGAAATGAGAGATGATTCTAAATATAGAGGGTTAGGTGGCACAATACTAAAATCACTTTTTCCTAATATGATAGAATGAATCTGAATGAACTACAAAAATATGTAGATGCTGTTGATCCAACGACATTGAACCGTGAATCGTTGCTTGAGTTAAATCTTTTAGCTGACGAATTAAAAAAGCGAAAAAACCAAGAAGAATGTCAAAAAGATTTTTTAACTTTTGTTAAATATGTTTGGTCTTCATTTATTGAAGGTCGACATCATAAAATTATATCAGAAAAATTTAATAAAATAGCAAGTGGTGAATTAAAACGAGTTATTATAAATATGCCACCACGACATACGAAATCTGAATTTGCAAGCTATCTTCTTCCTGCGTGGATCTTGGGTCTTAAACCTGATTTAAAAATAATTCAGGCAACACATACTGGCGAACTTGCTGTACGTTTTGGTAGAAAAGTCCGTGATTTAGTTGCAACCGAAGAATATAAACAAGTTTTTTCAGATGTTGAATTACGTGCTGACTCAAAAGCAGCAGGAAGATGGGAAACAACAAAAGCAGGTGAATATTTTGCTGCAGGTGTAGGAGGAGCGATCACTGGTCGTGGTGCTGATTTATTAATAATTGATGACCCACACTCGGAACAAGACGCACTTTCTGAAACAGCAATGGATTTAGCTTACGAATGGTATACTTCTGGTCCAAGACAGCGTCTTCAACCAAACGGCACAATCATTGTTGTTATGACTAGATGGTCAAAAAAAGACCTAACAGGGCAATTATTGAAATCACAAATGATGGATTTAAAGGCAGATCAGTGGGATTTGATAGAATTTCCTGCAATTTTACCATCAAATGAGCCAGTTTGGTCACAATTTTGGAAAATAGAAGAATTAGAAAAGATTCGTGCTTCTTTACCTCACGGAAAATGGTCGGCTCAGTGGATGCAACAGCCAACAGGAGGTGAAGGAACCATAATTAAGAAGGAATGGATAAAAATTTGGGAAAAAGCAACCCCTCCACCAGTCGAATATATCATACAATCATATGATACAGCGTTTTTAAAGACTGAAAAAGCTGATTTTTCTGCAATTACGACTTGGGGAGTGTTTTATAACGAAGAAAATGGCGAAACGAACATAATTTTGCTTGATTCTTTAAAAGATCGGTACAATTTTCCTGAATTAAAGCGAGTTGCGTACGAAAATTATATACATTGGGAGCCTGATTGTGTTATTATCGAATCAAAAGCGTCAGGATTACCGTTAACACAGGAATTAAGAGCGATGGGTATACCAGTACAAAATTATTCGCCAAATAGAGGTAGCGATAAGATAGCAAGAGTCAATGCTGCTGCACCAATGTTTGAATCTGGTATTGTATGGGTTCCTGAAACAAGGTATGCTGAACAATTAGTAGATGAAATTACTGAATTTCCGTATGGTGATCACGATGATTTAGTAGATTCTACAACGCAAGCCCTTTTACGTTTTCGTCAAGGAGGATTTATACGTCATCCTTCAGACTATGAAGACGAAGATTGGGATTCACCTACACGTCAATACGTTTACTATTAGAGGTAATTATGGCAGTTGAAAAAACAATTACAAATGTTCCGTTTCCTACCAATCCTGATGAAATAGAACTAATTATAGACGATAAACCTGAAGATATGGGTGATACAACCGTAATGTTAGAAGACGGTGGTGCAATAATCAATTACCAAGAATCTTCACAGCTTGGTGGTGAGTTTGATTCTAATCTAGCTGAAGAACTACCTGACGAATATTTAAGAGAACTAGCTTCAGAACTTACAGCTTCATATCAAGAAGATTTAGCAAGTCGTCAAGATTGGTACGATACTTATACAGAGGGTTTAGATCTTTTAGGAGTAAGAACTGATGATCGTGAAGAACCATTTCGTGGAGCATCTGGTGTATATCATCCTCTTTTAGCTGAAAGTGCAACACAGTTTCAAAGTCAAGCATATAAAGAAATGTTACCTCCTGCTGGTCCAGTGAATTGTAGAATACTTGGCGAATCTACAAAAGAAGTCGAGGAACAGGCAAAAAGAGTAAAAGATTATATGAATTATCTAATTTTAGATGTTATGGAAGAGTTCGATTCTGAACTTGACCAAATGTTATACTATCTACCTCTTTCTGGTTCTACGTTTAAAAAAACATATTACGACCAAAATTTAAATCGACCTGTTAGTATATTTGTTCCTGCTGATGATTTAATTGTTTCTTATACTGAATCAAATTTACAAACTTGTCCAAGGTTTACGCATATTGTAAATATGGTGCGTAATGATTTAAGAAAACTACAAGTTTCTGGGTTCTATAGAGATATTGATTTCGATAATAAATCATCAGATAATTATCAAGGTGACCAACCTGCACAAGAACTAACAGGATTTAGACCTACAGTCGATAATTATGATAATATAAAATTATTAGAAATGCACGTTGATCTTGATTTAGAAGGTTATGAAGATAAGGGTGAGAACGGTGAACCAACAGGGATAGCTCTACCTTATATTGTTACATTACATGAAGATTCTTTAGAAGTTTTAGCTATACGCAGAAACTACATGGAAAATGATGTAAATAAAACTAAACGTAAGCATTTTACACATTATAAGTTCAGTCCTGGATTGGGTTTTTATGGTTTTGGGTTAATCCATATGATAGGTGGGTTAACTAAATCAGCGACCTCGATCCTTCGACAGTTGATTGATGCAGGTACTTTAGCCAACTTACCAGCAGGATTTAAGGCAAGAGGATTACGTGTACGAGATGAAGATTTGCCTTTACAGCCAGGAGAATTCAGAGATGTAGATGCTCCAGGATCGTCTATACGAGAAGCAATTATGCCTTTACCGTATAAAGAACCATCACCTACACTAGCAAATTTATTAGGTGTTTTGATTGATAGTGGTCGTAGGTTTGCAGCAGTAGCTGATAATAAAATAGCTGATACAAGTCAGGCTATGCCAGTTGGTACAACAGTTGCCTTACTTGAACAAGGAACAAAAATTCTTTCAGCTATACATAAACGGTTACACTATGCTCAACGTCAAGAGTTACGCATACTTGCTGAAATTATTCGTGAATCGATGCCAAAAGAATATCCGTATCGCACTGCTGGGTACGAGTCAACTGTTTTAGCAGATGATTTTAATGAACGTATTGATGTTGTTCCTGTTAGTGATCCGAATATGTTTAGTATGAGTCAACGTATTACAATGGCACAAACTCAACTACAGCTTGCCCAAGGAGCACCACAATTACATGATTTAGGTGAAGCCTATCGTAGAATGTATTCAGCGTTAGGTGTAGAAAACGTAGATGATATATTACCACCAAAAGTAGAAATGGTTCCGACTGACCCTGCGAGTGAAAACGCTAACGCATTGATGAGTAAACCTTTAAGAGCTTTTCAAGGTCAAAACCATGATGCTCATGTTGCAACGCATTCTGCATTTATACAAGACCCTAATATTCAACGTAACGCTCAAGTTGTTCAATTACTTACAGCACATATGCAAGAACATTTATCGTTAAAGTATAGACAACAAGTAGAACAAATTATTGGTCAACCACTACCACCAGAAGGACAGAGCGTACCTCCAGAGGTAGAAAATATGTTGTCTCAAGCAACAGCACAGGCAACAGCACAGATAAGTGAAATGGCAAAACAAATGGCTCAACAAGGACAATTCGATCCAATCGTACAACTAAAACAGCAAGAACTTCAGATCGAAGCTCAAGATATTCAACGTAAAGCAGCACAAGATCAAATGAAAGTTGATTTAGAAAAACAAAAACTAGCTCAACAAGCACAGCTTAAACGTGAAGAACTACAGCAAGAAGAAGAACTTACTAAAGAAAAGATACGTTCTGATGAAGATTTAGCTGTATTAAAAAGCAGAACAACAAGGAGGAACACTTAAATGGATAGAACTGAACAGGAATTAAGAGAAGAGTATTTTGATGGACCAGAGTCTGACTATAAGAGTTTTGCTCAATTTTTACTTGATAAAGGTTTTCCTGACTTAGCTAATAAAGAAAGAGAGAACATACCTAAGATAAAAGATGGTGGGTATGTAAAAGAAAAAGCAAAAAATAAATCAAGAGGAGCAAGAAAAGCAACTCGTGGTACAAAATTCAGAGGTGTACGTTAGTGGACGGCATACGTTTAACTGAACATTTTTTAAAAAAGATACGAACCAGACAAGCAGAAATTAGTGAAACGCTAATGTCTGGGGGTATAAGCTCGTTAGAGCAATATCAAAACCTCATGGGTCAAGTTTCTGCTCTTGGCTTTATGGAACAGGAGCTAACAGCCCTGCTAAACAGAACGGAGAATGACGATGACTAAACGTCTATATGTGCCAGACCATGTTTTGGCTAAACGACGCAATGAGAAAGTAAAGAAAGAACTATCGCCTGATAATTTATCAGCGTTAGAACAATTACCTAGACCAACTGGTTGGAGAGTTCTTGTTCTTCCTTATACAATGCCTAGTAAAACCAAAGGTGGTATTATTATGGCAGATGAAACTTTAGAAAAAAATCGTTTAGCTACAAATGTAGGTTATGTTGTAAGTGTTGGACCAGACGCTTATAAAGATGAAGAAAAATTTCCAAATGGTGCTTGGTGTAAAAAAGGAGACTGGGTAATGTTTGGGAGATATGCTGGTTCTCGATTTAAAATTACAGATGGAGAGCTACGAATTTTAAATGATGATGAGGTTATCGCAGTACTAGATGACCCTAAAGCAATTTCAGTATAAGGAAAAATAAATGGCAAAAGCACAAGAAAAAAATGAAGATCAGTTAGAACTTGATATTCAGATTGAAGAAGATAAACCTGAAAAAGAAGAAGTAAAAGAGGTTGCTACTGAACGAACGCAAACTCAAGAAACTTCTGAAGAGCAAACTTCTGAAGAGCAAGAAGCAAAAGAAGATGAGCATGAAGAATACTCTATTGGTGTTAAAAAACGTATTGATAAACTTACTTATAAAATGCGTGAAGCCGAGCGAAGAGAACAAGAAGCTATCAATTTTGCGAAAAAAGTAAAAGAAGAAAACGAGGTTTTAAAGAAAAAAGATGAAGAAAAAAGTAAAAATCTCTTTTCAGAATATGAAAACCGTGTTACATTGCAATTGAAAGATGCTAAAGACGCATTAAAAAAGGCATATGAGAGTGGTGACTCTGACGGTCTAGCCGATGCTCAAGCCTTAGTTGCTCGTTTAGCTGTCGAAGAAGAAAATATTAAAAGAGAAGTTAAAAAAAGAGAAAAACCAAGTGATGAAAAAGAGGAAGCAAAGACTGAACAACCAGCTAAAATGCCACCTCCTCCACCTGCACCAGATCCAAAAGCTGCAGAATGGGCAAGTAAAAACTCTTGGTTTGGAACAGATGAGCCAATGACATTTACAGCTTTTTCAATACATCGTAAAATGGTAGAAGAAGAAGGGTTTAACCCAGTGTCAGACGAATATTATGAAGAGGTCGATAAAAGAATGAGAGATGCTTTTCCTCATAAATTTGAAGATACTCAACCGAATACAGGTGCGACTAAAAAAGCAAGTCAAACAGTTGCTCCTGCAACTAGAGCAGTCAAATCAGGGCGAAAGACTGTGAAATTAAATCAACGTCAGGTGGATATGGCTAGGCGATTAGGTGTTCCACTTGAAGAATATGCAAAACACGTTAATATGGAGAATGCGTAATGCCTACTATTGATAGAAACCCTCGCTCTGCGACAACTCGTTCAACAAGTGAACGTAAAAAACCTTGGAGACCATCATCCTCACTTGAAGCTCCAAAGCCGAAAGACGGATATAAGCATCGCTGGATTAGAACTGAAGTTCGTGGATATGAAGATAAAACAAATGTTTTAAGTCGTATTCGTGAAGGTTATGAACCAGTAAGAGCTGATGAACATCCTGAATTCGAAGCTCCAACAATTGAAGATGGCAAACACGCTGGAGTAATTGGTGTGGGAGGATTGATGCTAGCAAAAGTTCCTGATGAAATTCATGAGTCAAGAAGTGAATACTTTAAAAATCGTACCAAAGATGCAATGGACGCTGTGGACAATGATTTAATGAAGGAAGAACACCCATCCATGCCTATTAGTAAAAGTAGGCAATCAACAGTATCGTTTGGGAGTGGCTCAAAAGGTGACTCTTAAATTTTTATTAATTTTTATTTCTTTAAGGAGAATTAACTATGGCAAATGCTAATGGAGCTTTCGGTTTAAAACCGATCTCAAAACTTGGTGGAAATGTCAATAGCACTGGTAATTCTGGATACACAATGTACGAAATAAAAAGCGATAATTCTAACGTAATATATCAAGGTTCTCCAGTCATTCCTTTAGCGACTGGGTTTATTGATATTGTTGGTGCTGCTGCAGGTGGCACTGTTGGATTACTTGGAGCTTTTGGTGGATGTGAATTTGTGTCTTCAACTACTGGTAAATTGACTTTTTCTAATCACTATCCAGGATCTGGAGTAGATTCTAATCACCCTGTGAAAGCAAGGGTATTTGATGATCCAATGCAATTATACGCTATTGCATCAGATGCATCATTAACAAGTGAAGCGACACTTCGTGGTCATGTTTTTGCGAATGCTAACTTTTCTTCAGGCACAAGTGGGTCTACTGTAACAGGTAAATCTTCTGCTGCTTTAGCAGTTAGCACAGTAAATACAACTAATACTTTAAATTTGAGAATTATGGGTTGGCTAGATGAACCTGAAAACTCAGATTTTACTGCTGCAGGCATTCCTGTGATTGTTCGCTTAAATAACCATTTCAATTCACCTAACGGTGCGATTGCTGGTGGTACAGTTTCAACTACTGGCGTATAAGGAGATATTGATATGGCAATAAGTAGAGCACAATTAGCGAAAGAACTCGAGCCAGGATTGAATGCACTTTTTGGCTTAGAGTATGGTCGATACGAGAATGAACACGCTGAAATTTTCGATACAGAAACTTCAGATCGAGCTTTCGAAGAAGAAGTCATGTTGACAGGTTTTGGCAACGCTCCGACCAAATCAGAAGGAACAGCCGTTACGTTTGATGACGCTAACGAGTCATTTACTTCTCGATATAACCACGAAACCATTGCTTTAGCTTTCGCAATTACTGAGGAAGCTGTTGAAGATAATCTATATGATAGAATATCTGCAAGATATACAAAAGCGTTGGCTCGTTCAATGGCAAACACTAAACAGGTGAAAGCTGCAAATGTTTTAAATAATGCGTTTGATAGCACTGTAACAGGTGGAGACGGTAAGGAGCTTTGTGCTACTGACCATCCTCTTTCTACTGGTGGTACTTTTGCTAATGAACCTTCAACTGATGCAGATTTAAATGAGACTTCTTTAGAAGACGCATTAATTTCTATCAGTGGTTTCGTTGATGAGAGAGGTATGAAAATTGCACTCAGAGGTATGAAGTTAATTATTCCATCAGCACTACAGTTTGTAGCTGAAAGACTAATGGCTTCAACATTGCGTGTTGGAACTGCAGATAACGATGTCAATGCTATAAGAAGCACTGGTATGTTACCTCAAGGTTACGTTATCAACCATTTCTTAACTGATACCGATGCATTTTTTATTAAAACTGATGCTCCAAATGGTTTTAAACATTTTGAGAGAGCAGCAATAAAAACTGCAATGGAAGGTGATTTCGATACTGGAAACGTAAGGTATAAAGCTCGTGAGCGTTATAGCTTTGGTTTCAGTGACCCAAGATGTGTTTTTGCATCAAAGGGTGCTTAACTAATTTAGAGAGCGATGAAAGTCGCTCTCTTTTAACCTGACAGCGTAAGCTGACATAGCCGAGACAGGGAGTTTTATATGGCTAATACAACTTTTAAGGGAACTTTACGTTCTGAGGGTGGCTATTCGTCAATAGCTACTGCAGCAAGCACAGGTGCAGAAACAACACAGATGTCTATTTCATCTGCTGGTTTTGCTTCACTTGATGCAAATACTTTAGCAACAGAAGCTGGAACTGGTATCACTGGTGGTACTGGAACTATTTACAGAAGTTCTGTAATTAGAGAAGGTGGGATTATAAAAACAAGCATTTTAATTGATTTAACAGGGTTAAGATCAACAGCATCTGGTGATATCATTGGTGTTAATGGCACATCTAATGTTTGTCATATTGGGCAAATTACTGCTGCAAGAAATGGCACAATCTTAGCAGGTCGTATGACTTGTTTTGAAGCACCTGCTGGTGGTGATCCTGATATTAACGTACACTCTGCTACAGAGGGCACAGGTGTTGAAGACGGAGCTATTTCTGATTTAACTGAAACTTTACTTGTAAACGCAGGTGATGCTTCAGTGGGAAGTGTTGTGATTTTTACAGCTGTTCCTGCAGCAGATGAGTTTCTATATTTAACATTAGGTGCGACCACTGATGCTGATTATACAGCAGGAAAACTATTAATAGAATTGTTTGGTTACGAAGCATAACTTAGGAGGTATAAATGGCTGATGCAGTAGCAAGTCAAACCATACAAGATGGTGCTAAACACGCAGTTCTAAAAT
>Ga0160423_10003653_pt1 | contig 12772 bp, 7 predicted proteins | sample CRUFie14St8metaG_FD_108191 | JGI IMG/M metagenome (GOLD analysis project Ga0160423, IMG submission 108191) | Marine microbial communities from the Costa Rica Dome - CRUD Field 142mm St8 metaG | ecosystem: Environmental > Aquatic > Marine > Oceanic > Photic zone | place: Costa Rica: the Eastern... | reverse complement strand
GTAGGGTGGAGGGGGGCGGGGGGGGGCCCGGGCCCCCCCCGGCCCCGCCTTCCCCTCTGTTGCGTTCTTTTTTTTTTTTTTTGAGAGGAGGGAGGGGGGGAGAGTGGGCAGAACGGTGGAACGGGGTCAGCCCAAGTGGGTGGGCGTGTGGAAGGGCACGTACCTGTCCAAGCTTCAGTTTGGTTTGGGGAGGGCAAGCCATGCAGAAGAGAGACGCGAGGGGCAGGATGACAAAAAAGAGGACGCAGGTCAGCAGCATGTTGGTGCTTCGTGGAGGTCAGGTCCGCACTCACGTAGATCTGCGCGCCGTTCTTCCTCTTGCCGCCCGCCCTCTTAACGCTCGCGTCCCATAGGTGCGCCTCAAACTTCCCCGTGTGCTTGTGCTTGGAGACCCCCTTGTACTTTGACCTCTGGGGCGACTCCCTTCCCTTGGCAGCAGAAGTGTCGGCCTTCTGCGGCGAGGACCTGGCGATCTTCGCCCTCTTACCGGCCCTGGAGACGGCGCGCTTTCCCGGCCTGCCGCCCTCTCGCTCGGGCAACTCCGTGGCGGGGAACGCGGTGGGGAAGGCGTCGGCCTGCAGTCTCTTCTCCAGTCGATCCAGGGGACCAAGCGACCTCGCCTGGAACTCGTCGGGCGGGGCTGCGTGGAGGAACTCAGAAGCCCCGTACTCAGACGCTCCGGCCAACAGCATGTGGTCTAGCGCATCGGTTCCTTGATTTGCGTCCCACGGGGCGATGCCGGGCAGGGTGTCGACAGCAGCACCGTGGTTCTCCATTGCGTCTGTTGTATCCCTCGCAGCGGAGGAACGAGTGCGGGTTTGAAGGGGTTCGTCTCGAGTGTCGTGGGTCGTGGAGCCGTGGTCGCCTCGAGAGTGGGCCCCGCCCTCACGACCCATCGCCCTCGACCTCGATGCAAAAAACACCAGTAACAAAAAAGTAACGCCTTTCCGTCCTCCCTCCACCAGGGCCGCCTCGAGATCGATCGCTCGATCTGAAAGGACTTGCCGAATCGATCGCCAGCCAGGCGATCAACGCAATCAGCGGAATCGTAAGAAACCGAATATATGCGTGCAGCACGGGCGTCACTGGCTGGGTCACGGGCCGCACGGGCCGCGAGGGTCGGGTCGAAGACGGGTCCGAGCCGACCTGGCGGGGGGTCTGTTTGCCGTCCAGACCGCGCCCGCGTGCTCGTCGCGGAGGATGATCGTCGGCCAGGTCAAGGAACGGAAGAAAAGCGGGAGGGTTTCGAGCTCTGCGCCTTCGGTACTTCCCCCGTTGGCGGGGGGAACGGAGGCACCCTTCCTCGGCCGGAAACCAAAGGCCTCCGTTGAGGAGAACGGCAAGGTCGCCAAGGGCAATGCCTCGGAGTCGGGGGGCAAGGCGGGTCATGGAACCAGGGCCGACCTCGCGAGGAAGCTGAGGCCCTGACCGAGGGCACGGCGAGGCTCGTACCTCGCGTTCCCTTGAAGGCCGACACCTTGGACCAAGGTGAGGGGCAACCCACAACGCGGGACGACGTGCTGTGTGGCCTGGCGAGAAAGGAGGAAGGGGTTGTGGATGAGTTTGACGAGGAGGGTAATGAGGGTAGCGGAGGCGAGGGAGAGGATTGGTCCTGGGCAAGGCGCGTGTGGGTCGGCCGCTTCGGGATCGGGGTGGAGAAGGCCAAGGGCGGGGTGCTCTCCTCCCCGGCCGGGTCCGAAACCGTATTCTGCCGCGGTATGCTCTCCTCGGACGCGTGGACTCGCGCGGAATGCCTCACATTGCGGGATGTGGGCCTCCTGTGCAGGAGCTCGGTCGCTTCACAGCGCTCCTTGGCCTTCGACCTCCTTCGCAGGTCCTTTGAGCACTCCTCTGTCGCCGCTGAAGACGACGCAGAGGCCCTCCACGCCGAGGCCTACGGTTACCTCCGCGATGCGTGCGGCCTGCACTCCGCCCTCGCGAGGGACTGCGTGTCCACGAACCCAAGTCTCGCCCAGCCTGCCCTCGGGCTGGCGGCGGAGCTCCTTTTGCCTGCGCTCTGGGCCAACCACCTCGCCCAGCGTAGGACCTTCTGCCCCGGCCTACCGCGCTCAGGGCCGTTCAGGGAAGGCCTGGCGAAGGACCTGGCGGCGGCTTCGGCCAGTCTGGGGGATGTGCTGGCGTCGGGCCGTTCGGGGAGGAGGGTCGGGCTAGGGGAGCAGGCTGCGCTCTCCGCGCTTAGGATTGCTGCCGCGCTGGGGGAGTCCAGCGAGCCGCCGGGGGCGGCCCTCCTGGAGATGGCGGCCTCCAGGCTCGGCGGGGACGGCCCCCCCGCGCTCAGGGCGTACGCGGCCTGGGCTCTCGCCTCGTCTCCCTCGTCCCCGCCGTCCGAAGCGCTGCTTTGCTCGGCCTCCTCGGTGTACTCATCGTGCCGCGCCCGCGCTGAGGAGGGGTTTCCCTCACACGCCGAGAGGGGTTTCCTGCTGGACCTACTGCTGGGCCGCTTCCACCTGCCAGGTGGCCGGTTGCATGGGGACCCGAGCAGCGAGGCGTTGAGGGGCGTGCTGGCGGGCCTGAAGGAGGCCCTGGCGGTGGACAAGCCGCTTCGCGGGGACCTCGTCTCTGCTGCCTCTGTGCTAAGGGCGCTGCTGTCCTTCTCCACCTCCTCCTCCTCGTGGAGGGGGCTTGGGGCTGGGCTGGTCAACGAGTTGCTTGCCAAGGTGTGGAGCTTTGAGGGCGACGACGGGTGCTACGCGCTGGCGGCATTGGCCGCGGGACTGGACTTCCTCTCGCGCCTGGCCGCGGAGGGGGCCCTCGAGGCGGCAGGTCTCTCCCGTCTGGCCTCGTCTGGCCTTCCCGCCCTGCAGAAGGGGGCAACGGAGCTACTGTCTTCGCTGATAAGGCAGAGCGCAAGAGGCGGGAGGCTCCGCGAGGGGGAGGACCTGAGCGTGGGCCTGGCCGCCACCACACTGCTGCACTCCACGTGGCATGGCGCATGCGCCTCCTTCCTGATCGCGCTCGTGGGCTGCGCGGAGGCCGGCGGCGTGGAAGACGGCCCAGAGTGGGCAAGGCGGGCGGCACTAGGGGTGCTCAGCGCGCACCGGTCGTCGAGGGAATTCGTCGTCGTGGGGGACACGGCGGCGGCGGCGGGTGAGGAGACTCAAATGAGTCTCATCTCACGGGAGACGGCAGCGGCGCACGGTGCCCTAATGGCTAGGTGCGTGGAGTCCTGGCGCGCTGGGGGGGCGGACGTGCCTTGGGAGGAGGAGCCTGCCCTGGTGGCGTGGGACTGCGCCGCGGAGGCGATCTTCCAGCAGTCGGCCAAGGCTAAGGCCGTGGTGAGGGCGGACACCCTCTTCGACCGCAGGGACCTTGAGGCGGTCTTGGGCGGAGTGGGCTCGCTCGAAGACGACCCGCGCCCAGCCGTTGACCCGGCGGAGATGGCGGCGCACCTAAACGAGACTCTGGACGCCGCCGGGATGGAGGGGGGTGCTGACGGCCGCGCGGTGGACTGGATGTTCTCCGCCGAGATCTGCGAGGGAAGGCCTGACCTTTACCCGCCCCTGGCCCTTTACCTGACGCGCCTGGAGCGCCTCGGCTCCAGGTACCTGCTGGGCCTGCCCGTGGAGCTCAAGCTGACCAAAGTGTTGGTGGAGGCCTTCTGCCACAGGGACGACCTCTTCAAGGAACCCAACTTTGCGGAGGTGATGCCGGTCGTGGTGGGGGCCCACGCCGAAGCGCTGGCTAGGGTGCTGGCGAGGCCCGGGTCCTCGGATCGCCGCCTCAGGCTGCCCACCTCCATCGTGGACCAGTTTGCGTCCGTCTCCCTGGGGGACCCATTCTTCGCGAGGTGCGCCTCCCTGGCCTTCAGCTCGGCCCAGCAGCCCGCCGCCCAGGTGGAGGCCTGGAAAGCCGCGTGTGCGTCAGACTGCTTTGCCCTCTTCCCGGACGTCACCTCCTATGACGCCACCCAGAGGTCGCTCTTCTTCGAGCTCCCCGTCTGCGCCCCGATCGCCCGCGCCTGCTTCGAGTCTCTCCTCTCGAGCGGGTCACTGAGGCGCCAAGTGGAGCGCGGCGCCTCAATGGCGGGATGCTTTGCCGCGCACTGCGTGACGGAACACCTCTTTGGCGGCGGTGGCGAGGTGGTGGTTGTGAAACGCGAGGAGGAGGGCCCGAGCCGGAGGGCGATGGCCCACAAGGCGGTGGCTTTCCTGGAGGAGTCCACGCTGGAGGGCTTGCTGAGGTATGCGCCGCCGCCGCGGGAGGGCGCCCCTCCAGCGCTGGAGACCCACCCACGCCGCGAGAGGGTGGAGGCCCTGGCGTCCATCTTGGGCGAGGGGGGGCGGGACCTCCTACCCCTCGGCCTGCTGCGACAGCTAGAGAACACCACTGTACATTAAAGGAAGGGAAGCAAGGAGGAGAATTCGAGGGACTTAAGCCTACTGTACAAGAACGTTTTTTTTTTTCAGATGATGCCTGCTACACTACAACCTGCCCCGCGCGCTCCTCCTTCTTCCGCCTGGACGGCCTCCCCCTCATCCTCCTCCGCGCCCTGGTGGCTAGGAGCACGCAGCTCAACATGCCTAAGGCGGAGGCGGAGAGAATCCAGTGCATCTCCAGCACAGACCTCCCCCCAGGCCCCATCCTCGGGGACTCCCTCTGCATGATGCGGTCCACGCTGCTCGTGCCGTTGATCGCCTCCAGGGTCCTGCCGAAGAACTGGTCAGGGTTGTCGGCCAGCATCAACACACCCTTGTCCGCTGAAAGGTCGCCAAGCTGCTTCATGGCCTCGGCGGCCTCCCTCTCCGAGGTCCTCAGGGTGATGTTGGGCGAGAGCGTTACGTTGACCTTGGCCCTCACCAGGCCGCCCCCCAGCTCCGAGACCTGGACCATGACGTCTGCGACGCTCACCCTGTACTGGTCGCTGGAAAAGCCCTCAGCCACGTCCTCCCGGACCAGAACCTCGAGGGCCCTCTCGGCGGGCATGTCCCGAACTCCGAGCTTAGTGGCACCAATCTCGCTCATGTCTTCGGTGGAATTGAGCGTTACAGAGAATTCCACGACGATGGTGGGGAGCCAGTCGAACTTGCGCACGACCAGGACGCAATGCGCCGAACCCGCCACGTGGGTGGTGGCGTTCTCGGGGCACTCGAGGCAACCCTTCCCGCCGAGGAGCGGCATGTAAAGGCCGCGTAGGCAGGGCTTGCACCTGGAGTTGGCAAACCCGGCCGCAAAGTGCCCAGGGGCGCAGGCCTCGCACCTGGAGGACCCCGCACCGCCTGAGTGGTACCCCTCGCCGCAGGGCTGGCACAAGTTGGCGTCCACCTCATTAGAGAAGTGGCCCGCGGGACAGACCTTGCAGTGCGGAAACGCAAGGCCCAGCTGGGCGCCGAGCGCGTTCGCATGACGGTTCCGGTGCTGCACCACCACCACCTCCTCCTTCTCCTCGTGCTCCTCCCAGTCTAGCGTGATAGCGATCCTCTGTCTGCTGTTCAGCATGGCGTCGGAGCCCATGGTGAAGGTGTGCTGCCCCTCCCTCAGAGCCCCTGACAGCTCGTACGAGATGTGGCCCGGGACGACCGCCGTTGAGACGTTCCTCCTCGCAATGAAGGGGCCCGACAGCGTCGCATTTGAGTCCACGTCGAGCCAGCACTCCCGCGACGCGCCAACCCTAGCGAAAAGCCTCGACCCCGGGACGCAGAGGGGGTACGTTTCGGTCTGGTTGTGAGCGCAGAGCGTGGCGGCGCCACCCCTCTCCGTGACGACCCTCATACCCCGGATGTATTCCGAGGGGAGAGCCCTGTGCACTTCGACCGTATAGGCCCTCGTCATGTTGCTCTCCCGGTCTCGGAAGGCAACCTCGATCTCGTTCGGGCCGTGGCTCAGGGCCACCGCGCTAGCAAAGCCCCCCCCTGGTGTCCTCGCCGCCTCCACTCTCTCCCCGCCCACCAGGGAGACGTAGACCTCCAGGCCGAGCGGCGGGCCTCCCTCCGCGTTGCAGATCAGGACCTCCCGCTCCAGCGTCAGCGCCTCAAACTTGGTCAGCGTTGGGTTGTGAGGTGGGTGGAGGTGGAGCTCCTCGCCTTTCCCCCCCTCGTGCAAGGGGCTGGAAGCCAAAACCCTGAACTTGAGCTTGCCGTAGTCCCAGGCCTCCGCCTTTGTTGCGTTGCCTGGGACGATGGTTCCTGTGGGGCAGGATTCCTCGCCCTCCTATAGGCCCCACGCCAAACACGCGTCTTCTACAAAGATCGTGGCCGCTTCCCCGTTCTCCAGGGCGTACGTTATTTCCAAGCCGATCGTCACAAAATCTTGCCGGGAAATGTGGTCCCACAAAATGGGCACCTGCAGACGCAGGCCTCGGTAGAGGTCGTCCGAGCCCTTCCCCCGGCGCAGCTCCGTGCGGACCATGGTCGGCTGGTAGTGGTAGGCCGGAATCGCGGTGCCGCCGCTAGTCCTGGCCCGCAGCTCGCCGTCGCGGAACTGGAGGCGCCGTGGCAGCTCGACCTCCAAGGTCGCAGCCCACGACTCCCGGTACCTCAGCACGCTCTGAGCCCTCAGTGCGAAGCCGGAGACCGCACTTTGGTTCCACAGGGTCATCGTCCCGTTGGCCTCTGGGACGTTCGCGCCCCTAGGTTGGACTATGGAGAGCTCAAGGTCGCTCTGCAGGGTGGGGATCATCTCATCTGGCACCGAGACGCGGACGGTCGTCCCGGCCTCCTCCCCTGGGACCGAGAAGGGGGCGAGGAGCGCCACCGTCGTGGTTCGCTTCTCCTCGTCGGACCCCAGGGTAACCAGGGTCAGGTTGAGGTAGGCGGAGACCTCCATTTCCCCCCTGCTCCCCCGAAGGATGACCTCCACCACCAGGTCTCCCATCTCCCCATCAAAGTCAACTCCACCAAGGACCAGAGACGGAAACCCGAGCGTGACAACGTGCCCGGAGTACGAGTAGTGCTCGGCATTCAGCGACAGGCCAATCTCGTAATTCCCCCCCGCCACTGACCCGCCGGCCGTCGTGCACACCACCGTGCCCTCCTCCTCGTTCACCGCCGCGGCCGCCATGTCGACAGGCTCCAAGCCCGACTCCTCACCCCTCAGCCGGCACGAAGGCACCAGCGCGGAGGACGCAGCGATCCTCCCTGCCCACATTTCTCCCACGTTCAGCACTATCTCCAGCTCGCCCTCGCCCCCGGCCTCGTGTGCCCTTGCCTCCAGGACCTCGACCTCTGGGTACCTCTCCACCTCGAACGTCCCACTGCCGCACACGTCAGATGTGGGTCCCCTGTATGAGAGGACGACCGCCGTGGCACTCCTGGACCCGTCCTCGGCGCCCTCCGGGAGGGCGGGAAGCGCGCACGATGCGCGGGACTCGCTTGCGACTGCCGCGGACCCGCCTGGGCCCTCGCCGTAGGAGCACACAAGGCCGGGGTGAAACCCTGACCCCTCGACAGTGACGGAGACCTCCTCGGAGGAGGGGGCTGCGCGGGGCCAAAAGGAGGCGACCGCCACCCCGTCCATCGCCTCGTCCGGCCTCGGCAGCCGGAGCGTGACCTCGGCGCGCCGGATTGCCCCGGCCCGCTCGTTAGGGCCCGTTATCGCGTCCAGGAAGGACCCGCCCCCCTCGCCCGCCGCCCAGGTGTCTGCGGAGGATAGTACGGCCGGGACGAGGCCTGATGAGGCGTCCGCCGAGACGGCGCAGGAGAGCGGCCCACCGCCCTTGGCCGGCTCCGAGACGTGGGTTGGCGACCCGAGAGCCGCGGAGACCAGGGCCAAGGCGGCGGCCTCCCTCTCCTCAATTTTGGCCTCCCTCTCCTCCCACCTGGTCCTGTTCCTCTCCGCGAGGACTCCGGACGAGGGCGCGTCCCCTGCCTGCGCCTCCGCCCGCGCCAGTCTGCTGGACTCTAGGAAGGCCCGCTCCGCCAGGGCGAGCGAGGCCTGGGCCTCGTCGAGGTCGGCGACGTGCCCGGCCGGCAGGAAGACGCACCGGATCGCTCCCGCTTGCTCGCCTCCCGCCCATAATCCCTCGAGCTCCACCCTGTCCTCGCCGACGGCGCAGTTCCTCGAAAACGTTCCCAACTCCGCGAGGGTGACCTCCACCGAGACGTTCCCGATCCCCCCGGAGGTCTTGTGGACCTCCGTGAAAGTCCCCAAGAGGTCACCTTGGTCCCTCCCGTACACCTGAACCTTGACGTCGGACTGACGCCTCCACGCGTGGAGGCCCGGCGCAGCGGCCGAGAGGACCACCAGGGCGAGGAAGAGTCCGTACGTTCTGAAGGTCATCACCCTCTTCCCGCCACCTCGTCGCTAGGTCCTTTTCTTCACACCCACCCACCCCTGTTTCTCTCTGCGCCCGTACAAGCGTTTCCAAGGTGGGTGGGTTAATGCTATTGTTGCTGACCCACCTGGTGTGTCAAGTTTGTTCCAACATGTTTGCTTACACCAAAGTACCTCCCTTCCGTCTCCTAATTGTTGTCGGTCGGTCGGTCCCCTCGGACCTCTTCCTTCCAGTTTCCCAGTTCCCAACAATCAATTTGCTTTCTATCCGGCCAGCCTGGGCCAGCAGGCTGGGTGGCGTAATTTCCGACACATTTCAAGAAAAATCATGAAAACAACAACAACAAAAAAAATCAAGCTTGGGTCTTGGAAAAATCAGACAACCCAAACAAGAGGGAAACACACAAGCCCACAGAACAAACCCGAATCGCGAGGGACCGTGTTGTTCGGGTGCGTGTTGTTTCCTGGTGTTGCCAGGCAGGCAAGGCCATGTGAACGATGCATGCATGCATGCATTTGGGGAAGAGAAACCTTTTTGTTGTTCTTGTCTTCAGTCCAATTGTGCGAGAAAAAAAACGTCTTTTGTACGAAGTTTAGGAGGGGCCTTTTTTGTGGAAAAACAACAATCGGAGGAAAGACGATCGAGAGAATCGTAGAGACGTGGCGACCTTAGTGGTGTAATCGTGCGCTCCCCGGCGGGGGCGTATAAGTCCAAGTGGACTGAAGCAAGATTGACAAGACGGACAAGATTGAAGTCCGAGGCACCAACCCGCGGCGCAAGTCACGTTTGTCAAAAACGATGTCAAAGAGCACACGGGGGAGCCCCGAGCGGGCCCCCACCGAGGACGAGGATATGGGCGGGTCGTCTAAGCTCCTGGGAAAGAAGGGCAAGGAGGTCAGCGGCTCCCAGGTCACTGGGGAGACTGAGGTCGAGGAGGAGGGGAGGCAGCAGCTGCAGATCATGAAAGAAATGCAGGGCAAGACTTTGCAGGAGTTGTAGAGGGAAAGCCTTCAAATCGAGGAGAACGTCCTTCTGTCCCAGAAGCGGGTTCAGTTCCAGCGCCAGCAGCTGCAGACTAAGCTATCGGAGGCCATGGAGGCCAAACACCTGGACGAGAGGCTAAACATACAGAGGAAGAAGCTCCTTAAGCTACAGGAAGAAGAGGAGCAGGACAAGAAGAAGCGCAAGGGGTTCAAGCGCTCCATCTTGGAGCTCTTCGAGGAGCTCAAGCTGAAGACGACAGAGACTCTTTACCTGATGGAGAGCAAGCAGAAAAGGAACAACTTGAGGGCCGTCCTCTTGGAGAAGCGCGAGACCTTCCAGCTAGCCGCCAGGGACCTTGAGGGCAGAGAGAAGAACGAGAGGGAAGAGCTCTCCGAGAGCCACGAGAGGACCGCGAAGAACCTGTTGGTGTGGCAGGAGCTCAACATGAGGCATGTGTCGCAGGAGAAGAAGGAGGGTCTCCTGCGCGTGAACAGGCTGATGGCCCAGCAGCTGAGGGAGATTCAGAGGAAGGAGGCCGAGCAGCTGAGGGAGATTCAGCACATCAAGGCCAAATTCAAGCTCGCTGAGTTCGACTCAGAGCTCGAGTTCGTGACTTCGTACGAGATGACAAAGGCGGAGCAGCTCGTGGAGGCGAACTACAAGGCCCTCGACCTGAAGCAGCAGAGGAGGGCGGCGAAGAAGAACATCCTGAAGCTCAGGGAACAGGCCAAGCAGGCGAACTCTTTGGAGCTGAATGCGTTGAAGGCAAAACAGCTCAAGCTGATTGAGGAGAACAGGGCCAGCGAGCTCAAGGAATTGCAGGTCAGGGAGGCCAAGAGGAAGGAGGCGGCCTTCGAGCAGGAGATCAAAATGATGGAGACGGACATGAAGGCGGTGCTGGAGCAGAAGAACTTTGACATCCAGACCTCCTTCACGAGGTCAAGCGGGACGGTGGGAGCCACCTCCGCGAGCGGTACCTCGGCTGGGGCCAAGTCAGACGCCTCAGGAACCTCGGGGGTGTCCACGGGGACAACGGGGACGACTGGGAGCGCCCTGTCTGGCCAGTCTTCTGACTCGCAGACCCATGATTCGAGCGAGCTCGAGAAGCAGATGATGGACGCCGACGAGAAAGAGTTCCAGAAAAAGGTCGAGGAGATGAAGAAAGCCGCCATGGTGGCGCTTGGCGTGGCCGAGGAGAGGCTCAAGGCCATCGAGGTCTCTAACGAGCAGGCCAAGAAACAGCTCGAGGACTCGCAAACCGAGCAGCTCACCAGGCTGACGGACGAATATGAGAACAAGAGGTCGCTCATTAGGAAACAGAACGAGACGGAGGTGATGCAACTGCTGAAGCAGCACGCAAGGGAGAAGATGGACATCCAGAACGCACACTCGAGGGAGCTGCAGAGCCTTGAGAAGGCCATTGAGCTTGAGTCGCAGCTCCATGAGAAGTCCCTCCACAAGAGCCAGGTTGCGAGCCATGCCAAGAGCGAGTTCTTGTCCTTCGTTTGCCACGAGCTTAGGAACCCGCTTTCAGCAATCGTCGCGGTGGTGGACATGCTGCTGAGCAACAACCAGATGGACATGGACACGGACACCCAGGAGCACATTCAGAGCGTGAAGCAGGAGTCCGAGCTGATGTGCGCCATCGTGAACGACGTCTTGGACTTTGCCAAGATCGAGGCCAGGATGCTCGTCTTGGAGCCCGTCAAATTCAACGTCCATAACATGGTCCATGACCTCGTCAAGGAGCAGAAGCTGAGCGCCAAGAAGACCAGGCCCAACATCAGCTTGACCTTCAAGATCGGGGAGGATGTCCCCCAGCTCGTGGTCACGGACCCTGTCCGGATCAGGCAGGTTTTGCTCAACTTGGTGTCAAACGCGGTGAAGTTCACTTACAACGGCTCAATCAATGTCTCCCTCACGGCGGGAAGGTCCGTCGGATCGGATTCAAAGATGCTGGACTTCACGGTGAAGGACACTGGTGTGGGGATCGACAAGGAGAACCTTGAGCACATTTTCGCCGCCTTCTCGCAGGCCAAGCCCTCCATCACCAGGGAGTTTGGAGGCACGGGGCTTGGACTCTCGATCTCAAAGTCTCTTGTCGAGAGGCTCGGTGGAAAGATCTCTGTGGAGAGCGAGAAGGGCAAGGGAACTGCGTTTACCTTCTCCGTGCGGGTCAAGGTCCTCAACGAAGAGGAAGCCCGGGAGACGGAGGCGGTAGTGGAGGAGAAGGAAGATAACTTTCCTCAGGGCATCAACCTGCTGATCGTGGAGGACTCGGCGACCCTGAGGCGCCTCTGGTCCAAGCTTCTCCTGGAGCAAGGATGCATCGTCTCGGCTGCCAGCAACGGACAGGAAGCGCTTGACAAGTGCAAGGAGAGCAAATACGACGTTGTGCTTATGGACATCACGATGCCTGTGATGTCCGGAGATGAGGCTGTCAAGAGACTGAGGGAACAAGGCTGGGACCAGGCCGTCATCGCGCTCACGGCAAACGCAATGGAGTCCGACAAGCAGAAGTACTTGAAGTGTGGCATGGATGCTGTTCTCACCAAGCCATGCAAAATGGACAACCTCAAAAATGTGATCGTTCAGCAGCTTCAGAAGAGAAACAACCCAATCATTTTCAACTAGAGGCACAGGGGGAACCATAGAATTAGAAACATTTAGAATTACAAAGAGTAGAGTAGAGTAGCATAACATAAAAGAAAAGAAAAGATAGATCGTTCAGTGGTGTAGTAATGATACAGTTCTGTACTACAGATAGAAGTGATAATGACTCTCCGCCCCAAAAGTCTTGATCAGGACTTGCCAAAAAGAGAACTCAGCTCTTCGGGACTTCCTCTCTTGGGCGAGGCACGCCCTTCCCCCTCTTCTCCAGGAGGCCCTCCAAGTTGTGGTCGTCCGTGGAGAGCCAATCCGATATGTACCCGCTCTTCAACTTGTAGGACATGGGACCTCCGTTGGGCTCCAGGGCCTGATCCTTGGCCTCTATCTCGTCGGAGCACGACCCGTAGTCGCTCTCCTCGAAGTGCTCCGGAGTCTCCTTCTTCAGCTTGTCCGTGCTGAAGTCCTGCTGGGCCATTTCCGCGGCGGCCCTGTCCAGCTCATCCCGGATGTTCTGCGACGTCAAGGGCACGTAGGGATTCCCCGAGGAGCTCGAGTCCATGGCGGCGTATTCTAGAACCAGGTCCGCAGTGGAGCTGGGATCCGCGCTCTCGCCCTTGGCCCGCCTCTCCTCTTTTATCCTGCTCAAGCCCTCCTGCACGGACAGCATGATCTCTCTTGTCCTGGTGTCCTGGCCAGAAACCTTGTTCTGCTCAACGTCCAGGTGGGTCGCGGCCGAGCTGCACGAGTTCTTCGTTAAGTCGTCCAAAGCTTCGCCCGAGAGGTGTCCCGGGCCCCTGTCGTCGTTTTCCCGAGACATGGAGTCCCTCTCAAGGTCCTTGATGGCCTGCAGGATGGCGTCCCTGTCCGCGTCGTATTTCACCTTGGCGGACGTGCTTGGCACGTACTTATCGTTGTCCCCGTCCCCCTCGTCATCCCCTGGGCACACCC
>Ga0160423_10003652_pt1 | contig 12773 bp, 12 predicted proteins | sample CRUFie14St8metaG_FD_108191 | JGI IMG/M metagenome (GOLD analysis project Ga0160423, IMG submission 108191) | Marine microbial communities from the Costa Rica Dome - CRUD Field 142mm St8 metaG | ecosystem: Environmental > Aquatic > Marine > Oceanic > Photic zone | place: Costa Rica: the Eastern... | reverse complement strand
GTAGGCGATTTCATCGGGTTCCGGTTGACGCTTTTTTTCCCACCGATGAGAGCCAACCACTACCTGTGTGGCGCCGTTCTCTCGTGTAAAGGGTGTCAGCGCCCAGATGGTGCTGAATAGCGGCTCGATTTGCCGCGGCACGAAGCCACCCCAGATACCGCGGTCCCGATGGAGTATCTGTGCTGACTCCCCCGGCGCAATGGCCACGGCAGAAGTGAAATGCAGTTGCACGTCGTCGCAATGCTCTGCCAAATAGGTTCTTGCGGCTCCCAGTATGCGGGGCTCTAGTGCCAGCTCGCCGCAGGCTTTCGAGCGCGCAATGAGTGCGCCAATCCGCTGCGTGTGAAAACCCGTGAACGCGTCGCGGCCATAGACTTCTTTTCTCAAAAAGGGAGCCAAATCGTGCTCAAGCGCTTCCAGCTGTTCGCTACCCAGCGCGTCATCAATGATGATAGCGCCATCCTCTGCCATGCAGTGGAGTAGCTCTTCCTGCGTGGTGTTTGCGGGGAGGTGGGTAATCTGAGCGGTCATGATGCGTCTCGGCTCTGCTGTTCACGCTTGATCATAGGCCAAACAGTCCCTGACGTCCCGTCAGGGGTTATGATGTTTCGTCTTCGCCATAGATACCCACCACCTTACGACCCGCTGCATCGATCGATGCGCGGTACATGCCTGGGGTATTGAACACCAGTGCGACATTGCCCGCGGGGTCTACTGCGATAATGCCGCCTTCACCGTTGGCCGCCACCAGCTCTTCTAGGACGACAGTGCTCGCCGCTTCCTGGAGAGTTACACCGCCAAATTGCATCCGCGCACAGACGTCGCGCGCCACGGTATAACGAATAAAGTACTCTCCGTGCCCGGTCGCCGACACCGCGCAGCTGCGGTTGTCTGCATAGGTGCCCGCGCCGATTACGGGTGAATCACCTATTCGACCCCAGCGCTTACCGGTCATCCCTCCTGTTGACGTTCCCGCAATCATGTTTCCCGCCTTATCCAACACCACCACGCCGACTGTGCCGAATTTATGGTCGGCCTCAGGCTTCAGGGCCTCCTGCTCATTCGCTTTGTAGGCCTCGAGTGCCTCGCGGCGGCGTTCGGTCGCAAAGTATTCGGGAGACACTGGGTCAAATCCTCGCTCCAAGGCAAAAGCTTCGGCCCCCGTGCCTGCCAGCATCACATGGGGTGAATCTTCCATGACGGCGCGCGCCAATGCTATAGGGGATTTAACAGTGCTCACCCCGGCGACTGCTCCCGCGTCGCGATTCTCGCCGTGCATGATCGAGGCATCGAGCTCGTGGGTGCCTTCCCAGGTATAGACGGCCCCTCGCCCGGCATTGAATAGCGGCGAGTCTTCCATTAACTGAATGACGTTAACGACCACATCAAGACCTGCTCGACCTTCGCGCAATTGTTCGTAGCCTCGGATAATCGCGTCATTAAGAAATGCGCGGTAGGTGGCCTCGAGCTCTTCGCTCATCGCGCCCCGCTCAATGGTGCCCGCCCCACCGTGAAGTGCGATGGCGACGGACGTTTCATCGGCGGCTGACATCATCGAGATTCCAAACAGTACCCATAAGTAGTGTTTCATTCACGTTCTCAGAAGCGGCGACAACCGACACAGTGTGATTTGAACGGCCCCGGTACGCAATGAGTGTGAGCTCAAAGCACAAAAACTCGCTTTTCGTCGGTGTTTGAGGCTCTAAAAGATTTACGCATTGGTCTTAGGTCATCCGATGAGTCCGGAGAGGGTGTTGGAGACCAGTTCCGGGTGCGTCAGCATCCCATCCCGCGGGACATCCAGCTCGATAAATGTCCAGTCAGACCCCCGCGCCGGTCCCACCATCAGATCAGAGCTCTGCCGATAAGTTTGTCCCACGCAATGCATGTAGGTGGGATTGAGGCCTTCCCAGCCGCCGCGCTCGAGAACCAATTCGTCCGTCCATTGTTTCGCGGGGTGCGGGGTAATCAAGCGCTTCAACTTGGCCGCGATATCGGGGTAGGAGTCGGGCACCAGCATCTCCATGGGATATTCCTGCCACAGATCCATTTGGTAGCCGTCAATAAAATGCGCTTCCCGAGCTTTCCACCATTCAGGAAAGTCGCCGGTGTCGGCGTCTCGAGGCACGCCACTCATTCTTCCCTGGCGGGGTACGAGAGCATCGAAGAATACGATCCTATCGATGCGCTCTTTGCAGCGATCCGCCACACCGGTGATTGTGATACCGGAAAAGGAGTGACCGACCAGAATAATGTCGTGGAGATCCTCAAACTCGAGTACCTGTGCAATGTCGGTAATGTGAGTGTCGAGCCCCACGTCAGGACCTGTGAGGTGCAGACGCTCACCACAGCCGGTGCAGGTTGGGGTGTAGACGCGATGGCCCATCGCACGGAGTTTGTCCGCGACGGGCTGCCATACCCAGCCACCGTGCCAGGTGCCGTGCACTAATACGAAGGTGGTGGGTTTAGTCGCGGCCGAATCACACTCGTTTTGGGCTGGAGTGTTTTGCGCGAGGCCTAGGGTTGCCAGTACGGCGCTGCTCCCGCGCAGTATATCTCGTCTTTGCATCGTCATTGCGCTCTTACATGGTCGGCTTATCGACTTTGCCCGAGATCATAAAGCAGCTGGCCAGCAGCCACTTGAGGTTGATCCCGATGCGATTCGCTTCGGGGAGGGTAAAGGCATAACCGTGCTCCTTGGTGCTGCCATCAGCGAGTTGCTCGATGACATAAATCACCAGCGAATCGCGCGCGAAGTAACCATCATAATTATTGATGGGCCAGTCAACTTTGAAGAGCCGCAGGCCCAAGTTCCTGCCGTCTTTATCAACGAACCAAGTTTCGGCGCCCTGGTCATGCAGGCTAAGGTTGTCGTACCGGGTGTAAGGGATGTCACGGCCGCCGCCTACGCCGGGAATATCGGCATAGCAGGTGAATTGTCGGGCTTTGTGAAGCTTTACGGCCGCTTCTGAGGCACCCCGAGGGGTCCACCAGAATTGCTGCTCACTGAGGGCCAGTGCGATGGGGCTGTCGAGTTTGTCAGTGCACTCTGTGTCGCCCTCTGCGCTGAATTGCGCGGCGCCCCGGGTCCACCAGACAGGGCAGAGCGGCGTGCCGTCGGCATCGCTGATATCCATCCGAACCGCCTCTCGCTGATCATCCTCGGCAAAAGACCATTTCTGGTTCGCTATCACAGTGCCATCCGGTGCGCTCAGGGTGACGTCAAAACCATTGTCTGCGGTCTCGATCAGCAGGTCGTGGCGGGGCTGGGGATTATCCACTTTGCGGCGGCCATCGAAATAAGCCTGGTTGGCGTTGCTGTATAGGCCCGGGAGCATCACCTCAATGACCTGAAGATCACGGCTCCAGGGCGTCGTGTCTTGTCCCTGAGCGAGGCTTTGTCCTCCGTGGGTCAGCGAGCAGAGCCACAGCAGTGAAAAAAAAGTGCTGTTGAAGAATTTCAGGGGGCGTGGTCCGGCCATCGCGCTTGCCTCCGCATGAGTGAGACCCGTAAAGTACTAATGTTATATCTATAAAACAAAGGGGGCGTTATGAGCGATGCACCAGTTCTAATTCGTCGCACCACTATGCTGGTGAATGACATCGAGCCGTCACTGCAGATATACCGAGATATTCTCGGCATGTCGGTCCACTACGATGAAGAAATTGTGGTCTCGGGGGAGGGTTTGCCCGCTGGCGAGCCCAATTCCCAGACCCGTCTCGTGATGCTCAAATGCAAGGACGATTTCATCGGTATGCTCGGTATTCTCCAATACATTGACCCGCCGCTACCGGAACCACCACCCCGCTCGAACCCGAATCGGGTCCGCATCGGTGAATCGGTTTACGTGCTGCACCATGAAGACGTCGCGGGTGTATACGAACAGCTTCGGTCCGTGCCCGGCATTGAGGTGGTGTGTGAGCCGGTTGTCAGTGAATACCCCAAGCCCGATGGGGGCGTGTTTCGTGTGCTGGGCATCAGTTTCTTTGACCCAAGCGGGTACTTTGTTGAAGTGAACCAGTTCGTATGAGCGACGCCGTACCGGACGCGCAACCACAAAAGCAGAGCAGTCTGGCCTATGGTTGGCTGACGGTGGGGTTGCTCACTATTGCTTATATCTTTTCGTTTATTGATCGCTACGTGCTGGGATTGTTGATTGAGCCGATCAAAGCGGATCTCCATCTGACCGATACCCAGATCGGCCTCCTCCTCGGGCCAGCTTTCGCGATTTTTTATGCCACCATGGGGCTGCCTCTGGGGTGGCTTGCTGATCGTAAGAATCGGGTAAAGATCGTGGCCGTCGGGATCGCAGTCTGGTCCATCGCGACGGCGGCCTCGGGGCTGGCGCGTAACTTTACGCATCTCTTTATCGCACGAATGAGTATTGGGGTCGGCGAGGCCACCCTTAGCCCCTGCGCCATGTCGATCATCTCAGACAGCTTTCCGCCCGAGAAGCGCTCCCGACCGATTGCCGTCTACACCATGGCGTTATCGGTGGGAGCAGGTTTTGCCTCATTGCTGGGAGCCGGGGTACTGACTTGGGCCAAATCGGGCGGCTCCATTACCCTGCCGGGTGTGGGTGAGTTGGTGCCGTGGCAAGCTACTTTCTTCATAGTAGGGCTGCCGGGACTTATTCTCTCGGTGCTGTTCTTCCAGCTGCGAGAACCTGCGCGCTCGGGTGGGCCTTCGGCAACAGGCGGCAGCCTTCCCGCTATGCTCAAGCACGTACTGGTCCGCTGGAAACTCTATGGTGGATTCGTCAGCGTCTTCTGCTTTATGACCATCGTTGCTTATAGCCAAAGTTGGGGTGCGGCGTTGTTTGAGCGGACTTGGGGCTGGGAGACCACTTACTACGCTTCAATTAATGGCCTGTTGCTGATTATCTGCGGCCCTACGGCGGTTTTGTCAGCGGGCTGGTTGTGTGACCACTGGATCGCACAGGGCAAGCGTGACGCGGCTTTGAAGATTGCACTATTTGGCGTATCTGCGACGGTACTCACGGGAGCCCTGTTTCCCTTGATGCCCTCGGCCCCATTGGCGATGGGGGTATTCGCGCTCAATAACATGGGAATTGGCTTGACCTCGGCGATGGGTGTTACAGCGCTGCTCCGGATCGCGCCAGCTCCTATCAAGGCGCAGACAGTCGCGCTCTATTACATGGTCATCAGCATGGCAGGGCTTTTTTTAGGTCCCACGGCGGTGGCGCTACTCAACGACTATGTCTTTGGTGCAGACGGGATTCGCTACTCCATGGCTGTGATCCCCTTTATTTTTGGGGTGCCCGTGCTGCTTGGCTTGCGCGGCATTTTGGGTTCATACGGTCACGGCATGACTGAACACGAGGGCTTGACTTGAATGGCCAAGCCGCGAAGAAGCTACCTGAATAACACGCCTGGGCAACTGCATGTATGGCAATGGCAGGGCAGTCAGTCTCCGCTGCCGCCGCTCATTTGTTTGCCCCCAGTGCCCTACGGTGGTCGATTTTTCGATACCTTCGCGAAGGCTTATGACGGCCCAGTTTGGAGCGCTGACCTACCTGGGTATGGGTTGTCAGATGCGTTGGCGGATGCACCCACTGTCGAGGGGTATACCGACGCGATGACGCCGCTCCTTAGCCTGCCTGGCAGCCCTGTGTGGCTGGCGGGCTTTCATTCCGGAGCGTTGGTGGCGATGGAGATGGCCAATGATTGCAGGGATCGGGTGGCGGGCGTGATACTGGTGGACGTGCCGGTTTTTGCGGGCCCCGATCAAGCGGATCTCAGGGCGTCCTTAACCACGCCCCCGGGATATCTGGAGCAGGAGGATCCCATGAATGGCCTGTTCAAGTCTCTGGTGACAAACCGTCTCGAGCAGGTCGCTTATCCCAGAGCGTTGGATTTGTTCTTTGATTTTGTGGGTGCAGGGGAGGCGAGAAACGCGGGCTTTCATGCCGCCGCGACTCATGACACTGAGTCGGCGGCGAGTCAGGTTGAGCAACCCACGCTGGTGGTGGCCACTCGCTCCAGTCTGCGAGACGGAACGTTACAGGTGGCCGAGTGGTTAACTCAGGCGACACTGGTTGAGCGCGATGACATCACCATGCCGGCGTTTGAACTAGGCGCCGCGAGCATTGCTTCGCTGGCGCGAGATTTTGTGACATAAGTGGAGGCGTTGAAGGTCGCTGCAGTACTAACTATCCGCCATCAGTGCTATGGCTGACGTGTAGTCAGCCTTGCCATTGGGCGCTCTGGGAACGTCCGGCACTACCAACAGATCCTTTGGTAACTTGTAGCTTGCCAACAGTTTGCGGGTTGCCTCGAGAATATCTCCCGCGTCTGCAGACCCGCCCTGCTCGAGCGAGACGATACCGGCAACCCGGTTACCAAAGCGCTCGTCTTCGAGTCCGAATACCAAGGCGTCGGCCACGTCGGGGTGTAGCTTGAGTGCCTCCTCGACTTCCTCGGGGAACACCTTCTCACCACCGGTGTTGATGCAGTTCGAACCTCTGCCTAATAGATTGATGGTGCCATCAGCGTCGATGGTCGCCATGTCGCCAATAAAGGCCCAGCGAGTGCCATCGATCTCCTTGAAGGTCTTGGCCGACTTTTCGGGGTCCTTGTAGTAGCCCAGCGGCACCATGCCGCTCTGAGCCACCGTGCCGACCTCACCCGAGCCGGGCACAACTTCCCGGCTGCCGTCAGGAAGCAGCACTTTCGAGACAGGTAGCAGCGTGAACTTGGCGGTCTCGCTGGGCGGGGTGTCTTTGGTCATGATGGACTGGCCCATGCCGCCCTCGGTGGAGCCGAGCACGTCTGCGATCGCGAGCTCCGGCACATGATCGATGAGGCCGCGCTTCACCTCGGTCGTGAACATGGCGCCCGATGAGATCATCAGCTTCAAGCTCGATGTATCCCAGCGGTCCGGTTCGGTTTCCAGCGCGCGCAACAGGGGTTTGGCAAAGGCATCACCCACGATGATGATTTGTGAGACGCGGTCGCGCTCTACCGTGCTCCACACCTCTTCCGGTTTGAAGCCGCGGTTTTCCAGTAGCACTGATGTGCCACCCAGCATGTGTGGGAACATGAGGCCTAACCAACAGCCCGTGCCGTGCATGAGTGGCGGCCCTGACATCGCTACCACTGTGGTACTGGCGTCCACCATCTGTTTGGCTACTGGCGCGAATTTATCTGCGTTCTCAAAGGGGTCTAAACCAATCATAGGCGGGAATCCGCGCATGAAGAACTCAGTAAAGCCATCCAGCGGATACATCACACCCTTGGGCATGCCAGTAGTGCCGCCGGTATACAGCATGTAGATCTCATCGCCCTCAGGCTGGGTCTTTGCCGCACCCGAGGCCTGTGAAAGAAAAGTGTCATAGGGGATGCCATTGGCAGGCCCCATCGAGCCATCCTCGGCGGGACCGTCTTCCACGCAGATCATGGCCTTCAGCATCGGCAGTCGATCGCAAACACGCGCTACCCGGTCACCGAGTGAGCTGTGAAACACCAGCGCTTCGATATCGGCGTTTTCCAGAAGGTAGTGGAGTTCGTCGTCGAGGTAGCGGTAGTTGACGTTAATCGGTACACCGCTGATTTTCATGGCCGCGAAATTGGTCTCGGCGTACTCCGGCGAGTTGTAAAGGTACATGCCGACTTTCGAGTTACGGCCCAGACCTGCATCAATCAGCCCCTGCGCGAGGTGGGCGGCGCGGTACTCATAGTCGCGCCAGGATATCCGGCGCTCCCCCTGAATAAGTGCGACTTGCTCGGGTACCGCGTCGGCAACGGATTCCCAGATCAGCGAAAAGTGTGACTTCATTGGTTGTTCTCTTTCTTATTGGTAATGAAAGGGCGTGCTAGAGCCAGCGGTGTCTTGCACCAAGGTTCAGCGAGTGTCTTTTCGCTAACTCAAAAATCCCGCCCAAGAGTTATTGGGGAGCAAGAGTCACGCTCTTACGAGAACCGAGTTGGCTCAAGTGCTCGCCGTGTGAAAAGGGCAAGAGTCCTCTTTCTCAACCAGATCGTAAGCAAACATGAACTTGGCGACTCCTGCCAGAATGCCACCCACTAATCCCAGCTCAAGGATTTCGGCATCGCTAAAGTGCTTGGCAAGCTCCTTATGCACCGCCTGATTCAGTGTGCCCTCAGGCTGGGTGAGGGCGAGTTGCTCTCCTAGGGCAAGCACTGCTCTCTCAGCCTCCGTAAAGGGACCGTTCTCTGGCTCATCAAACGCGTCAATCTGTTCTTCGGTGAGTCCCGCTGCCAGCGCGTCCTGGCGGTTGCCCTGATTACAGAAGCGGCATCCGTGAAGGGTCGATAGCCTGAGCCGCAAGAGCTCTTTATAGCGCTGTGCAACGGCGCCGCCGCGAAAAACTTCTCCGTAGAAAGAACCCACATACCAACGATACAGATCGGGGTGATTGGCGAAGACTTCGAAGAACGTGGCGTCTCCGCGCAGCGCCATCGAAGCCTCCCAAGCCGAGACTATGTCCTCCGGCATTTTAGAAGGATCAATTCGCTTCAGTGCGGGCGTCGGTTTCATCGCAGTCTCACACCATGGCCTTGAGTTGTTCATCTCGATAGCGGCCCAGTAAGAGCAGCGCCAGCGAGCAGATGATGAAGGCCCACATGGAGTAGTACAGCGCCTGATCATATGAGCCATTATTGCTGTAAACCGCACCAAAGGCGGCAGGCCCGAAGCCGGCTCCAAGGCCAAATAGTGCGTAAAGGGCACCGTAAATTCGTGCGTAGCTGCGCACCCCAAAGTAGCGTGATACCAAATATGCCAGCAGGTCGTATTCGACACCGGCTGCCACGCCTAGCAAAACAATGGCGATCACCATCTGGCTGTAGCTAGGGTCAGCGCCTGCAAACATCAGCATGGAAATCGCCGGCATGATCATCAGCGCGCAGGCGATGGCAGGTGCCCAGATGAAATCGAGTAGGTAGCCGGCAATTAATCGCCCAGCATAGACTGAATAACCGAGGAAGCTCGCCAGTAGCACTGCATCGCCACGATCAAAGCCCTTGGAACCCATCATAGTTTCGAGGTTGGGTATCGGGCCGCCAATGGCAAAGGACAGCGGTAGAAAGATGGCGCCCAGTAACCACAAGCGCCAGTCCCGGAGTGCCTGGGTGAAGGTAAAGCCATACTGTTGGATGGTATTGCCTGTTTTCCGGTTGAGCGCAGTCAGACTTTCTGCACGTTGAGCGACTTTGGGGTCGTCCACGTCATGAAAGGCGAAAAGAGCGATCGGCAGCGCCACAATGAGCGGCAAAAAGCCAATTCCGACGTAGGCGATGCGCCAACCATAGGCATTGATCAGTTCTTCTGCGATAAGTTTGGCTGCGGCACCGCCAATGCCGGTGCCGACCAGTGCGATCCCCAACGCCAGCCCCCGTTTTTCATGGAACCAGCGTGAAATGGCCTTGGTGAAAGTGATGGGTAGCGTGCCTGCGCTCAGAGCCGATAGTAGCCCCCACAGGAACAGGTACAGGGTGTGGGAGCCGTTATTCAGCGAAAACAGCATCATGCCGAGTGCAAAGGTGAGCATCGAAATCAGTGCGACTTTTCGGACGCCATACCGATCAGAGAGGTAGCCCGCCATCGGCGCGCTGATGACCGTGACCACACAGAATGGCACCAGCCCGAACATGATCTGATCGATACCCCAGCCAAATTCCTCTGCCAGTGGTTTAGCAAACACGCCAATGGTGTAAAACGGAAGCGGCGACATGCCGAGGGAGATCCCGAACGTTGACGCCAGAACGACTGGCCATCCGAAGCGGAATTCGCGGAACTGCGAGGTATCAAATGCCATGCTGTCACACCGACTGATTATTGTTGTGGTCGGTGCCTCACGACACCTTGCTCACGATCATACCTGTGGTGTGGCTGATTGCCACTTTCGCCAATGGAGTGGGGCTGGGTATCGCAGGCGCAGTGTAGGGGAGCGCTCTCGGCTGCTTGCACCAGCCTCTAGTGCCCGGCTATCAAGGTTGCTTTGGGAGGTAGAGCGAAGACCTCGATGCCGACGGTCAGGTCTGCGACGGGAGTGTGGGGAGATCAGTTCACCAGACGCGCCACGCTGCGTGACATCGCCACCTCGCCCTGGTCAAAGTAGGCGTCGTGGTTCTCTTCGATACTGTCTAAGTCGTAGAGATAATTGACCATTAATCCAATTGACTGCTGCAGGCCCTTATCACTCAAATCGGCCGCCCAGTGAATCGCGTAGAGACTGGCGCCATTACCGAGATGAAAGCGCGCCACGGGGTCGCGCGCTAGGCTTCCGGACCGTTCTTTAACAAGGTATTTGGCGCAGAGCGCCAAAGCCGCCTCCCAGCGTGGATCCGTGGTGTCGGTTCCATGCACTTTCGCCAGTGTCCGCAGTTCATGAATATCAAGATCGGCGGCTCCCGACTGTGAGGAGAGCCACTGACTAAACCCGGGTACTGGCGAGAGGGTGACGTATCGCTTCGCGTTGGGATAGCGCTTGCCGACTTCCTCCACCACCTGTTTGATCAGAAAGTTACCGAAAGAGACGCCGGCCAGCCCTGGGTGGCAGTTGCTGATCGAGTAAAACACTACGGTGTCGAGATCTTTTGCGTCGGCGGGCTCTGCCGTCTTGTCAATCAGTGGTGCGATCGCATTTGGGATACCCGCGGTAAGTGCGACCTCGACAAACACCAGCGGATCGTCTGGCATGGCTGGATGGAAGAAGGCGAAGCACAGTCGGTTCTCACGAAGCCGTGAACGCAAATCGTCCCAACCCTGAATCGCATGCACCGATTCATAGTGGATGATGCGCTCAAGCACAGCTGCAGGAGAGTTCCAGTCAATGGCACGCAGCTCTAAAAAGCCGCGATTGAACCAGGAAACGAACTGGTGCTTGAGGTCGGTATCGACTCGAATGAGTTCAGGGTGCTCAGGAAGCAACTGCAGTAAGCGGCCGCGCATCTTTACCAGCACCGAGGTGGCGTTTGGTGCCATGTTCATCCGCCGAAACAGTTTGACGCGAGGCGCCTCAATCGCCTTACCCAAGGTTATTAACTGCTCCGCGGCGGGGTTTGACTTGTAAGCGTCTGCCGCGGCAATGATGCCGTCAGGGTCGGGATCGAAAGCACTGCCCAGCGCCTCAAAAAAGTGGATTTGGTTGGCGGCATCTAGTGCCTGGTAGTCAGCGATTACCTCGCAGGCTAGTGCGAGCCCCGAGGCCTCGCCTCGGTGGTGAATTAACTGCTGGCATTTGGCCAGCAAATCGCCCGATGGCGCCTGGGTTGCTGCATTACGGCGCCGGGCCAAAATACCGCGGCCCACGCTGATAACAGACCCGAGCAAGCCCGCTAAGCCCGTTGCAGTTGGGGGTGGCGTTTCTTCCGCAGATGTCAGCTTTGATGCCATGGGTAGACCGGATTTGCAGTTTAGCCCCACTATATGGCAGGCCATCCTGACTCGCTACCAGCAAAAGTGCATCAGGCAGTGGTGCTGTGAGCGGCGTGATGAAGGCAAATTTCGTCCCGCTGGGCGCAGAAATTACCTGCTTTGTCGCGCCCCGGGTGCGCTGGAATCGCAGGCTGCGATAGCGTAACGTCTCGGAGTGGTATCGGTGGTGTGATGAGAGTAAGTCGAGCAAATCTGCGAACAGCCGCGGTGACGGCGTTTGTTGTTTTGAGTCTGTGGGCTATTGGGCAAGCGCACTCGGTAGTAGACAGCGATAGTCGGGTCGAGACGCTACTGTCGACACTGACGGTTTAGCAAAAAGTGGCGCAGATGATTCAAGGTGAAATCAAGCACGTGACGCCCGAGGACGTTCGTGTGTCTGGGTTAGGGAGTGTGCTGAACGGCGGCGGGTCTTTTCCGGCTCAAAACAAACATGCCTCGGTTCAGGATTGGTTGGATCTTGCAGATGCCTACTATCTTGCCGCGGTCGATACCTCAGCAGGCAGTGCCGGTATTCTCGTTATCTGGGGTACCGACGCGGTGCACGCTCATAACAATGTCATCGGTGCCACGATATTTCCCCACAACATCGCGCTGGGTGCGATCGGATAGTCATCCCTAAATACAGCAAGCTATGATGGTGACAATGGCGGGTATCGCTGCTGGTATGCGCAATACGGGGTAAGTACCCTATGACTGACAGCCTTTTGCAGCTGGTGTTGTGCCAGCCGGAAATCCCACCTAATACAGGTAATATCATTCGACTGTGTGCGAATACGGGATGCACCCTTCACTTGATCAGGCCCCTAGGGTTTGAGCTCGACGACACCCGGTTGCGCCGGGCGGGCCTCGACTACCACGAATTTGCCAGCGTGCAAATTTGGGACGATTTGGCAGCGTATCGTCAGGTTTTTTCAGAGCGCAGGCTCATCGCGATCGAGACCTCAGGTCAATCACCCTACTCTGCATTTGATTTCAAATCGGGTGACTCACTCATTCTTGGTTCGGAGACAACGGGTCTTTCTGATGAGATACTGGCATCGCTACCTGCTGAGCGTGTGCTCAAACTGCCGATGATGAAGGGTAGTCGCAGTCTCAATTTATCCAACGCGGCAGCAATAGTGGTTTATGAAGCGTGGCGGCAACTGGGATTCCAAGGTTCAGCATAATTACGTCCGCCAGTCGGTCTAGTGACGTCACATTGGATGCTGTGGGTGTTCTTCCGACGCATCCGCCCTAAGTGGCGCTGACAGGACTGCTTCCGCAGGCAACTTTCCCGGTGCGCCAGCCAGCGATCAACTCGTGGCGTGAGACCACGGCGTTGCCGTGGAGATTTACGAGGACGGCTTTGGGG
>Ga0160423_10003651_pt1 | contig 12773 bp, 9 predicted proteins | sample CRUFie14St8metaG_FD_108191 | JGI IMG/M metagenome (GOLD analysis project Ga0160423, IMG submission 108191) | Marine microbial communities from the Costa Rica Dome - CRUD Field 142mm St8 metaG | ecosystem: Environmental > Aquatic > Marine > Oceanic > Photic zone | place: Costa Rica: the Eastern... | reverse complement strand
GGTCAGGACGGGTTATGGCGCCGAGTCGACGGCGCCGAGTCGACGGGGTGGCTCGCGGAGCGGAGTCGACCTCCTCGGCGAAGCGCGCCAAGGTGGACGAGGCCAAAGAGGAAGAGGACGCTCTCGTGCGAAGGAAAGAGGAGCTCGTCGTGGCCGCGAAGGAGGCGAGGTCAAGAAAGGATGCCCGCGCGGAGCGGGTCGCAAGGAGAGAGTTGTTGACCTTGTGCGCGAAGCTGGAGGCCAAGAACGAGAAGCTCTTCAGCCGCCTGCTTCCCGAGCTTTGGCAGAAGATCCTCGACGAGTACCTGCACCAGAACGATATGCTCGCCTTTGCCATGACCTGCAGGTTTTTTCGAGAGAAGCAGAAGGGTCTCAAGAAGAGGATGAAGACGAACTTGAAGGAAAACCACCTCTACTATCTGCAGAAGAGCGGGAAGGTGACGTCGTACACTTTGGGTTGGTTTCGGTGGGTCTGCGACACCTTAGAGATCCAGCCGGGTTGGCAGTGGTTGAAGAGCGCGAGGGTCAAGGGAGCGGTGTCCGAGGGCTATCTGTTGAACTACGCGGCGTTGCAGGGCAGCGTCGAGGTCTTGAGGTGGCTGATGGAGGAGAAGGATTGGGAGTTGAACGAGGACACCGGCCGGTGGGCGGGGATGGGCGGCAGCGTTGAGCTTTTTGAGTACCTGAGAGGAAAGGGCTACGAGTTCAATGTGATGGCATGTGCAGGGGCGGCAAGGGGAGGGCATCTGAAAGCTTTGCAGTATTTGAGAGGTATGGACCCGCCTTGCTCTTGGGATGTGAATACTTGTGCATATGCGGCGTGGGGAGGGCAGCTTGAAGTCTTACAATGGCTCCGGGCTCAAGACCCGCCTTGCCCTTGGGATGAGGATACTTGTGCTTGGGCGGCGCAGGGAGGGCACCTGGAAGTTTTGAAGTGGGCGCGTTCTCAGGACCCGCCTTGCCCTTGGGATGAGGAAACTTGTACTCTGGCGGCGATGAAAGGGCACCTGGAAGTTTTGAAGTGGGCTCGCTCTCAAGACCCGCCTTGCCCTTGGGATGCGATGACTTGTGCTTATGCGGCGAAGGGAGGGCACCTGGACGTTTTGAAATGGGCTCGCTCTCAGGACCCGCCTTGCACTTGGAGCAGAGCCAAGTGCATAGCTGAAGCAATGCGTAATGGCCATCTGCACATCGTCACGTGGATCGACCAGCAAGAGGATGATAGCGACGACGATGTTGACTCCTTCGTCAGGAGTCTCGCCGAACACGTCATGATGCAGTAGGATGTACGCCACCTTTCCATCTTGAAGCTACAACTTTGTGATGCACTCCAAACCACATTCTCTTCGTCCTCACCGATTTTTTGGAAATAAATTTGTAACGCCAAATCGAGCCTTGGGCTTTGGGCTTTGGTCGGCCCAAGAATCCAGAGATTGAATCGTGCAGGGCGCGGCGGGAGGCACAGGGGGCGGAGGAGAAAGACGAGGCGGGATCGCGCGCGCGCTCCGCGATCACGATGGAGGCCGAAGATGGTGGACCTCGGCAACCCGCTCTGCGTCCGAGAGGCGGAGAGAATCGAATCGGGGGGCGGCGACGCCCTCGAGGACGTCCTCCAACTTTCTCGCGGGTGGTCTCCGCGACTGCGGTGGTCCTGGTCCTCGCCCTGGCCCTCGGCCTGCGCCCGGCCCGTGCGTTTGACGTCGCCTCGCCGATCTTCGGCGCGATCGGCAACGTCGCTTCCTACTCGATCAACAAGCTTGTCATTGACCCCGAAAGGGAAAGACAGGTTTTCAAAGTCTGTCCCACCCCCCGCCGACTCACTCGCGGTCGCTCGTAGACTGACGCGCTTCCGCTTGCTTCGCACTCCTTTCCTTTTGTTCTTCTCCTCGACGACGACGACGACGACACACACAAAAAAAGGTCTGGAAGGAACTGCGGGAGGCCGAGGAGGCGGAGGCAGAGCTGGAAGGGGGCGCGTCCACGTTGTCCATCCTTCCCGAGTACATGAAGAAGGGCAGGGCGGGCAAAGCCTCAGCCTCCGCAGCCTCCATGCCCACACCACCTCCGCCGCCGCCGCCACCGCAGATTGCACCGCAGATTGCCATCCGCCGCGAGGAGTGCGCGTCCACCGGCATCTTGGAGGTCCTCTTCCGAGGCTTCACTCCCAGTGGCAAGATCTTGCTGTGGAGGAGCCCACGGCCAGCCTACGACTCTGCAGACCGTAAGAGGTAAGTCTTCTCCTCCTCTCCGTCCTTCTCGATTCTGACCTCGCTATCCTTCTCGCAGGGTCGGTTACAGCCCAAAGCATGGGTGCGGCGGTGTCGCCAGGCTCGAGCTCGACCAGGACGGAGCGACGCACTTCATGTCCACCATCGCAACCCGAGGGGGCTCTGGGTTGCTGGAGGTGGTCCTGAGGGATCGGAAAGCTTGCAACTACTTCGCATACCAGGCGGTCGACGCAGAAAGCTGCCTCGTGAGCAACATGGTCGTGTTGAGCAGCACGACGCCGCTGGTGCTGGCCTCCGAGGTTGAGGTTCTGGCCGGAGGGAACGGGTACCAGTACGCGGAGGAGCTCCGGCTGCCTTGACCACAGATAAAGATTCTTTTTAGCCTATTATCACCCCAAGCGGCGCCGACCTCTACCTGTTTTGTCATAACTCAAAATCTGGCTACCTGTTTGGGAGCCTCCCATAACGGATCCGCATCGATCGATGCGATGAGCGCTCCAGCGTCACTGGGTCCGTGGCGGGCGAGGAGGGCGGGGCCGAGTCCGACGCCGCCCGCGCCGGAGGACTACATCGCGGACGATGGCTCGTGGTTGGACGCCTCCGTGCCAGAAACCGCGCTGTCGCTGCTGTGCCGGAACGGTGTTTTGCCCGATCCCAACGTAGATGCTAACCTCAAAACCGCCATACCGGATGTCTTCCACGTCGGTCGAGGTTTCTACACCTTCTGGTGGTGCACGACCTTCGAGTGGCCGAGTCTCCTCCGTCGTCATCCTCGAGCGAGGACGTCTTGCTCCTTGCCCCTATCGTCTTTCCTGTCTAGGTACTGGCAAGGTCACCGGGAACCCCAAGCTCGGACGACGCAGAGACGAGCCCGGCTGCTGCTGGAGGGCTGCAACTATTCGATCAGGGTTTTCGTGAACGAAATAGAGGTCCCGGTGGGCCCCGAGGGTAACAAGGGAATGTTCCTCCGCCGCGCTGTGGACGTGCCTACCGACCTTCTCAAGCCCACGAACCGCCTTGCTGTGCTGGTGGAGCCGCCCGACCACGTCGGTTGCGTGGACAAGGGTGGGCAGGGCGGAGACCACATGATCGCCAAGGACGTCACCTGCCAGTACGTGGAGGGATGGGACTGGATCCAGCCCGTGCCGGACAGGAACACCGGACTGTGGGGCCCGGTCTACCTCCAGGAAACGGGCCCGGCGGTCCTCAGCGACCCAAGGGCTGTGGTGCGCTTCGAGGGCAGCGCCCAGGGCCCCGCCGACGTCGCTGTCACCGTCGGGCTGCAAAATCTGACGGGCGCGGCGCTGGACGCCACTGTCACCGCGACTGCCGTGCCGATCGGCGAGGGAGCCGCCGGGGCGGCCTCCCCGCAACTTTCCTGGAAAGCAAAGGTGCGCCTCGGCGCTAGGCAGTCCGTGGATGGCTTCGACCTCGGCCACCGCCGCTGCGAGTCCCCGGCGCTATGGTGGCCCGTCGGGTACGGAGAGCAGGCCCTCTACGAGCTCAGGGTTGCGGTGGAGGCGGGGGGCAGCAAGTCTCACGAGACCTCCACCACCTTTGGCTTCAGGCTGCTTGAGTCTGTGATCAATCCAAAGACCAAGTCGAGGCAGTTCGTGGTGAATGGCGTTCCCATCTTCGTCAGGGGCGGGAATTACATTGTGCCGGACCTCGCGCTGCGCTGCCCGGCGCACAGGATCGGTCAGGAGGTTCGCATGCACGCGGAAATGGGCCTGAACATGATCCGGCTTTGGGGTGAGTGTGTAGCCTTCCTTGGGGCTTCCTCCGCGAAAGCAATTCTTCTGATGCTTCTCGAAAAACGTCTCTTTCCCGCCAAAAGGGGGGGCCGGGGTTCCCTACGCGGAATTATTTGACGCCTGCGACCGTCACGGCATCCTCGTCTGGTCTGAGTTCTGGATCACAGGGGACTGTGACGGCCGCGGAGCCACCAAGGACTCGCCGGTCTCGAATCCAAACTGGCCCCTAGACCACGACCTCTTCGTGAGATGCGCATCCGACGTCGTCAGAAAGCTCAGGAACCACCCTAGCCTGGTGCTGTGGTGCGGGGGGAACGAGCAGACCCCCTGCGAATCACTTGACGCCACTCTGAGGGCGATGGTCGGGGAGGGGGGCTCCCTGGACGACTCAAGGCCCTACGTCTCGGGAAGCCTGTGGGGCGGGTTCGGCCAGGGCGGCGGGGACTGGAGCGACGGACCTTACGGGATCCAGAACGAAGAGGACTTCTTCAGCTCCGACTTCTATGCTTATGGGTTCAACCCGGAGTGCGGGTCGGTGGGAGTTCCTTGTGCTGAGTCCATCCGGTGAGACGCCAGAAACCTCTCTCTCTCTCTCTCTATGCACTCCCACCTCCATTCCGCTGGGCCTGCTGACGCTTTTGCCTGCCCTGTCTCCAACAAGGACGATGTTCACCACCGCGGACCTCTGGGAACCCCCGCGACTTGAGCGGAACGCAGACGGCACGGCCACCGAAATCGTCTCGGCCGCCTGGAACTTCCACAAGTACATTTCCTACAGCACCGCGGACGGGAGGAGCAAGATCCTGTCGTACGGCCCGCCGCCCGGCAGCCTGGACGAGTTCTGCTTTCGGGCGCAGATCGTGAACTACACCCAGTACAGGGCCCTCCTCGAAGGTGAGCTTGGCTTGTTGGATTTTTGGATTCCAGATTTTCGTAACTGACGGCGATCTCTCTATCTGGGAAATGCTTAGCTTGGGGGAGCCGGATGTGGACAAAGTACACCGGTCTGCTCATCTGGAAGACCGCGAACCCCTGGACCGGTCTGAGGGGGCAGCTTTACGACTGGTACCTGAACCAGACGGGCGGCTTCTATGGCGCCAAGGCTTGCTGCGCTGAGATGGTCCACATTCAGAGCAATCCCGCGGCGCAAAACGCGCTGCAGGTCGTGAACAGGCTCCCTGTTGCGGTCTCGGGCTGCGTGGCGGAGGTGGAGACGGTATGCTGCCCTGGGAACGCCAGGAACACCCAGTCTTGGGCCCTCGGGGACCTGGAGCCCCTGCAGACCACGACCGTCGGCCACAAGATCGCCGCGGAGGCTGGAGACTCTGTCACGTTCGCCAAGCTGAGGCTGAGGAGAGGTGCGGAGACGCTGAGCAGGAACGTGTACTGGCTGTCCGGTAGGGGCGGGGGCGACTTCTCCGCCTTGGCTCAGTGGGGCGAGGCCAAGGTTGGAATCTCAGCGAAGATCTCCCCGGGCACAGCGGCCTCCACATTCGTCGCTCGACTGGAGAACCTCGCGCAGACCGTGGCCTTCTTCGTTGGGCTCAAGGTGGCCAAAGGGTCGGCGGCGCGCACGGCCAGGGACCTCCTCGCGCCCGTCTTCCTGTCGGACAACTACGTCACCCTCTTTCCGGAGGAGGCGTTGGACATTATGATCGATCTGAGCGAGGCGGCCCCTGAACTGGGAGCGGCAGAGGGGGCGTCCCTCCTGGTCGAGGGCTGGAACGTCAGCCCCTTCTCCGTCCCCCTGCGGCCCAATAACCCATTGGCGAGTGAGGACGAGGTCGCCTAAGTCATGTTTATGTATTATAGAGGGTTTGAGCCCTTACCGTTGTATTTATTTATTTATGTGTGTGTGTGTGTGTGTGTGGGCTTCGCCTCAGTTACTTACTCTGAGAAGTACCTGTCCCCAAAGTTCCCGATTCCAGGCACCACGGTGAACTCCTTGGAGATCCCCTGGTCGATCTCAGAGGTCACCAGCTTCACCGAGGGGTACTTCCTGAGCAGCCTGTGCATGCCCTCAGGCACCGCGATCAGGGAAAGCACGATGATGTGGCCCTCCTTGACCCCCTTGCTGAGGAGCAGCTCTATCGCGGAGGTGACCGCGAAACCTGTGCCCACGATGGGGTCCATCAGAAGCACGTGGCGGTCCTTGATGTCCGCTGGAAGCCTCTCGTAGATCAGGTTGCAATCTTTGCTCGTCCCCCTGTTCCTCTCGATCAGAATCTTGCCAAGCTTGATCCTGTTGGCGCAAGCCCTCAGGGCGTTCTCCATGCTCTCCCCGCTCCTGATGACGCTCACGCCGCAGATCTTGTTCCCGAAGTCCACGCCCACGTACTGCTGCCCCGTCGGGGTCGTCACGATCTTCTCCGCGAAGGGCAGGCACCCCAGCCCGGCCTCCACCACAATCCTGATCAGCCTGTCCGCGTAAAACACAAAGTCCTGCTTGCTCGTGCTCTTGTCCCTAATGATCGTGTGGAGGGCCTTGGTCTGGAACGAGGTGTTGATCAGGTACAGGTTCGGGTATATCCTCCTCAGGTCCTTCTGGTCTAGCTTCACGTGTACGTGCTGGGTGATCAAATCAATGGCCACGTGGTTCACGTCACGGCCGCAGGGAATGATGACATCCGCGAACCGCTTTGAGGGCGAGATGAACTGGTCGAACATCGGCTTCACGAACTTGGTGTACTGCGCGATGACGTTGTCCACGTCACGGCCCCTGGAGATGGTGTCCCTCTTAATCCTCCTCGCGAGCCTCAGGTCGTCGTCCGTGTCCACGAAAATCTTCATGTTCAGCTCCTTCCTCACCTCCTCCATGTGGAGGACCATGATGCCCTCGACGATGACGACCTCGCCCGGGTTCACCAACTTGGTCTCGGAGCTCCTCTGGTGGGTCTTGAAGTCGTAAATCGGGATGTGGACCGGCTCCCGCCTCTTCAACTGGTGAATGCACTCCAGCAGCGCAACCTTGTCAAACGCGTCCGGGTGGTCGAAGTTGTACTCCGAGACGTTGGCCTCCTCCTCCTTCGTGAGCCCCCTGTAGAAGGAGTCCTGGGCGATGATCACCACCCGCTGGTTCGAAAGCCTTTGGATGATCTCTGAGCACACCGTCGTCTTTCCAGACGCCGTACCGCCCGCCACGCCAATCACAAAAGGCTCGTTCGTATACTCATGGTAGCGCTGCGGAGGGCTATCCTTGGTCGACGCGTCGGTCCCCCCCGCGCTCCCCGCCTCATCGGCGCCCTGGGCGCGCTTCTCGGCGGTGTTCGTCACGTCGACCTCGCTGAAGCGCTCCTCCAAGCTTCTCACGCTCTTGGAGTTCGAGCTAAACGCCTTGGTGTTGAAGTTCACGAAGTTCGGCGGGGACGACGACATCAGCATGTCCCCATGGCTGTCCTTGACCTTCTCGCTCTGGCTCATGCCTCCCCTCCCCTTCCCCGATCCCGCTCCTCCAGGTGCCGGAGCTGTCACCTTATCAACAAAAGTTAGCAGAGTTCTCTCTCGCTCACCCAAACCGGCCAAACACGACCAACGACGACGACGTTTGAGTGTTGTGCGTATGAGCGATACCGACCGCGACCGCGATGCGTAGCCCCCTCTCTGCCAGTGGTACCCGTAACTCGCGGTGCCCTCACTGTTCGACAAGTCCCACAGGCCTACCTCGCCTCGATCTCTCTCTCTCACCTCGTTCGGTCTCTTGTCCTGTTGATTGCTCTTTACAGATGGAGGCGCCGAAGGCGGAAGCGGGTGCGAAATTTTGGGAAACTTTTCTCAAAACTTAAACTCAGGGCCAGGCTGAGCGCGCGATCGGCGGCACAGTAGAGAAGGAAAAGGAAGGAGGCGGGAAGGGAAGGAGGTCACAATGGCGACGCCGACGGGGGGCAAGACGCCCATCATGCCCGCTCTCGAGGCACTCCTACAACAGACGGCGAACGTGGCCGCAAACGTAAGCAAACGAGACGCGAAGAGAGAGTTTTTTTTTTGGTTGTTGTTGTCTGTCTGTGAGGAGGTCGAGGGCGTTCCGCGACTCGGAGACCAGGATGGCCGATCCCGACCCACACAACACGCGCGCCACGTGACCTAACCTTTTGCCCCGTCGCTAACCGTATCGCTCTCTCTCTCTCTCCTTGAACTCCTTTCGAAAAAACGAAAAAAAAAAATGCAGGCGGACCCGCTCGGCCTACCGAGCATCGAACGAGGGGTCGATCAGCTGGTGGAGGCGACCGCGAGGCTCGCGAAGCGCAGCTCCCGCACCCAGCAGACGAACGAGGCCCTGAGCGCGGCGAGGTTACTCGCGTCCGAGGGCATTGACACGCAGCTGCTGAACCGGGACCTCAGGGAGGTGGAGATCCAGCCTACGCTAGAAGAGGTCCTCCCAGAGTCGTGCTCGCTCGAGGAGTGGCTCGCCCAGGTCCAGGAGGTCTCCGTCCTGAGCGCCGTGAGGGACTCCCAGGCCTCCACCCAGGAGACCTTCAAGCAGAAGCTGTCTGACATCACCTCGCTGGAGTGGCAGAACGCCAGGAACAAGTTTGTGCAGTCCTCGCAGGCCCCTCAGGCCAAGGTGTACCAGGACGGCGGGTCGTCGGGAATGGAGGAGGACGGCCAGGACCCCACGATCAGCCCCAGGGCCGCCTCGTTCATCGAGGTGGTGAGGAAGGTCAACCGTGCCATGGCGAGCGGCATTCCCTACGACGCCCTGAGAGAGGTCTCACGGGCGAATCAGGAGATGGCCCAGCAGGACAGGCACGGCGGGGCCCAGCCCGCGACGAACACGAGCCTTCAGAGCCTTTGGCAGGTCGTCTCCTCGGTCCTGTCGCCAGCCAGGCCGGGGCACCAGCCAGAATCCAAGGAGGAGATCGCCTCCATGAGGGCGTCCCTGTGCAAGAGCGCGAGGAGGCACCTGGAGAGGGACTACGCCACCTACGTCAACGAGGAGATCGAGCAACACCCGCAGCTGGCGATGCTCGGTGGGAGCCCGAGCCGGCTGCAGCAGATCAGGGCCTTCCTCAGGATCAGGTTCAGCGACAAGGGCGCCCTTGACTTTGACGTCGCGGGCGGGATCGACACGTTTTGGCACCAGCTCTACTTTTGCTTCAGGTGCGGGTACATCCAGGAGGCCATCGAGCTGGTGGAGTCCGTGGGCGAGGGGCTGGTGGCCGGGGATGTCCACGCCGCCAATGTGTCGTCCCTGCCGGACTACATCAGGGAGTGGCAGGAGAAGGGGGAGCTGGGCGCCAGCAACCAGGCCATGGTGAGGCTGGACGGCGAGAGAATTCTGAGGGAGCAGGACCGGAGCAGCTTCGGAAAGAACCAGTACAGGATCCTGATCTACACCATCCTGTGCGCGGACAGGCACCTCGCGGAGAACGTCCTGTCCGACCAGTACCTGTTCACCAACATTGAGGACTTTTTGTGGTTCAAGCTCGTCTTGGTCAGGGAGGGCCAGCTCACAACGCTCACCTCCTCCACCTACACGCACGAGGAGCCCCACAGGCTGGCGGAGCTCCAGCAGCAGCTCGCTCAGTACCCGGCGAACTACTACACCAGGGACGGCAAGGAGCCCTTGCTGTACGCAATCCTCCTACTCCTCACACTGCAGTTTGAGGGATGTGTGCAGTACCTCGCGACCTACTCCCCCGGCGGAGGCCTCGGCGGGGACCAGGCCTACCCCTACGCCATCGAGGCGGTACACCTGTGTGTCATCTTTAGCTACTATGGTGTCTTCGAGCTTGGCACGGACATCAGGTCGAGGGGGAGCGCGCTGTGCTCTGATATTGTCCACGACTATGGCCAGAATTTCGCAGTCAGGGATCCGGCGACGGCCTTTGAGTACTACTGCCTCGCCGCGGAGGTCAAGGGAGGCGGTTACGTCTCGGTGATCCAGACGCAGGGCCAGCTCCTGAGGGAGCTGCTGAACCAGAGCAGGGCTTTTGGTACCTTGCTGGGAGCCGGAGGGAGCGGCAGCGGTGCCGTGCTCTCCAAGCTCAAGCCCGACAAGCAGCAGCGCCAGGACATCATCGTGTCCGCGGCGGTGGGCTGCGTCCAGAACGCCCAGTTCCACGAGGCCATGGAGCTCTTCATGCACGCAGGCAAGCCCTTCAACGCGCTGGAGATCATCAACAAGAGGTACTCGGACGCCATCTCCGCGGCAGCCGCCGAGCCTGGCCAGGGGGTCGACCTCGACGATCTGGAGCAGAGGGGGAACGCTGCGTTGCAGGATCTCGAGTCGCAGCAGGAAGTCGACATCCGGTCCAAGAGGGAGGAGGTGGGAGCCTTCGAGACCCTGCTGCTGGCCAGGAAGCTTTTCAGGGCGTTCAGGGAAGGCGCATACAAGGAGTGTTTCGGGCTGCTGCCCGAGTTCTCGTTCTTGCCCATCAGGCCGGAGCAGATGAGCAAGTTTGCGTCGGACGCCGGTGGCCTTCACATCGCCGTCAAGGAGAAGCTGCCGCAGATCGTGAAAATTGCCGGAATCGCAATCAGCGAGGTAATGCAGGAGCGGAGAGCCACGCAAAGGACACCAACGGCGGCGTCCATGATTAGCTCTAGCAGCCAGGAGCTGAAGACCAGGCTCCACGCGCTGGCCTTGTACTCTGGATACGTCAAGATCATCCCGGAGAGCGTCGCCACGGAGTTGAACATCATCCTGAATGGGCTGACTTGAGAGGTTGTATTTTAATGATTATCGTACAGAGGATCCCTGGTCCAGGGCCTGGTGCTTCACGCACTCGTGCAGGCTCGAGGGCTTGTCCCAGTGCAGCACCCGTAGCCTGTCCCCTTCCTCGCCCTCGCGCCGGCAGAGAAAGTTCACAGAGTCCGCGTTTCCCAGCCTATCTGCGAGCCAGAAGACCATCTTGGCCGCGCCGTGCTGCTCCGGATAGGACGCCATCGGCAGGTTTTTCACCTCCAGCCTCTGGTTCCTGAGAACCAGCCGAAACTCCTCCCTGCCGTGGTGCCTTAGAGCGTCCCTGCACACCGCACAGAGCTCGTCAAACGTGCGAGGATCTGCCGACCGTAGCAAGGCCGTGGCGGCCTCTCCGCCGCAATCGCACCAGGCCCGTCCCGTGAGATCATCGATCTCGAAATTCAGCTCGGCGACATCGACGAGGGCGGCCATAGCGTCGCCCTCCTCCCTCCCCATCTTCCTCCCGGCATTCTCAACCTCCCGCTGCCGCCGCGTCCTGACGCGCAGCTCCACGGACCCCACCCTCACCACCCTCGCCTTGAGCACGGTGAGCGCGCTGAGCGGGGCGTGGATTATGCCGTCGACGTGCCCGAGCCGCATGTGGAACAGAGGCCTCGCCCAAGCCGCGAGGGCGTCCCTCTCAGATACTGTTGTGCCCGTGTGAGACGGGGGCCTGTAATGCCGAACGAGCCGAAGTTCTCGGCCTCTGCTGGCGCCCCTGGACCCCCCGATCGACAGGTTCAGGCTGACGATCGCGCCGCTCTTCACGAAGCTCCTCATGTTGTGCGACTCCACGACGAAGGTGTGCACGCAATTGGACTTGAAGGAACCCAACACGACCTTCCAGGCGGTCGCGGAGCCGATGGAGGAGGAGAACCGCTTCTGGCCCGCTCGCCTGCCGGGCGCCACGAAGACGCGCCTCCTCGCGACGCTTACGCCCAGAACGATGCCAACGACCTCGTCCTCGCAGATTCTGGCGGTCTCCTTCACGAAGTTCCAGGTGAGCTCTCGCACAGAGGTGGACTCGTGGGGGTGTTGTGCTCGGTCCGGTTTCTCGCGCGAGGGTGCGGCGGCCATGCCCATCGATGGGCGGCCTGCGCTGCGCGACGAGGGGAGGATCCTCAACCCGCCGCTCATGCTCTCCTCACTCCGTCCCGTCCCGTGGTTGCGCTGACAGCTCTGTCATCCTTCGGTTCAAAAAACTGACAGACTTTCTCGATTGAAAAAAATAAAAATAAGGTGGGGGTGGGGGTTCCCTGGGGCGAGCGCACCGGCAAGCGCAGGCTATGGCGGACGTGGTAAAGCGTTTCGACGGACGGGACCGCCGATGACGGATACGAGGACGCGTGCGGGAAGGGCAGGTAGTTCGATCGATGCTTCGATGAATATCTTATGTTTGTTGTACAAAATGGAAAAACGTAGTTCTGTCACTTTTTGGGTCCGGTGGAGTAGAGCCCAGCCGCGGTCGCGCCGCCCGCCGCGAGGATGGCTCCCAGGCCCTTTGCCGCTCCCCCTCCCGCCTTCGCGAAGGTCGCGAACTTGGTCGCAAAGGCAAGGCAGCCCGCGAAAGCTGCTCGAACGACCGTCCCCGTATTCACCTTCGCCATCGCGCGCCAAAACTCCTTCAGCAGATTGATCGGGGGAATCGGCGATCGGAGGAGCGCGATCGAAGCAAAACAGAAAAAAAGTAACCGGCGTACCCGACACGAGAGCGACGACACCACGAGAGAGGCGACCCCGACCAGCGGGGGGAACGAGGGAGGTGACGAGGCGACCGGTCGTGGTCGGGACGAGATGGCTCGCGGAGCGGGCGAGCCCTCGACGAAGCGCGCCAAGGTGGACGAGACCGAAGAGGAAGAGGACCCTCTCGTGCGAAGGAAGGAGGAGGTCGTGCGTTTGTTGGGGAGGGCGAGAAAGGGGAAGGACAACGCGCGCGCAATGGAGGAATTGGTGACCTTGTGCGGGAAGCTGGAGGCCAAGAACGAGAAGCACTTCAGGCGCCTGCCTCCCGAGCTGTGGCAGAAGATCGTCGACGAGAACGTCCAGCAGAACGACCTGCTCGCCCTGGCGATGACCTGCAGGTTCTTCCGAGAGAAGCAGAAGGACCTC
>Ga0160423_10003650_pt1 | contig 12774 bp, 14 predicted proteins | sample CRUFie14St8metaG_FD_108191 | JGI IMG/M metagenome (GOLD analysis project Ga0160423, IMG submission 108191) | Marine microbial communities from the Costa Rica Dome - CRUD Field 142mm St8 metaG | ecosystem: Environmental > Aquatic > Marine > Oceanic > Photic zone | place: Costa Rica: the Eastern... | reverse complement strand
TACAAAATCTTCGCTGTCACTCCAATCTCTTTTAGCGTCTACGTTACCTAGATAAATTGGCTGCGGTGATTCATTATTATGAGCTTGGGCGGCTCCCATGGTAATTTTTCTAGTAACAAATTCTTCGCCTCTTCTAATGCCTTCATGGTTGAATAAAGTCCCATGTACAGCATACATGCCGTAAGACTCCCTGTAGACCTTAACAACCGCTCTTGCGGCGACCTTTGAAGCTCCATATGGGCTTCTTGGTTTTGGGGGATGCTCTAAATCTTGGGGGGTATACTCTACATCTCCAAACTCTTCACTTGATCCAGCACTATAAAATCTGCATTCTGGTTTAAAGTTTTTGATAGCTTCTAAACACCTTACTACACCTAGCGTATTAACATTAAACATAAGCGTGGGCATATCCCAGCTAACACCTACAAAAGAATTTGCACCAAAGTTAAAAAGATAATCGGGCATCACTTTTGAAAAACAATTATTGACGCTTACGTCATCCGAAAGATCCATGTACTCTAATTTAAATCTAGGGTGATTTTTGAAACTTTCGATATTAGAAAAATTAGGATTAGAGAGCCTTCTCATAGCTCCATATATTTCTAAATCTTGATCAGATCGGAGAAGGTGCTCGGCCATATTAGAGCCATCTTGGCCTAAAATACCAGTGATTAAGACTTTTTTCATAAATTTTGTACTATGTTTTTAAATGCTGTTTCTTCAAGTGTTCTTTTAGTGCAAGGATGCAGTTCTCCTAAAGATTCTATTTCATCTAAGTGAACCCATCTAAATTCTTCTGTTTCCCAATTTTTTACGGCTTGAAATTCAAGTTCCACAAAGCCGATGTACATGTAAGTTGTGAAATTCTTACCACCTTTTTCCCATTCCATTCCGTCCTCGTACCTCAAAAGTCCGAGAAAATTTAAGTCTATATCTCCGTCATATTCTGTTTCTTCCGCAATTTCTGTGTGAGCGGCCATTTTAGCTACGGAAAGGCTTATTTCTTTTTCTGTATTGTTTTCGTCTCCTTCTATTCCTCCTCCGATAGATGCCCAAGTAAGAGGTATGTTTACCTTATCTGATCTTTTAGCCATCAGGACTCTTTTGGTTCTTCTGCTTACTATTAAAGCCCCTGCTCCTCTTCTTCCGTAGTATCTTTTTTTATCTTTTTCTAAATGATTAGCGTACCAATTTATTGTGTCACTTAAACCAGTCTCTAAACCATAATTTGGCTCCCAGCCAAGCTCTTCTTTAGCCTTAGAGCAATCAAGAAAGAGACTTGTTGGAATAGTAGGTTTAGTGGTGTCGTAAGATATGTTTTTAGGTTTTGTATTTTCGGGCATTAAAATGTTAATTTTTTCCACCAAGTTTTTAACACTAATAGCTTCGCCTAACCCTACATTATATAAACCGTAATTACTTTCCTGATTGCATATTGATTTCTCAACAAAAGAAACTAGATCGTTAACATGTAATAAGTCCCTTTTCTCTTCGCCTGTACCCCATACAACTATTTCATCTAAGTGAAAAGCTTTCCATATGGTAGCACCGCAAACATGACCGTTCTCTATATCAAATTTATCGTGTGGACCATATATATTCGAGTGCCTTATGACAGTGTGTTTTGTCCTACCTAAACCAGAGTAAAACTCACACATTTTCTCTATATAAACTTTAGTGTTTCCTACTCCAAAATATTTATCATATATTCTATCTCTACCGTCAAAGTCTGTTTCTTTTAAAGCCGTTTCGCTGGGTTGATACATTACTGTACAACTAGGAAAAACAACATGTTCAATTGATTGTTCGTAAGCTTCTCTAAGTATAAGAGAATTCATTACAGCATTATCTGTAACGTGAACATGCGGTGTATTTACAATTACTTTAGAGCCAGATGTTGTTGCGGCAAATTGCAGTACGATATCAACACCCGATAAAGCTTTTTTTACAAACTCGGGATTTCTTAAATCGCCTTTGATTACTTGAGCGTAATCTCCAACAAAATCTAGTGGAGTTTCATGTTCTACAAGAGTAACATCATACTCTGATTGTTTTGATAAAAAATAATTGGCGAGATTTTTACCTATAAAACCAGACGCTCCACAAATTAAAACTGATTTAGCCATTTATAAACTCCTCTATTACTTGTTCACTTGTTTTTTTGTAGTAAGGCGAGATCCGCGAAGGCTTTTCTAGTGTGTAGTTTAACCCAACAGACTCATATTTGTAGCTGCCAAACCTTGGGGATTTATTGTATTTTCTAGAGATGTCCCCTAAAGTAACATCTTCCTCTGAAACAAAATCGACAACCCCGTAACAATTGTTTTTCTCAGAGTCTTTTATAAATTTTAATATATCTTCTTGCAGCACGTAGTTGAATCTAGAATCTTCACTAAGCGAAAGTTGCGCGTCTTCGTCGTTTATTATGCGTGTGAGACTATTAGGGCGCATTGTAGGGCCGAGAATAGCCGAGCATCTCAGCACTAAACAGTGTTTTTGGCTCCTTGATATTACTATACTTTCGGCTACCTTTTTAGTCATATTGTAGTAATTTTCTTCTTCGGAATAGACATCTACCGTGCTTATATAAACGAATTTGTTGTATTTCAAATCACACAACCTCAAAGTCATAAATATATTATCTTCTATGTAGCTTTTGTAATCTTCTACGTTTTTAGAAGAGTTGAAAGCACAATGAATTATCGAATTATAGTGATCATAAGATTCTTGTGAATCTAGCCAAGAATTAGAATTAGATCTGTTTAGACCTACAGGCTCTTCTTCCCCTGAAGATTTAGCCCAATTTTCAAAAATGTATTTTCCAAGACCGCTATTTACGCCCGTTACAACACTCTTATTTAAATGCTTCATGTCTATTGTTAACTAAAGATTTATTTTCAAGATACCACTCTACCGTGTCTTTAATTCCCTCTTCGAGGGATACTTCTGGGCTAAAGCCGAAATTATTAGCTCTGGACATAGAAAGAATTCTTTTAGAATCTCCCGTAGGCTTATCAGTCTGCCAATTGATTGTCCTCTTTGGATCAAAAGACCCAGCTACTGTTTCAGCGACCTCCTTTATAGTCACTCCAGATCCAGAACCGAGGTTAACCGGATCATTGATGCCATTTACTACCATATGAACCATACCTCTTGCAACATCTAATGCATGTATAAAGTCCCTAACTGGACTTCCATCTCCCCATACATCTAAAACTTCATTTTCACTAGCTTTCGCTATTAGAGAGGGGATAACCATTGCTGTGTCTGGATTAAAATTATCAAATCTGCCATATACATTTGCTGGTCTTACTATAGAAAACCTATCCCAGTTATTCTCTATTTGGTAAGCTTGTGCTTGAAGCTCTCCCATGCGTTTTGCCCAACCAGCAAATTTATCGTTCTCTGATGGGAACGTTTTCCAAACGTCGTCTTCTTCAAAAACCTCCGCTGGTTTGTAAACACCCACTGAGCTAGTGTACAAATACCATTCAACATCTTCTTTTACAGCAGCCTCCATCATGTTTAGGTTGAATTGCTGCATAGGAACGCTGAATGATGCAGGTTTCTCTTTGCACATAAGCGGGGAGCCTTTAATACCCGCTAAGTGAAAGACCATATCCATGCCTTTCACCATTATTTCGCAATTATGTTTTAGAGTAAGGTCCGCAGTCCTAACCTTAACTCTTTCATCCATATTTTTTACATTATCTAAAGAAGCTATTGTAACTTCTGCGCCTCTCAGCAAGAGCAAATTTACAAGCTCTCTGCCAATCATGCCAGAGCCTCCAGTTACTAATATTTTTTTGTTATGTAAGTGATTCATACTAAAGAATTAAGTTTATCGCACAAACCGATAATTTGATTTGGGGTTAGCTCTGGGTGATTCCCTATATATAATCCATAATGATGAATGAAATCAGTATTCTTTAGCTCATTGTGAATTTTATATTCATAATCTCCATTTTGTAAATAAGGCTGTCTGGTTTGATTTCCGCCACCAGCAGTACCAACCCTGTATTCTACATTTTCGCTGCAAAGTAATTTTTCAATGCAGTCAAAGAGATATTTAAGGTCACCGGAAGATTCAATTCTTTTGTTATGCCCGTTTATTATCAAAGGCAAAGAAAAGTTGCTGCTTCCTGTTCTATCAAAATCAGTAAAGAATAATTCCTTATCTAAGTTATCTAGCCAAACGTTTAAATTAGCGGTTCTAGCGTGTATGTTGCCATTAAGCCTTTTAAGCTGAGATAGTCCCACCACCGCATTGAACTCCGTGTTTCTCAAGTTTATTGCAGGTACTGCAAATGTAAAAAGAGGGTTCAATTCAGGCCATTCTTGACTGTATTTATCGCTAAATGCCTGAGAGGTTTCTCTGGTCATACCGTGAGACCTAAAAAGTTTTATGTAATCATACAGGTCGTCGTTACTTGTGCATACCATGCCCCCTTCAACTGTAGTCATATGATGACCAAAATAAAAAGAGAAGTTAGATAGGTCTCCGAAAGTGCCTATTTTAGCATCTAAATAAGTCGCACCGTGAGATTCGCAACAATCTTCAATTAAAAGTATTCCCCTCTCGTTACATAGCTGTACTAATTCAGAACTAACGGCATTAAACCCTAAAACATGAACTAAATTAATCGCGATGGTGTCTTCGGTGATAGCCTCTTTTATGAGGTTTATGTCCATCGACATGTTGCTCATATTTACATCAACGAAAACAGGCTTCATGCCTAGCATTAAAATTGGGCTAACATCGCTGACCCAACCTAATGGGGAAGTTATAATTTCTGCTTTTCTTCCTGTCTTTTTGAAATGCTCCTTCGCCTTTAATTCATTAGCTATGCAAAACATAATGAAATTTGCAGAAGCTCCCGAATTCACAAAGACAGAGTGTTTTACCCCAAGCCATTCACTCCAAGCGTCCTCGAACTCTTTTACTTTTGGACCCTGCGTAAGCCTTGGGTTTCGTCTTAGCCAAGAGATTACTTCTTCTCTATCTACTTCACTAAAATTATCATTAATTAATTGCCAATCGTATTTCATTTTTCTCCGTGGTAATCTCCCCACTCAACAAGAATAGTGCTTTTCCCGTCTTCCCTGTTTAAAGCTCTGTCGTACTCTTCGAAAATTTGCTCAGGCTCATCTAACCTTACTATGTTTATATCACGGCACATAAGCCTGTATGCGTCAGTAAAATCATCTATATGTTGGTGTTGAGGATGTAGCGGCCTTTTAGAACCAATGCTCGTCCTAATTATTACTCTAGGATTATATTGCCCAGATGACATCTGAAACATTTTATCTAAATGGTTTACGATTTGATTAGTCGCTAAGCATAAAAAATTCCACCTAGGGTAAAATGAAACTGGAATCAAACCGTCTATCGCCATGCCTATACTGGCTCCCATTTGCATATCTTCAGTAACTGTCCACTCAATTTTTTTGGAGTCAGGGATATCCACTAGGCTGTTTGTCATTCCCGTCCCCTTGTCTGCTACTGCTTGACCCATGAAAACTACTTTTTCATTTTCAGCCAAGTGCTCCATAGCTCTTTTTAGTTCTTCTGCGTACTTCATGAATTAATCTTTCCAAGCTATACTAATTAAATCTTCTCCAAAAAATTGCTTAGTATAATCAACAGCGTGTTTTGGGTCAAAAACCTTGCAAGTGTATATGTCTACAGAAAAAAATGGTGGCTTACCTCCGTCTCTGTCATCCCAAGCATAAACGTGCATCCCACTTTCTTTCCAATGGACATACGCGCACCATCCATATTGAGGGTCATGATTACAGAATGGGGCAGTGACCTCTGTCATATTTAAGACTTTGGTCATTTCCCGACAATATTGGTTCATTTTTTCGGCAGTAAAGACATTCCATAAAGTCCCCTCAATGATAATCCTTTGCCTAACTATGTCCGGTGCTAAATCTACCCAATCACTCATTAGAATTGAACCCTTTTACCTGCTCCAGCGTGTGGATACTTGCTAGTGTAATAATAGTAGATGATGTGAGGATCATCTATTTTTTCCATTTCTAATTTATCAGTGGCCCAAGTTTCTCTGGTGTTAGTGCAAACTGACTTATTGTTGTCCTCGATAACCCAGTAAACTGGTAGATTGTGATTTTTGCAGTAATTGAAACATTCAAGGAAAGCTCCCGTCATGCTTGTCATGTCGCCCACAAAGCAGAAAACTTTCTCGTCTCCGCCTCTCATCTTGATTGACTTACCGAGCCCAACAGATATAGGCAGAACTCCAGTAACAATCGCGGAAGAAATTATCTTCTGATCCTTAAAATTGAGAGCTATAGATTTACCCGCTACTATCTCTTCTTTTAATTTTGTTGGCTCTACTCCTTTTAGGAGGCATTGGTAATGACTTCTCCATGTGCATAATACCCAATCTTTATCGGATATCCTTCTAAATACTTCTCTGATTTGAGCCTCATTGTTGCTGTAAAGATGTATTGGAGCTTTAATTTTTGCATCATCAAATGTTGCGGCTATATCATTTTCAAACTCTATAAGCTCCTCCACAGAATATTTGGGCTCGTTAATCGCAGGAAGAGAACACCTAACTGTGTTATCTAATTTGTTGTCGATGTTATACATTATTTATCTCTTTCTGATAAAATAGGATTCTTTACAGGCCAATCTATATTAATCCTATCGTCGTTCCATTTTATGGTAAATTGTTTGTCTGCATCTACGTATTTTTCTGGGTAAGAAAGTTTGTAGCTGAACAAAGCTGGACCTCTCATTACATAAAAGCCATTTGCAAAACCCGGAGGGAGTAAAACTTGAAGCCTGTCTTTATCATCTAGCAAAATTGAATCCCACCCAAGATATGTAGGAGAATCTTTTCTGTTATCGACTATAACAAAATGCATCGAACCATGCAGACACGAAACTAACTTGTGCGTTTCATGATCTCCATGTAAGCCCCTGAGTACGCCTTGGGCGGACGTAGAAAACTTATCATGCCTAAAGTCTATAGAGGGAGAAAAAGTGTCTCTTTTGTAGGTCGTAAAAAGATCCCCTCTGTAGTCCCTAAATATACTAGGCTTGTAAACGAGTATTTCCTCAAAGACAGTTGGTTTAGAAATATCTAATTCGTGATTACTCATTTGGTAAACGTGTTTTCGATTTCTTCGTAGTTGAGTTTGCTTTCATCAAGGAAAACGTACTCAAGTAACAGGTCCAACAATGCTTGTTTATGTTTTTCGTCCATTGGCAGTCCGTCTTGATTAAATTCTTTTCTGGGCATTTGCCTTTGGCACATTTCATTATTTGGCACATCGGTCTGAAGACCAAATTCCAAACCTTTTTCGTTAAGTTCCTCAAGGTGGCCTTCTTCGTTTCTAAAAGCCCAGTTGTAGAAATAACTTCTTCTTTGTTCTCCGCTTGTTAAAGGTAGGAACTGATTAGCTCCATCATGATCGGGCTCATGAAAAAGACTTCCTCCATGCTTAAAGCTTAGCACACCGTGCTGCCTATTAAGTGCTGACGCTAAATAAGGGTAAATTGACTCTGCTCCATTTCCATTATAGGCATCTGGCAAAAGCCTATCACCATAACTTTTAAAATGTAAATTCGTGAACATTGCAGTATGGTTATTTACCCTTTGACCCGGTCTTAAAGCATAATAATGATCGTTTGAAGTCTCTAAGTAATTATAGAAGTCAAAGGGCGGGTGAAGCTCTTCCGCTGGTGGAAGTTCTGGGGGCCTTGAAACGTGAAAATCTAATTTAGATAGCTTATTAGAGTTGGCCGTTAGTATCTTGTAAGCCACTTCAAGCTGAGCATTGTGTGCAAAAGTTATACCTGCTCCTAAATAAAGATAGGTTTCGAACTCTCCATACGCCTCCACCATCTTTTTTGTAGCATGATTGCATGTAGCTTGTATCGGTAAAGCCTCTGGAGTGTGATAATAAGAAATGTCGTTTTCGAAGTATTCTTTTATTCTAGTTCTGTACTTGGGATGAGTCCCGCAGTCAGAGTGAACTACCTTACAGTCGTTAATGATGTCTTGCGTAAGAATAGATTTAAGCTGGTCTATCCAAGCTTCAGCCTTAGCTTCTTTTTCGTAGAGAGCGCAGGTGTTGTATATGACTAGAATTTTATTAGACATTTCTCCAGTAATTTAAAAGGTCATTGCAGATGTCTTGTAAGGTTTTACTCAACTTCCACCCAGTTTCTTCTCTGAACTTATTGCTATCGGGTATTTGAAGCGTTATATCGGTAGGTCTCACTCTTTTGGGATCGACTGTTATAGTCCACTTGTCTCTAGGTGCTTTAGAGCTTTCAAGCAGTACTTCGAGAGCTTCTCCAACCAAGCATGTTTCATCTCCGCCTATGTTGTAAACTTCTCCAGCGGTAGCTTTAGTCGCAGCTAAATAATACGCATTTACAGCATCTTCAATGTGATTGTAAGTTCTTGTGGAGTCTAAGTTCCCTACTTTAATTTCGTATGGTCCTTCGTTTGGAAAGTTTTCAGACTTTTCATGCTGCACTATTTGGTGAGCAAAAGACGATAAAGCGAATTCTTTTCCTCTTCTGGCCCCTTCATGGCTAAACATTCTCGTAATTACAACTTTCAGGCCGTATGCCTTGTGGTAATACTGAGACATAAGATCATGGCCGACTTTGCTTATAGAGTACGGATTAGCTGCTCTGATCAAATTAGTTTCTTTAATTGGGACTTCATCTTCATTTGGGTTACCATAAACTTCACTAGAGGAAATACTTACGATAGTTGGATCAAATTCAGAGTCAGCATCATAGCTTTTTAGCAATCTAATCTCCTCCATCAAATTTGTCGTTCCGATTACATTTGTAGTAAGCGTCTGAACTGGAGTATCAAAAGAAGTACCCGGAAAACTCTGAGCAGCAAAGTGGTAAACTGTGTCGGGCATAGACGCCACCAAAGCTTTAGCTATAGAGCTTCTATCAGTTAAATCACACTCTACAAATTCTACCCTAGGGTTATCTAGTAAATGATTTATATTTTCTGTTCTGCTTCTCCACCTTTTGATAGCAAAAATTTTACAATCGGGTTCTTTTTCCAAGAGGAAATCAATCATATGACTTCCAACGAATCCTGTCGCACCTGTTATTAATACTCTTTTCATTTTATTTTATGGTAGAAACACCTCTTTGTTCAACTACGCGAGTAGCGCACTCATTAGCGAAGACTATAGCCGAACCAATATTTTCGTAAGAAAGATAATGCCATACTAAACCAGCTAAAAAGGTGTCTCCTGCACCACTCAAATCTTTAACGTCTACTTTATCAACTGGATATACTTTCCCTCTATACTGACATCCATCAGATCCCTTTGTGATAATCATCTTATCAATGAGGTTATGCTCATCTTCTGGACCCACAGTATGAAGGGTCCTGTTGTACTCGAAAGAATTAATTTTTATGTAAGTTATATCTTTGCACCAATTGCCCAGATACTTTTTTGTATCAAGAAAAGTTAATGGATGTAGTTTGCTAATCTTAGTTATATCTTCTTCGGATAGGAATCCCTTATCATAGTCGGATATAACTACTGCACTATACTTTGAAAAATCTATTGATTCTAAGTTTTCTAATTTTGTTACCTCACTTTGAGAATCAACTCTGATGAACATTTGATTTGTGTTGTCATCCACATATCTTGTTTTTGTTATTTGCTCTTCATTGCATATACTGTCTACCTCTAAACCTAAAGATTTAATGTTTCTAGCCACATTACCAGCCATCCCATCATTAGATTTAGTTTCTAATACTGTTACGACAGGGACTGGTGCTTCTGGACATAAGCGTTCGCATTTAACGTAATGAAATACGTCTTTACATACATCGCCTATTACTAAAACTTTTTTCATTTAAAAACGTCCCAATTTTGGAAATCTGATTTTAATTCAGCAGCCAAACAATCTATCTTCAAATCAACCCTCTCTCCAAGTTCTCTGGAGATAACATTCTTTGCTAAATTTCTTACTCCGTTTATAGAGTGCGTTAGCTTTAAAAGCTCTAAATCCTGACTATCGCCATTTCTGCACTTACTTTCGTTTTCCCAGATGTACCTATTTGTAAGCATTACAATGCTGGTGGCCTTTAACATCTCGGAGCTTAATTTGATGTTTTTTTCTTCTATCATTTGATCAAGATCGTGCTGAATATCAGCTATTTCCTGATCATAAGCTTCTTTGTTCTCTGGTATAAAAATAGCCTTTAGTTGACATATACTCATACGGTCTATTAGTTCCGCGAATGTTGGTAAATACTTCCTATTCATTGGTCAATTTTTTGATGTTTTGCGCTAGAGTATCATCCATTGATAAATATTTTTTGCATCTTTCGTAATTGTCCTCTATGGCATCTCTAATCTCATTATAGTATTCGGGCGTAGCTTTATCTAAACATGCATCCAATTCATTTAAAGTTCTAAACTGAATTATTCCTTTGGTGTTAAAAAAATCGCCAATATTTGGACAACCCCAATAAATCGGAACCGTACCATACATAAAACAATCTATAATTTTTTCAGTGAAGTAGTTTTCAGCACCTTCGTTTTCAATTGTTATAGAGTATCTGTATGAAGCTAAGGGCTCTTCTTTCTCTTTAGAAATTTCATCTAAAGCGAATGGCTTGTGTGCTCTGCCCCACATATCAACATCTCTGTTTTTAACAAGCTTATCGTAAGCTTCCCCTCTAAAAATGTGACCAGAGCAGAACCGCTTCCCGCTGTCTATCATTGAAACTGATTTTGTTTTTTCTTTAATTCCAGAATCTTCATCCAAGACTCTAGAACTAGCGATAAGACTCATCTTGTATTTATCGCTTCTTTCTAAAAGAGCAGTATCGAAAGTAAATATATGATCTAAAGCGGATTCGCACTCAACAATCTTTGAGTATGCCCAAAAATCAACGCATCTAGTTTCAACTATCCATGCAATTTTAGTTTTAGCTTCTACGCTCTCTATTAAAGTTTTATCAAAACACGAGCTCGTAAACAAAGCTATGTTTTGGGGATCTCTACCTTTGGGAATGTAGTCAAAATATTTGGGCCTTCTATTGTGACTAAAAGAATAATAGCCCAACCTTTCGGGAGTATGACTAGCTTGTGCGTCAAACAAGTTTACTTTTATTAAATCTTCTTCCATTCCTCTGGGCATAAATCTTTTGTATCAAAGTGAGCGTATGCAGGTCCAAACCATTTGGATGGGTAAATCACTTTTTTGTGGGGATTTTCATTAAGATAAGCTGACCACCAACTAAAAGAACTATTTGCAATTATGTTGTGATCGCATAAAGACATAAACCACATTTCCTCCCAATCCTCAAAATTGCTATGAAACTCGATAAACATATCTTTATTTGCTAATGGCAGTAAGTTTTCCTCGCACCATTGCTTGTCATCGCTAAAAACCAGAAAGGTGGTGCCTTTGTATTGAGAGGAGATGTCCTCCATGGCCTGTCTATAATACTCTACTTCGCAAGGAGGGTGATGAATTGCGTCTTGCACATAAGACCCTCTCCTGACGTGTACCGAGCATGTCGGGCCAAGCACGTTGTCTTCGGTTGCTATACTTTTGCATAGCACTTCTTTTTTAAACTTATCAATTACATCTTCGGTTGGCCTAAATGTGTCGATAATCACATCTCTGCAATCTTCGAAATACTTGTGAGACTGAAAGTATCCGATGAGTTTTGTATGCTTTACGTAAGGGATCTCTTCGTAATCGAACCTGTTTGGGTCTGATTGGCAATTAAAAGCGATAGATAAGTTGCTCTTAAAAGAAACTTCCCTAAACACGTTTTCAACGTATTTGTTAGGATTAAAACCCTGAACTGTATCGCCAAAGCTGCTTATATCGAATGCTGCTTCGTCTTCATTTCTAAACGCCAGACCAATCGCTGCCGACATCTGGAAAAGTTGATTACCCAACCCTCCTTGTAATTGTGTAGTTATCATTTCTTGCTTACTAAGATATTGTGGTCTTGGAAGAATAGGTGATCTATGTTTGTTCCAAGAAAGCAATTAATTCCATGTTCTGGGGTCTCTACGATAGGCTCAGTGTCGTTGAAGCTAGTATTAAGCAATATCGGACAATCAGTTAGATCGTTCCATTTTTTCAGAAGGTCATAATATCTTTTATTATCGTTTTCTGTGACTGTTTGAAGTCTAGCAGTGCCGTCTTTGTGTACTACCGCAGGTACTTTAGATTGAACCTCATCCCTAAACTTGAGGCAGTATGTCATATAAGGGCTATCAACATCATGCTCAAAATAATTTCCGACTTCTTCTCTGAGTATGGAAGGAGCGAAAGGTCTGAACCATTGCCTGTGTTTTACTTTTTCGTTTATGATAGATTTCATATCTGGGTTTCTTGGGTCAGCTAGTATGCTTCTGTTACCCAATGCCCTTCTTCCAGACTCTGAACCACCACCGAATACTGAAACTATTTTTTGTTCAGCTAATAGCCCAAGGACATCTATATCACTCACAAAGTCGTAATTTACTTTGTCTGTAAATCTTATGATAGTATCGAGTACTTCGTCTTGATCGTGGGGTATTCCGAGATACGGAGTAAAGTTGTCTTCCCACTTAATTCTTGGGTTGTCTAAATGCTGGTGCCATAACCATTGCGCTGATCCAATAGCTAACCCAGAATCATAAGGTACAGGGCAAACATACATATCTTCCACTCTGCCCTTAAACCAATCCCACATTTTGCCCATCATTAACGAGTTAAGAACCACTCCCCCAGAG
>Ga0160423_10003649_pt1 | contig 12776 bp, 22 predicted proteins | sample CRUFie14St8metaG_FD_108191 | JGI IMG/M metagenome (GOLD analysis project Ga0160423, IMG submission 108191) | Marine microbial communities from the Costa Rica Dome - CRUD Field 142mm St8 metaG | ecosystem: Environmental > Aquatic > Marine > Oceanic > Photic zone | place: Costa Rica: the Eastern... | reverse complement strand
TCCAGTGTGCTCTAGTTCCCATAAGCCAGTCCACCCAAGGCAACCGGACTCCCCAATTCATATTTTGATTCTTACCCATATGATGGTCGTAGTGCCAAGGAAGGTGTTCACGCGCCCAACGAAAATCTTGATGTGCCCTTCGATGTACGAAGAAATAAGTGCATGCTGCAATTACCAAATAAGCATATGCAAAAGGCCATAGAATGGCGACCGGTGCGTGGAGCAAAGCAAGTACGATTAAACCCTTAATCTCTGGGTCACCCTTTATAGATAACGAATCATGCGCCTTTGAATCGAGCATCATATTCCTACGAGAGATACGATGATGATCACCAAAATGATTACGAAACCATTGTTTTCTTTTTCGGTTGTGCAACAACCATCTATGAAGACAGTACTCCAAAACGTGTGAATAGGCCCACGCTATAGCCACCTGTAGTACGATACCGAACATGACATAAAACCTCCTAACAAGACAGACATATATAACTACTGTCCTGTGCGAGATTTATTCACCTAATTTCGAAGCCATTTCGCAAAGAAGTTCCATGTGTAGTGCACGATTCGTAAGTTCCGAGATCAATGTCGAAGTAGATAGGAGATCTTCTCGTAAAGACTCTCCGTATTCTACTCTTGCCAATAGCTCAACAAAAAGCTCATCAGATGACATCATCATCACGGTTGCCATCTCTTCTAGTGTTGGTCCTGGTATTTCATCTTCCGGTTCTTCGGCCGCAAGTTTTTCTAGTTCTTTTTGCTTGCGGTATTCCGCTAGATTATATACTTCAGCCATTCCACCTTCCCCTACAAGCTCGTTTGGATTTTGCTTTCTTCTTGTCGGGGATAACTATGCGTGGTGGTCGCCATTGCCTAATATCACCGTTTGTTTCAAGAAAGTGTTGTCGATCAAGGCCTCGCTGGGCTTTGATATGGGCGACAGTTTGATTATTGCGATTTTTACGATTTCTTTTTGCCATGATGGCCTCCAGGATTGATGTGTGTTATGTATATAATTTAATTGGTCAAGCCTTCTTTTTGTACAAAAATGCAAGAAAGAACCTTGTCTTTTATGTCCTCTCATCGTAATCGATCATGTCTAGGTGAGCTAAAACCCTTGCGAGAGGCCAACCTTCTTCGTCCATCAATGCTTGAATAACTTCATGCAACGTTTCTTTATCTAGAAAATTAACACCACGCAATCGAACTGTCACTTCATCCAATTTTATTTTTTGTTCCTTGATTGATAAGTTCGAGTAATGTCTCTCGAGATATTTCATCATTCGTTTTTTCATGTCCATCCGGTACTCCGAGCAGTATCGCCATCTTTTTATCTATGTCTAACTGAATCATGGATGCGATTAATTTCTCATCAACAGAACCTGAAAGGATCAACTCCTGATTTGTTCTGTCCTCTTCGATCAGTGCCATAAGATGCTCCATTTGTTCCATCTTAAACTGTCTTTGTGTTATCCTGTCTTCAAATTCTTTGAAGGGGCCACATGTCCAAAAGCCTTTCATCTGCTTGCTCGCTTGGCTCGTTTTGCTTTGATACGTTCTTTTCGCTTCTTACGTCTGATACGATCTAATAAAAATGCAGCTTTTCTTTTTGGCATCCTGTGAATAAATAGTTTTCCATCCAGATGGTCGCACTCGTGTTGCAAACCGCCACTTAATGGCCATTCAGCAATAAGCCTTTTTGTTTCTCCATCTTCTGATGTGTATTTAATTAATGTTGTTTCACTTCTTGTGACTTTGCCGGTAATTCCTGGCAAACTTAGACAGCCCTCTTGCCATTCTATTTCACCACCAGTGTTCTCAAGTTCAGGATTCACAATCACCATATAATCGGGATTGTAACTAGATGGATCTGGATTTTCTTTACCAAAAGCTCCCGGTTTAATAACAACAACTTGTTTGTTCACGCCGATTTGGGGTGCAGCCAAACCAGCACCCATCTTGACGTTGCAAGTATCGATAAGATCTTTGACAAGATCTTGGATTTGTGTTACATCCTCAATTTTGGTATTCGATTCTCTCAGAATTTTATTTGGATGCTCAATAACAGTTCGAAACATTTTCACCTCTTAATGTGTAATTTATTATACAATTTTACGATTAATTGTTCATATTAAGCAACAACGTAACTAATTGTCTTTTAGTCATAGACTTTTCTACTTCCAAACCATGTTCAGTTGCAAGATTTAGTAGATTAGCTTTTCGTAGTTTATTTAATTCTTTCTTCACATAAACAACCGGTTTCTTTTCGATTTCTGGCGTGTGATCATTCTTGAGAGGTGTTTCCTGTTTTGTCGAATCTGTGTCAATATACACACTCGCATCCACCGGTATAACAGCTCTTCTGTCACACCAATTTACATATTCATCGTACGACAATGTGCGCCTGAAGTTTGATAATTTTAATCTACGTCGTTTTGCAAAATCTTCCCATTCAACTTTCACTGTTCATCTCCTGCTAGCATGAATTCTTTGATGTCATCAGCGTGGTAATTCAACATCTTGATGACAATATTATAATGTGTATCGGACCATTCGTTAAGTTCTAAAATTTCCCTAAGCAGTTTTTTTCCTTCATCAAAAGTCACTCCTTCTTCTGTTATGTAGTGGAATGCCATCTGAAGATGGGACGCAAACTCTTCGACAAGAGCTTCGTCCCATTCACATGCTTCGAGCAGTTCTGTTTGAAGAGAAAGACCCTTCAAGCTATTTTCAACAATGCTATAAATCGATTTCTGATTTTCCATGATAATTACTCCTCAATATTTCTGCCATTGCAATTTGGAACCTTGGATCCCGAGCAACTTCTCTGACCGTGCGGCCGGACTGTTTTGCAATTGGTTCGGCAAGCTTTTCCATACCTCGTAGAAAATAATTGCGTATCGAGGTGTGTCGCATCTTGCGAGGTGTTTCACCGGTGTCGTGTAGTATTTCGGCAATTTCTCGAAAGCCTTTGCCATCCTCGAATGTTGCGTATCCATTTTCGTGTTTTTTCTTGTTAGCCATGATGTGCTCCTATTGTAATTATTGGTTTGATCGTGATTGTGGAAATTTTGTTGTGTCATTAGCATCGTCGGTGATACCAAAGCGCAATCGCATCACTCGTTCTTCGAGCGGTTTAAGATCAGTCAATTTAGCTTTGATAGACTGTATGATTTGTTCGTGGTCTAGTCTTTCAGATTGATCCGGCAATGTGTCATCGGCAATAAGGTCACCGTAAGTCCTGCCTGCTTCTGAATTAATTGGTTGGTCGAGATTGATAGGCCATTGATTAGCACATCGAAGTTCGGATAATTCCCGGATGTCCATATCGAGAAGATGTGCAAGTTCAGTGTCCTCAGGATAGCAGCCAAACTCTTCGTAGTAATTTTTACGAGCAATGTTGATCTTGTAGATCTTGTTCCTAGCACCCGATGCAAACTTGACCGTAGTCGAACGAGAGATGTATCGGAGGATTGCCTGTTTGATCCACCATGTAGCATACGTGGAGAAACGAAAGCCTTTGGTGTGATCGAACTTTTCGACTGCCTTGCATAGACCAACGTTAGCTTCGGCAATGAGTTCTTCCATAGGGCATTTGGTTTTAGAATACTGTCTGGCAATGTGAAGAGCGAGACGAAGATTGTGCTCGACCATGAGGTGCCTTGATCGTGTGCATCCATTGGCGGCCTTTGCGGCGAGATCGTATTCTTGTTGTTTTGTAAGCAAGTCGAACTTGCCGACGTGTTTGTAATATAAGTCGGTTGACATAATGTCGCTCCTGTGTTTGTGTGAAAAATTATATGTACATATATAATTTAATTCATTTTATGGTTGGTTTGTACAATCGTGCACAAAATTGTGCAAATTATTCAGAAAGATTTTCAAAACTAGTTATTGCTTTTGATTCTTCCAAAGAGTGCATCGCACAACCCGTTGACAGGAGGTTATCGGCTGCGGATACTGCATGCCGTAACGCGGAGATAACTACCAATGCCGGATCGACGATACCTGATTTAATCATATCTACAAATCGATCTTCACGTGCATCGTAGCCGTCTCCTTTTTTTGAATCTAATGTTTTTTCGATCACCACTTCTGGAACACGTCCAGCATTCTTGGCAATTTGGTAAAGAGGGGCAGAAGCAACATCGACCATGAGATTCCATCCAGCGAGGAAATCATTGTCTTGTACGGAGGTTTTCACTTTACGAGATGCTCTCAGAAGTGATGTGCCTCCGCCCGCTAATATACCGGACCTAACAGCAGCGCGAGTAGCGTAAAGTGCATCTTCAACCCTGTCTTTACGCTCTCGCAATTCTGCCTCGGTAGAACCTCCAACCTTCAAGATAGCGACACCACCGGAAAGTCTTACCAGTCGGCGGTTTAGAATACCTTTCTCGTCGTTCGTCAGGCCGGGTTCCAAAAGAGCATCTGAAATCTTACCACAGTAGTTATTCACCTCAATCTTACTTGCAGGTGCTCCTACGATAAGAGTTTCAGACTTAGTGACCAAGATCCTTTCGCAAGTTCCAAGGTCACTTAGCTCTAACCGAGAGATAGTCTCATCTGCTGTGGTGAATACTTTTGTTTTCAAGAGAAACGCAAGGTCCTCCATCGATTGTACTCGTCCGGAACCGAACTCAGGAGCCCGGATAACACAGCATTTAAGAATACCCTTTTGGTTATTCACCACAAGCCCTTGAAGGGCATCGCCTTCTACTTCATCTGCTATGATCAGTAGGGGCTTTGCACTTTGATGGACCTTTTCAAGAAGGGGTAACACTTCCTTGATTGATGAAAACCGACGATTAGCTAGAAGGATGTAGGGTTTCTCGTATCGCACGCATCCTCTTGCATCGTCATTAATAAAATAGGGTGAGATGAATCCACGGTCAAGCCGTGTACCCTCAACTGTTGTCAACGATGTCTTAAAGCCTTTGGCTTCTTCGACTGTGATGACTCCATCCCTACCGACAGCGTTCATTGCTTCACACAACAGCTCACCGATTTCTCGTTCGCCATTGGCACTTATTGTACCAACTTGTATGATCTCCTCATCTGTCTTCACTGGTTTAGCAGTTTTCGATAATTGTGTGATAATCGCTTCTGCACATGCTTGCATTCCTTTTCGCATCAATACTGGATTTGTACCTGCATTGACGGCCTTGACGCCTTTGGCGAACAGATTGTAAGCTATTACTGTACTTGTCGTAGTCCCGTCACCTGCGATCTCAGCAGCGCCTTGTGCTGCTTGTTTCACAAGCTTTGCTCCAAGGTTCTGCATGCGATTTGGTAGATTTACATATTTTGCAACTGTAACTCCGTCCTTTGTCAAGATAGGAAACCGGTCATCACCTTGATCAATGACAACTGTCTGACCTCCGGGTCCCATCGTGATACTAACCGCATCCGCTAGTTGTTTCACTCCTTCAAGCAGTTCGGCTCTTGCGTCTTCTCGAAATAAGAGTTTCTGTGGACTATTATCGAAATTCATTGTTTACCCTTTCAACACCTGTCTCTTCGTTGATTCGACAAGGACGTCTCCAACTTTACCAATGATTCTACGTGCTTCAGTAACTACATTCTTTGCTACGATTAGATCGCCTTCAACGATTGCAATTTCCTGATCTGTTATTTGCCCGCTCGCACGCATGGCGGAAATTTGGTCATTAGTGATACTCATTTTATGATCTCCGGTAATTTTACTTGCACCTTAGAACCATCTTCCATTGTTACCCATTCGTAACCAGACTTAAGTTCGCTTGTGGAAGATTGTACACTTTTGTCAGAATTTTGTTTAGGAACTTGTTGAAATTGTGTTCCAAAATATTTGTCGACATTTGATTGTATTTTCACCACCATTCCGTCTATGGCTCTAGTAGCATTTTCAATCATTCGCATTTTAGCTTCCTCTGAATCTTCAAAGATAATTCCCTTGATACTCTCTAACTTAACATTCTTTGTCTTAGGCGTTGCTGCCTGTACTAAATATTGAGTTTGTTCGCCTTCTAAGGTTTTCTTCGTAATCTCTTCGACTACTCGATAAGCCATAAGGCCCGGGCGATCTGTATGTATGATCCAAAGAACTGCTCCGACCTCATAACTTGACATTACTCACCTCTTCTTCGAGCCTGCTCCAATTCAAACTTTCGCATGTGTTCTTGCATTTCTTTAGTTGAAACAAGGACTTGAGTGCCATCTTGTTGCGTGTATACAGAAAAATCCATTTGACTAAGCACGCTTCTCAACTTTTTCTCTTCTGTCCATCCAGAATTAATTTCATACGTTTTGATAAGTAATTCCACTAATGTTTTATGTAATTTCATATGTACCTCCGTTTTCGTACTATCTTATTATACCACGTTATTCAGCAGTGTTCAGAATTTTTTCTGATTGTTTCATGCCTTTCTCTTTAGCGATACCAAGAGGCTCTAATCCAAGAACTTCTCTCACTTGATCATACAGTTCTGGATCTAATGATTCTTTGAGATAATGCATGTTAGCATACTGAAATAGTTCCATCTCCATAATGGGCTGAGGATTGCCTTCGAGATCGGGTTCGAACTCTCCCGTTTCGGTTGAACCAAACATAAAAATAATATCCGGCATTTCCTTGTCATTTGGTACTTGTATAAAGGGTAGACCTCCTGAAATAGAATCTTCGTCGTATTCTTCATACATAATTTCAGGTACCCATTTTCTATTATCGCTCATAACTGACCTCCTTGATGGTTATGTTATGAGAGTATTGTACTATGCATCTTTTAATTTTGACAATGATTCTTTAAGTTTTGCTTCATTATCTTTCACCATTTTCAGATATTTTGCCCCTCTAGGATCTTGTGCAACTAGTTCCTGTTGCTCGGAAGACATGCCTCCTGTTATTCTAGTTGTGACCTCTTCATAGTAATCTTCAAGTGAGGATTTCATTTCTGGCAAAAATTGAGCTTTGAATGCACTAAGTACAATTGATTCTAACTGCTGTTCTACATTTTTATCAGTTTTGTCAATTTTCTGTTTGTCTAGTTCTTTTTCTATCTTTTCCATAGAGGATTTATCTGACTTTATTTTCTTGCCTAATTCAACAAAACTAGATTTGAGCTTATTCGAGTCTATGCCTCCAGAAGGGCCATCTCCAAACTTTGCTAATTTGTCTACTGCTTTGAAAAATTCATCAGCTGAATTTGCGGCAGCGAGTGCACTATTTGCTTGGAGCACAGAAGCTGCTTCTTTAACAATTTTTTCAAAATACTTCTCTTGACCTTTCATCCATTCTTCTCTTGCTTCCATAAGGTAGTTATCGATCCTTTCTCTAACTTCTTTGTCAACATAGTCTCGTACATCGTCTGGTATGTCAGGTTCATCACCTTCCGCTTCTAATAGTACTTTCCCTTCAATTTGATCATGTGATAACAAGAAAATAGAATTTATCTTTGTTGCAATTTTACTCAATGTTCCTTCAGGCTCTGCTGCCTTACCAGACCCTAAATTTTTCTGAATTGCTTTGTCAAAACATTCTCCGTCACCTGGCTCACAGTTGCCTATATCTGCTAAGAACTGATTTTGGGTGCTTGGCTCAGTAGAAAGCCAACTGCCTAAGAAAGGCAAAGAATCAAGACCGTATTGGCTCATTTCTTGTTTGAATTCATCAGACGTCACATGCCTTACACCACTTAGTGCTTCAGTGGTGAAAAATAGACCTGGTGCGATCATCATACTTGTGATCTTACCATCTGGCCATGAATTCATAAGCTCAGCAGAATTTTTGGAAATATTGTCTAATAATTTTTTTCTTCTTGCATTATTTTTGGACTCCATCTCTTTAATTTGTTTAAGAGTCTTCAGCCGACTGAACGTTAGCTTCACAAGGAAACCGATGTCGCCACCAATTAATTTAGCAGAATCACTAAGTATAGAACCAAATTTCTTCAGGTTATCTTTCACAGGCCCAAAAATCTTTTTCAAAGATCCATCAGCATACGTATTTTCAACAATAAGTTCCTTCATTTAATTCTCTCCAAAACATGCACCATTGTACAATTAATTATCACAATGAATTACATTATACATGCACAGATTTATATTGTAAGGAGTAATTATGCACACAATTGGATTCGTCCCAGGCGCAATGAAGCCTTTTCACGCAGGACACAACCATCTTATACAAAGAGCACTCATAGAGTGTGACGAAGTAATAGTCCTCACCTCACTCAAGGACAGAGGTATCATCAAAGGCGAAAAGATGTACAAAGCTTGGCAGGAACTCATAGTCCCGTCATTGCCAGACCACATCCAAGTCGTTGGTGTCAAATCACCAGTCGGAGCGGTTTACGATTATCTAGAATGGAACGGCAATGTGACATACCAATACAGAATCTACGGTGGCACCGAAGACATCGCTCGGTTATCTATGCTACGTATGCAACAATACTATCCAGACTTAAACGTAATCAATGTCGCGGAGATCGATCCAGAATCGTTCACTCGTGACGTAGTGCATGCAAAAGGCGAATGGGTACGAAATAGTATACAGGCAGGAGATCTGAAAGAATTCAAGTCCTACCTGCCTGCGTTTCTAAAACCTCTAGCGAAAGAGTATCTAGAAGTGTTGACTTCCTGATTACTTTAGGGCTTTTCTTGCATCTCGCTTTGTCCATCCCATCTCAATGAGTTCATTCATGATGTCGTCTTCTGGTACATTGTAGAAGTTGCGCAAAGATTCTGCTTCTTCACGACACTTTTGTGCATCTGACTTTGGCCTAAGACCAAATGTGAATCTGAGTTGCTCACCGTTAATTTCAAATGTGCACACCTTATTGCCATCGAGTTGGCACGATAAATCATCATCATCAATTGCTCGTGAAATTCCTTGATAGATCTTACCAGCGTAACCTTTATACCCTTTTCGGTATTTACCCGAAAATGGCAGATGAGACACAATTTCCCAGCCTTCGGATCCAAGAACTGCAAGATCAACCATAGAATTGGAAATTTGGCCGGGTAACGTGATCCCAATGTTCTTTAATAGAGCTGCCAAATCAATAGTTCTTGTTCTAGATTCTAAAATTGTCTTGCGTATAACCTTCCGAAGCTGACTTGTTGTCATTTTCATCATTATCACCTATAGGATTCGAGCTCAAATCCTCCATAAAGCATGTCAGTATAGGATTTAAACATAGGATGGTTCTGTACTCTTGGATCTTCCAATTTTGCACAAAGTGCTTCAGCATTAGATGGACAAAATTCAAGGTCAAACTGCATCAAGAAAGCGTCTGCTTCTTCATCCATCTCGACTCTAAAATCCATCATTAAATCATCGTAATACCTGCAGTAGCCTTGCCACGCATTGGGGTCATTTGGGTTCTCGTGTGATCTAACGAGTGCACACAAATCCCTAACGACCATATTGGTTACGTTCTCTTTAATCAAACCTTGACGAGTGAGCCGTGAGTATTCTTCTCTGATAATTCTTTTCAATTGTCTTTTGGATATTTTCATTTTATAGCCTCTTTGTGTATACTAACATTTCTTTACACTCGGCGTGCACGCACATCCTTAGGCACTGTTGTAATTCTGCTAGCATCATGTATTCATTATCATCAAGCATATCTGCGCACTGGTCATGTGGCATGCTGCGCATAACGCAATCGTCGATTTTGGTGTACAATTTACCCATTCTACCAGCTTCACCGATAGACATACCTCTGTCAAGACAAACAGCATGTAATTCGGCAGAAGCGGTTCCTCCATGATTGTCTTGAAATGATTCATTGATAAGACCTTGTCGAGTGAGCCGCGAATACTCTTCTCTGATAATTCTCTTTAATTGCCTTTTAGTAATTCGCATTTGTTTCTCCTTACTTTTGGCATTTTTCATACATTCTCACTAATTCTGGATCCACGTTCCCCATATAATAAGCGGCTTCGAAGAATCTTTTTTCTTGTTCCTTCGTGATTGTCATGCCGGCTTTTTGGCAAGCGTCGATCATCATCGAAACTTCATCTATTTCTCTATCAAAATTTTGACCACCGCCATACATTTCGTTGATTGGTTTTCTTCTTTGAAGTTTGTTATATTCTTCTCGAATGATTCTCTTTAGTTGTCTTTTTGTAAGTCTCATTTTATTTTCTCCTTAAATGAATAAAGCCGTGGGCGCAGACTCTGCCATATCCCACGGTCATAATTATACCGAACAAATTGTATCTGTCTATTCCTCTTCGAATAATTCACCAAATTGGTATCGAGCAGTACCCGTGATACGATTTAGCGATTGAAACGCGCCGGTAAGTTTCACAATATATCTTGGAGTTTCAAACACAAAACCTTCAATAATTTGTGCTTCTACATCCATAGACACAAACTTTTCGAGCTGGTCGTGGAAACCATTGTAGATAGTTGGTTTTTCTTCTCGTCGTGCGTTGACTACGTCAATGTTGAAATCAATAATGTCATCTAAACGCTCACGTGCTTTGTCTGGGTCTGTAATAAGGGAGGATACCACGCCTTCTAGTCGTTTGGCGCCAAAAGATAGCCAGCAATGCTTTATACCATTGAGTGCATCATTAGTAGTTTTGATACGATTCGAAGATAAACAAAGTTGATTGATATACGCCTGTGTATTTGCATCATAGCCAGACCGTATATCTCGTATACTGTGTTTCCCCGAGCCGGATACGTTTTGCGCAAGTAGGTTAGCATGCACAGCTTCTACACCTTGTGTTTTAAGAGCATCGAAAACATGTTGCTCTAACAATTCCCTAAGAGTCGAATCCAAGTGGAGCCCGTAATGTTTCATCTCTGACGTTACATAATCTCGAAAGTGGTAGAAGTGAGTCATTGACATCCGAGGGATAGTGACAGTCGGAGCGTGATAAACTTGAATCCCTGATAGGCACAGAATCGATGAGAATCGCTTCAAGCTGAAACCCGAGGTATATACCTTTTCGGTGTGGGGTTTCGGTTTCTCCACGAATCTGCAAAGGTTGTGAATAACAAAGCAATCTACATCATAGCGCAACATCTGTGGCGCTTTCTTGTCGATAACTTCCATGTTGGCCCAGACTCCATCATCATAGTCATCAAAGAACTGAGAAGCCTTGATAACATTGCGCATGCGTTCTAAACGATCAAGCGCACGAGAGAACTGTGCTTCTGCTGGGTGGCCTCTGAGGTATTCACGATAATCTTCGATGGTTTGGCCACCAGACCGAAAGTGTTCGTAGTTGCGTGCGAGATAGAATGTATCATCTCGAAAGCGCCAAGTGAGGTTGCAACCATCCATCTTTTCATTGAATGTGCCGCCTTTGGCGAAGTGTTTTGCGAATCCAAATAGCTCGCGGAATGTTGTGTCGAGATCCTCGTAAGGATGTAGCATTGATTTTTGAGCACCGCCCATAATAAACTCCTGTGAATGAAATGTGTTACACTAGTAATTTAATTCATTCACAGGAGCAATTGTACAGATATGCTTGATTTAATCTTTAAGAATACCAGCTAATTTGTTCCAACGATCAAGGTCAAAAGATTCTTTGATTTCGCCTGGTCCGTATTCTACTTCACCTTTACTGATGACTGGCTGGCCACCTGTTGCAGATGTCACGTCTACACCAGCATCTGCCATTTGAGGCATTGATGATCTTGTGTATCCTTTTCCATCATTGGCTGCAGGTCCTGGCATGTTTGCACAGTTTTTCCCTAAGTGTGCTGCATAGTCATCCATAGTTGATCCTTCAGGAAGAATCTTTGCAGCAATCACCATCTCAAGAACGTTACCATTTGAGCCAGCACCGTCTCCAGTTTCAATCAATTCCTTTGCTAAAGCCGTGCACTCTGGTTCTTCCATATCCAGCAAATTTTTACCTGACCAATCTTTAGTTGGAGAATCTCCGTGCATTGCTAGGATGATCGCATGGCACATAGCCAATGCAGCTTCTGGCGTATCAATCCCAGGAGCAGAAATGGCCGAACATTGCACACATGAATCATCTGGTCTTACAGCAGCAAATTGTGACCATCTGTGATGTCCATCCAAAACAAAGTTTCCACCGCCACCTTGGAAAATAAGAACGGGTGAACCACCGTCGGGGCCTAACAAACCACCGTCGATAACCTTTTGCAAAGCACCGTACTGATTGGTGCACTGATCATTTAATGATTTGTTAGTACCGATCTCTTTTTGAGTAGGTGTCAATTCTGTTGGTTTCAACGTGATTCCAGTGGTGAATGTGATCTTTTCATTTTCATCTGCGGCTTGGTTGAACACAGATTTAGGATCAGCCAAACCTTCAGCTGCAGCAAGAATCGCCTCTGGGCCATCATTGATGTCTACAATTACGTCACCTTCGGCTTCTAGTAATACACGTTTTGTGGCACTCTCTACTAATTTAGACCAATTTCTTGATTTAGCCCTTTTTGTTTTAAGCTGTTCTTCTCTTACGGTTTCCTGAACTAGCTTCTTAAGTTGTCGTAAGTTCATTGTTATCTCCTATTCGATTTTATGACTTTAAGTATGTTTGATTTGTTCGCTGATTCCCCAACAATGATGGGAGTATCGCTTGCATTATTTTTTGAAGATTCTTTTGAACCTTTAGATTTCACTTCTTTTTCTTGCGGTTTCTCTTGTTCCATGTCTATATTAAAAGGTGCTGCATGAGGTGTTTTCACATTGTTTGATGCATCTCCTAACACTTTCTCTAATCCAGCAAGAAACGCAAACAATGCAATTCTTTCTGGTCCATTTAGTTTTTCGAAATACGATTTAAGAGCTGACATTGTCTCT
>Ga0160423_10003648_pt1 | contig 12776 bp, 11 predicted proteins | sample CRUFie14St8metaG_FD_108191 | JGI IMG/M metagenome (GOLD analysis project Ga0160423, IMG submission 108191) | Marine microbial communities from the Costa Rica Dome - CRUD Field 142mm St8 metaG | ecosystem: Environmental > Aquatic > Marine > Oceanic > Photic zone | place: Costa Rica: the Eastern... | reverse complement strand
TTGAGCAAAAACCATAGCAATTTCAGTACCCATTAAACCTGAGCCAATAACTCCAACATTCGTAACATTTTTCATTTAATGCCTTTTAAAGTTTTTTCCATTTAGTGGATTTTTTTTGTAGATTACTTGCAGAAGTAATATTTTTTTCTAACGCTACTAAATTTTTATCGTGGAATAATTTGTCACCAAATAAATTTTGCAAGACCAAACCTCTTTTTACATATAACGCTAAATCCATTTCTTCTGCAACACCCATTCCACCATGAAGTTGAATGGCGTTTTCAATAGTAAACTTAAGCGCATTATTAACAAAAGACTTAGCTGAGGAAAGTTTTTTTTGTCTTACTTTATATTCATCTGAGTCAAAGGCACTTACTGCCATCATCATCATGGATTTAGCTTCCTCTACTTTAATATACATATCAACTAATTTATGCTGAATGACTTGAAATTGGCTAATAGATAAACCAAATTGTTTTCTTTCTCTAATATAAGTAGAGGTCAGATTAAATATTTGCGATAAAATACCTATAGATTCTGCAATCGAAGCAATTACACCATAATCCAAAACGTTTTGTAGAATATTGTAACCACTTCCAACCTCTCCAAGAACAGCGTCACCAGTAATTTTGAGGTTTTTAAATTCAAGTTCCAGTGCTCTGGTACCATCAACAAAAGGATATTCTTTGCCATCTAAATTTTCTAGATCAGATTCAATAATAAAAAATGTTAAATCTTTCTCCAAAGAATTAGTATTACCTGTTTTCACAATTGTTAAAAATTTTTCAGAAATAGAACCATTAATTATGTGGTTTTTTTTCCCATTTAATGTCCAAAAGTCACCATCAAAATTTCCGACTAGATTGATATTCAATGGTAAATAATTAAAGGATGGTTCTTGAATGGATGGAGAAATAATACTTTCACCTTGAGAAATCATTGAGAATAAAATATCTTTTTGCCATTTAAGAGCGCCCTGTGAAATAATCTTAGATGAAAGAACTGAATTTAAAAAAGGTTCTGAAACTAAAAATTTACCGAAAGTTTCCATGATGATTATCAACTCAACTGGACCACCTTTAAAGCCACTGTATTCCTCAGGAATAAAAAGATCAAATAAACCCATTTCTCGAAAACTATCCCAGATTTGTGGTGAGCTTACACTTTTAGATTCAAGAAGTGTCTTTTTGAAATCAATTGTATAATTTTTAGCGAGAAACTTTTCTAAGCCATCTTTTAAAAGTTCTTGTTCTTGGGTTAACGAAAAATTCATTTTTTATATTTTTAAAACTTGTTTAGCAATAATATTTTTTTGAATTTCATTAGTGCCTCCATAAATAGAAACTTTTCTATAGTTGAGGTATCTGGATGTCAAAGGTGATGTAATTTCTGGTGAAACTCTCGGGCCAACCCAATTTCCTGACCATGAAAGAGGTAGGTAAGGCATCGCATTCATTCCTCCAGCTTCCAACATAAGCTCAGTTAGTCTTTGTTGAATCTCTGTGGCTCTAATTTTAATAATCGATGATTCATCTCCAGCTTTATCTGGAACTGTATCAGATGCTATTCTTAAAACTGTCCATTCAAGTGCATCAATTTCAATTGATAGTTGAATAAATTTATTATTAAAAATATCATCATTTGAGAGAGAGTAGCCATTTGAATCTTTTTGCAAGGATAAATGCTTTATATATTCAAGATCTTTTCTTGCTGCACCAACTGCAGCTATACTGGTTCTTTCGTTAGACAACAAAAATTTTGCAATAGACCAGGCTTTACCCTCCTCACCAACAAGATTTTCTACAGGCACTTCCACATTATTGAACCAAACTTCATTGACCTCATCTTCATTACCCATAGTATTTATGGATCGAACCTCAACTCCTTCAGCTTTCATATCAATCAAAAGCATTGAAATTCCATCTTGCGGTCTATTTTCATTAGAGGTTCTTACTAAACAGAAAATATAATCAGCCCAGTGTGCATATGAAGTCCAAGTTTTTTGTCCATTAACAATGTACTTACCATTTTTAAGTTCTGCCTTCGTTTTAAGTGAGGCAAGGTCAGAACCAGAACCAGGTTCAGAGTAACCTTGGCACCACCATTCTTCTCCTGACAGGATTTTTGGTAAAAATCTATTTTTTTGGAAATCAGATCCAAAATTAATTATAACTGGTCCGATCATTGTTAAACCGAATGGAGATAATCTTGGGGCACCTAAAAATGATGTCTCATAATCAAATATATATTTTTGCAAAGGATTCCACTCACAACCTCCGAAACTTTTTGGCCAGCTTGGTGCAATCCAGCCTTTATCAAATAGACTCTTATGCCAAGACATTACATCATCCTTGTACATAGTTTGATAATGTAGTGATTTATTTTTTAATTCAGTAGAAAGATTTTTCTTTGTGAAATCTCTCACTTCATTTCTAAAGCTATTTTCAGATTCTGTAAATTGGAAGTCCATAAATTTAATGATAATATAGTAAATGAAAGATTATCATAATTAGAACTATACATTTATTAAATCCTTATGGAAATTGATACCTTATTAAACAATACAAAAGAAAAAGTCAACTTAGATAATTATTGGCTTCCATTCACTCCCAATAGACAATTTAAAGAAAACCCTGATCTAATTTCAAATGCTTCTGGTCATTATTATTATTTAGAAGGCGGAAGAAAAATTCTTGATGCTATTTCAGGTTTATGGTGTGTTAATGCAGGTCATTGTAGAACTCCAATAGTTGACGCAATAAAAAAACAAGTTACTGAGCTTGATTATGCAACTGCATTTAATATGTCTCACAAAAGCGTATTTCTTACTGCAAATAAAATTGCTGAATTAATGCCAGAAAACTTAAATAAAATTTTTTTCACCAATTCCGGCTCTGAAGCAGTTGACAGTAGCTTGAAAATTGCAGCTGCATATTTTCAGGCTATTGGTGAGAAAAGCAAACATAGATTCATTGGTAGAGAAAGAGGATACCATGGTGTTGGATTTGGTGGTATTTCAGTTGGTGGCATTCCCTCCAACAGAAAAGTTTTTAGTCAATGCTTAATTCCTGGAGTTGATCATATTAGACATACTCACATTCCTGAGAAAAATCTTTTTTCAAAATCACAACCTCATCATGGTGCTGAATTAGCAGATGATTTGGAAAGAATTATACAATTACATGATGCATCCAATATTGCAGCACTGATTATTGAACCAATTGCAGGTTCAACTGGTGTGTTAATTCCACCAATTGGTTACCTAGAAAGAGTCAGGAAGATTTGTGACGAACATAAAATATTACTTATTTTTGATGAAGTAATCACTGGTTTTGGAAGAACAGGTTCTGCTTTTGCCTCACAATCGTTTAATGTCACACCTGACATGATTGTTTTTGCAAAAGGAGTTACTAACGGCACTATTCCCATGGGTGGAGTTGCAGTAAGACAAGATATTTATGATTCTATGATGCATGGTCCAAAATGGTTAATCGAGCTTTTTCATGGTTATACGTATTCAGGTCACCCAATTGCATCTGCAGCTGCAAATGCCACTATTGATCTATATAAAAGCGAAAAACTTTTTGACAAAGCAAAAGATTTAAGTCCATATTTTGAAAAAAAGGTTCATTCTTTATCAAATTCAAAATATGTAGTTGACATCAGAAATTATGGTTTGATGTGTGGAATAGAACTTGACAAAATTAAGGAAAAGCCGGGGGTAAGAGCTTATGATTGTTTCAAGAAATGTCTCGAGGCTGGTGTACTTGTGAGGAATGCTGGTGATGTTATTGCTTTAACACCACCGCTAATTACAGATGAAAAAAATATCGACTTGATTGTGGATACTGTTCATGATGCCTTAAATTCGATTTAAGAAAAGCCATGAAAGTTGTAATAGCTCAGATGGAGCACGAAACAAATACATTTTCTCCAATAGCAACAGAATGGAAACACTTTGGTAAAAATGGTCCATATCTTGGAAAAGATGTTATTACTGAGATGTCTAAAACAAGGACTCCAATTGGAGCATTTATTGACCTTTCAAAAAAAAACAACTTTGAGATTGTTACTCCTATTTCTGGTTTTGCTTATCCTAGTGGGCCTGTAACTCAAAATACTTATCAAAAATTTTGCCAAATTATTCTCGATTCAATCAATGACGATTGCGATTTATTACTTTTAGACCTTCATGGCGCAATGGTTGTAGACAATACTACAGATGATCCTGAGGGGGATTTATTAAAAAAAATTCGAGAAAAAAATAAAAATATTCCTATTGGTTGTTCATTAGACCTTCATGCTAATGTTACTCCAAACATGGTTAAATATTCTGATGTTATTGTTGGTTATTCAACTTATCCACATATTGATATGTATGAAACTGGGTCAAAAGTTTTTGATTTGATAATTAAAAAAATTAGAAAGAAAAATATCAAAAACACTCTGTATCAACTTAACATTCCAATTCTTGCTCAAACTCTCAAAATGGATACGTCTACTGGAGCAATGAAAAAATTAATTAAATTTGCAAAAAGTTATGAAAATGACAAAACTCCATCAATTTCAATTTTTGGTGGATTTCCTCAAGCAGATACTTTCTATACTGGTATGAGTTGTATTATTAATACCGATGAAACAGAGATAGAAGCTAATATGCTTTTAAAAAAAATTAATGACTACGCTTATAACTTAAGAGATGACTTTTTATGGTTTGATGACCCGTTAGAAAAAACATTGATCAAAGCAAAATCAAAAGATGCCTCTAAACCTATTTTATTAATTGATCACTCTGATAATTGTGCCTCTGGTGGAACTCAAGATACGATGACTGTATTAGAAAAGTGTATAGAACAAAATTTACGAGGTATTGCTGTAGGTCCTATTAGAGACCCCGATACTGTTGATCAATTATTTAAATGTGATTTCGATAAAGAATTAACCATCAAACTTGGTGGTAAAAATGACATGCCGTTAATTAATTTAAAAGGAAAACCCTTACTGCTTAGAGGAAAATTAATAAATAAAACAAATGGAGAATATACAATAACTGGTCCACAATTTACTGGTATCAAAGCCTTCATGGGGAGAACGGTTGTTTTTGAAACAATTAATGCGCAGATTGTTATTTGTGAAAACTTGCAAGAACCCTGGGATATTGGGGTTTTTGAAAGTGTGGGAATTAATCCTAAAAAAAAGAAGTTTCTTTTGCTAAAATCAAGAATGTATTTTAAGCCAATTTTTCAGCCAATTTCAGATGACACATTTTATTGTAAAGGAAATGGGGTTACCTCATCTGATTGGAAAATTTTTAACTACAAAAAAATTCGACAACCAATTTATCCATTATCATTATGAATCACATTGAACATTTTATTGACGGAAATTTAGTATCTTTCGAAGAAGAAAACTTAAAGGTTTTCAACCCTGCATCGGGAGAAATTAAATCGACTGTGTCCATCGCTTCTAAAGAAACCATTTCAAAAGCCATAACATCATCAAAAAATGCTTTCTACACTTGGTCAAAAACACCAATTTCCAAGAGAACACAAATCCTTTTTGAATTTAAAAGGCTAGTTGATCAAAATATTAATAAACTAGCAAAAATTATAACCTCTGAACATGGAAAAACTATTGATGATGCAAAAGGTGAAGTTCTCAGAGGACTGGAAGTTCTTGAATTTGCATGTGGCATTCCATCCCATTTAAGAGGTCAATTCTCTGACAATGTTGCTCAAGGGATTGACGTTCATTCATTTCGTCAGCCTATTGGAATTACTCTTGGCATTACTCCTTTTAATTTTCCAGTTATGGTTCCAATGTGGATGTTTCCTATTTCAATTGCATGTGGAAATACATTTATTCTTAAACCCTCTGAAAAGGACCCATCTTCCAGTTTATTTTTAGCTGAATTGTTCAATGAAGCTGGTTTACCCAGTGGAGTTTTAAATGTGGTTAATGGGAATCATACAACAGTTGATAATTTAATGGCTAGCCCAGATATAAATGCTGTTTCATTCGTTGGTTCTACGCCAGTAGCAAAAATAATTTTTGAAAAGGCAAATCAAAAACATAAAAGAGTACAGGCTCTAGGAGGTGCAAAAAATCATCTGTTTGTTATGTCTGATGCTGATCTTGATCAAGCCAGTGATGCATTGATAGGTTCTGCTTTTGGTTCGGCTGGAGAAAGATGTATGGCAATCTCAGTTGCTGTCTTAATGGATGAGATAGCTGATGACCTTATCGAGATATTAAAAAATAAAACAAAAAACCTAACTATCGATGATGGTGAAAAAAATGCAGATCTTGGTCCTTTGATTTCATTAGAGCATAGAGAAAAAGTTCTATCCTACATTGATTCTGGCGTTAAAGAAGGAGCTCAACTAATCTTTGATGGCAGAGAAAATGAAAAAATAAAAAATTCAAAAGGCTTTTTCTTAGGCCCTTCAATTTTTGACATGGTTAAAACTGATATGAAAATATATCAGGAAGAAATTTTTGGACCAGTACTTTCAATTATTAGGGTTAAAAGCTTTGAAGAAGGCTTAAAAATAATTAACAGTCATCAATTTGCTAACGGTGTTTCAATATTTACAAAAAATGGTAAATTTGCCAGAGACTTTTCTCGTAAAATAGAAGTTGGCATGGTTGGTATCAATGTTCCCATTCCTGTTCCAGTAGCATTTCATAGTTTTGGTGGTTGGAAAAATTCAATTTTTGGTGATCACCACATTTATGGCCAAGATGGTGTTAATTTTTATACTAAGTTAAAGGCTGTTACATCAAGATGGCCTGATTTCAAAGTTGGTGCACAATTTGTAATTCCTAACAAAGACTCAGAGTAAATTAAAGTATTTTTTTAATAGTTGACCAACCCAGAGTTGCACAGGTAACTCTGGCTGAAAATTTTTTGACCATGTTTACTGCATCAACTAATTCTTTGTCGATATCAACCTCGAATTTTTGACTTTCAATTATATTTATAAATTCGGTTACAATTTTATTGGCATTTGTAATTGATTTATTTTTTAAAATTTCAGTCATGATAGAAGCTGATGCCATAGAAATTCCGCAACATTCACATTGATAAGAAACATCATGAATGTGCTCATTTTGCTTTACTAGAAAGATTTCAAATCTATCTCCACAAAGAGGATTTAAACCCTCAGCAAAAATGTGTTGGCCAGAAATTTTTCTATAATTTCTAGCATTTTTTATATGATCCATTAGATCAGAATTATAGAGATTACTTTTATTTTCCATACAATTAATTTAATTCAACTGCCTTCCACCATCAACCGGAATAATACACCCTGTAGAATAAGTTAGATGATTTACTATTGATAAAGCAGATAAAGCAACTTCCTCCGCAGTTGTTAATCTAGATAAAGCAATTTTAGAAACCTGTTCATTCTTCCATGCATCACTTACATTAGGGATAAATTCATTATCAACTAATCCAGGAGAAAGTGATAATACCCTAATAGGTGCAAAAGCTCTAGCAAATGATTTAGTCAAATTATCAACAGCAGCCTTAGATGCACAATATGCAATATTACTACCCATACCAGTAACAGCAGCAATTGAAGAAATATTAATCACAGTGGGATTTTGACTTTTTTTAAGCAAATGCAAAAAATTTCTCATCATTGCTATAACTGATCTAACATTAACTTGAAGAATTTTATCAATAAGTTCGTCACTCAATTCATCGAGATTTTCATGCTTTATAAATTTTGTCATCCCAGCACAATTTACTAAAATATCAAGTGCTCCATATTTTTGATTTACGATTTCAGAAACGTTTTTTATATCAATTGGATTTGTGACATCAAGTTTAATAATCAGATTATCACCCTCAATAGATTTATATAATTTTTCACTATTTTCGCGATTTGAATTATAACAAATAACAGAATCAATGGAGTTTCTAGAAAAGAGCTTAACAATTTCAGAACCTATACTGCCAGACGCTCCAGTTACAAGTGCAACCTTCTTATTTTTCACTACCTTTATACCTTTTGACTCTAATATCAGCTTGTGCCTTATGCCCAGCAAAACCCTCTAGATCACACAATCTAGAACAATACTCTCCAATATCGTGACTGGCTTTCTTAGTTATTTTTTGATAAGTACAAGTTTTTAGAAATTTACCAACCCAAAGTCCACCAGTAAACCTTGCTGCTTTTCTAGTTGGTAAAGTATGGTTAGTGCCGATAACTTTATCTCCGTATGAAACATTTGTTTCGGGACCAAGAAATAAAGCACCGTAGTTTTTCATATTTTTTAAAAAAAAATCAGGTTCATCTGTCATTACTTGAACATGTTCTGAAGCAATAAGGTTTGCTTGGTCAACCATTTCTTGGTAATTATCACATAAGATAATTTGTCCATAGTTTTTCCATGCAACACTTGCAATACTAGCAGTTTTTAAAGTTTTTAATTGAGTGTCAATTTGTTTCAAAGTATCTTCAGCTAATTTTTTTGAATTAGTCAGAAGGATAGCAGGTGAATTAACACCATGTTCTGCTTGGCCCAGTAAATCAGTCGCGCACAATTCACCGTCGACGGAATCATCAGCTATTACTAAGGTTTCAGTTGGTCCAGCGAAAAGATCAATTCCAACTTTTCCAGACAACTGTCTTTTTGCTTCAGCAACAAAAGCATTACCTGGTCCTGCAATCATAGCCACTGATTTAATAGTTTCTGTACCAACGGCCATTGATGCAATGGCTTGCACTCCACCCAAAGTATAAATTTCATCAACACCACCAAAATGCATTGCAGCGACAATTGCGGGATGCGGCTCCCCATTAAAAGGGGGGGCAGAGGCAATAATTCTCTCAACTCCAGCAACCTTAGCAGTAATAATTGACATATGAGCAGATGCAACCAAGGGATATTTTCCACCAGGCACATAGCAACCGACACTTTCAACTGGTATATGCCTATGACCTAATACAACACCAGGAAGAGTTTCAATCTCAACATCTGACATTGAGTTTTTTTGTATTTCAGCAAAATTTCTAACCTGTTTTTGGGCGTATTTAATATCATCAATGGTTGAATTTGGTAATTTTTTTATGGCAAGATTAATTTGATCTTTTGTGAGTTTAAAATCATCTGGTTCCCAATTATCAAATTTTATAGATAATTCTCTTACAGCCTTATCCCCATCAGTTTGAATGTCCTTGATAATATCACTAACTATATTAGAAACATTATTTTGATTAATTGTATCTTCTTTTTCAGAAATACCTTTTTTTAAAAACCTTATCATTTTTTTTCCAATTTATACATGAAATGGAAACTCTAAAGAAGGAGATCTTTTTTCAAAAATTTCAGATAAACAAAAAGATGATCCACAAGCTAATGTCCATCCCAGAGTTCCGTGGCCAGTATTTACATAAAGATTATCATATTTCATTCTACCAATAATGGGAACATTACTTGGCGTGGCTGGTCTTAAACAGGCCCATTTTTTTATTTCTCCATTATTCTCAATTAAAGGAAATATTGTCTTTACCCTCTCTATTAGAGCGCTACATCTTGCTTCATTTATTTCTGTATTATAGTCAGATAATTCAGCGGTACCAGCAGCCCTTAGTCTGTTTCCTAATCTAGAAATTGCTATTTTTCCGCTTTCATCAGTAATACACACCTCTGGTGCGACAGAGGTATCTTTTATTTCATAAGTAATTGAAAAACCTTTGACGGGGTATAAGTCTAAATTTATATTATATTTTGCAAGTAAAAAACGAGAGGCAGATCCAAGTGCTACAGTTACTGCATCACACTTTAAAGAATTTAATTTATCATTATTGAAGTAGTTTACATGTGTAATTTTATTATTTTCGAAATTAAAAGAATCAATTTTAGAATCAAAATGAAACTCAACTCCTCTATTCATTAATTCTTTTTTTAAAGCTTGACAAAAAAGGTTAGGGTCCCCAGATTCATCTTCTTTTGCATATGTTGCTCCAAAAATTTCTAAACTTGAATTTTTCAAAGCTGGCTCTATACCTATAGCCTCTTGCTTTGTTAAGACTTGTTTATCCCATCCATTATTTTTATAAAATTTAGTATATTTTTCAGCTGATTCTAGTTCTTTTTCATCACTATATATCTGTAAGATACCTTTTAATTTTTGATCATATTTTAAATCCAGTTTTTCCCTTAATTCTTTTAATTTTTTATGACTCAAAATTGCCAAACCCAATATGTCTTGGGTATTTTTTTTTGTTCTGCTAGGCAAACATTCCCTAAAAAATTTAAGTCCCCACTCCCATTGTTTTTTATCAAACTTAAATCTATAAAGAAGCGGGGCCTTCTCTGAGCCTAACCATTTTAAAATTTTTATTGGTGCATTTGGATTCGCCCAAGGCTCAGATTGACTGACTGATATTTGTCCACCATTAGCGAAACTGGATTCCATGGCAACATCTTTTTCCTTCTCTATAACAATGACATCATGACCATTTTGTCTCAAAAACCATGCTGATGTAACACCTAGCAATCCAGCACCTAAAACAGCAACCTTCATTATTGTGCTACCCAACCCCCATCAGATAAAATATCGTTACCAGTCATAAAATTAGCAGCTGGGGAACAAATAAAAGCTGCAATTTTTCCTATTTCTTCTGGTTTTCCCCATCTCTTAGCCGGGGTATTTTTCATCAATTCATTATTTGCATCTTCATTCTGTCTAAGAGGTGCAGTTAAATCGGTTTCATAATAACCTGGACTTATAGCAACCACATTAATTCCATGATCAACTAGCTCTAAAGCCATACATTTTGTCAAAGCCATTAAGGCATGCTTACTTGCACAATAAACTGCTCTTTCAGCACTACCAATGTGTGCCATGATTGAGGTCAGATTTATGATCCTACCCCATTTATATTCTTTCATGCCTGGTATAAATGCTTTAGATAAGAGAAATGCGCTAGTGAGATTAATATCCATTACTTTATTCCATTCTGACAAAGATAAATCTGAAACAACTTTCCTAATTGCTGTGCCAGCATTATTTATTAATACATGTGGGGAGTTGTGTTCTTTAATTATTTTAGCCTTCAAATTGTTTATTTCAGTTTCATCAGCCAAATCGCAAAAGTAAGGCACAAGATTTAAATTTTGTTTTTTTCCAATTTCAATTGTTTCTTCAGTTTTTTCCTGATTTCGACCAACAATTAAAACTTTTGCTCCATGCCTTGCTAATTCAAGAGCCATTGCTCTACCCAAGCCTCTATTTCCACCGGTAACTAAAGCAGTTTTATTCTCTAAATACATTTCCATAATCTAAACCCCTATTTTAATTTTTGTATAAAATTAAAGACAAATTAAGTATTTTAACTATTCATGCACAACTTACATTTTAAGTACTGGCCAAAAGATTTGCCAAAAAATTTGGAAATACCTGACCAAGATATTTATACTAATTTAAAAAATTCTAGTCTAAAATTTCCAAAAAAAAAATGCATCATTTTTGAAAATCAAGAAATCACATATGAACAGTTAGACAGCTATGTAAATAAGTTATCATTTTTTCTTACTGATAATTTAAAAATTAAAAAAGGTGATCGAATTTTACTCGACCTTCAAAGTAGTCCCCATTTTATAATTTCATATTATGCAATTTTAAAAAGTGGATGTGTTGTAGTTCCCATAAGTCCAATGAGTGTAAGAAATGAAATTGAACATTACATTCAAGATAGTGGGAGTAAGGTAGCTATTTTTGCAGAGGAAAGCCTTGCGCATTTCTCTGACTTTATCGGAGCTGAATTAACTAACAGTATTTGTTGTGATTACACTTTTAAAAAAAGTACTAAATCTAAAGATAAAACCAACAAAAATATTACTTTTTTAAATCATATTTTGAATCATCAAGAGATCACCAATACAAATAAAGTAGAAGTAAATCAAACAGATTTAGCTGCTATTTTGTATACATCTGGTACTACTGGGAAACCTAAAGGATGTGTTCATACGCATGAGACAATTATGTTCACCTTATTTGGTGCGGTTAAATGGGAAAACATGCATGAACATTCAATCGCACTTTCAACTGCTCCCATGTTTCATGTTACTGGTATGCAACATAGCTTAAATTCAATTATTTTTGTTGGGGGAACACTTGTTATTATGCGGCGATGGAACCCTGAGAATGCTGGGTTATTAATTGAAAAATATAAATGTACTCATTGGGCAAACGTTCCCACTATGGTAGTTGATTTATTAGCAAGTAAAAAAAATAATGAAACTGATTTATCATCGTTATCAAATATTTTTGGGGGTGGTGCCTCAATGCCAGAAGCCGTTGCGCAACAATTATTTGATAGATGTGGAATTCATTACATGGAAGGATATGGTATGACTGAGGCAATGTCCCAAACACATATGAATCCTGCTGGTAATTTAAGAAAACAATGCTTAGGAATCCCAACTTTTAATACAAAATCAATGATCATTAATCCAGATAATCTTGAGCCTCTGGAGCCAAATAATTCTGGTGAAATCATAATATCTTGTCCTCAACTTATGAAATCATATTGGAATAATAAAGAAGCTACTGACCAGGCTTTTATTAATGTTGATAATGAAAAATATTTTAGATCTGGCGATTTGGGTTACATGGATAAAGATGGTTATTTTTATATTGCAGATAGATTAAAAAGAATGATCAATTCTGCTGGATTTAAAATTTGGCCAGCCGAGGTTGAAGGAATTTTATATAGAAATAAGAATATTAAAGAAGTTGCTATTATAAGTTCACC
>Ga0160423_10003647_pt1 | contig 12780 bp, 6 predicted proteins | sample CRUFie14St8metaG_FD_108191 | JGI IMG/M metagenome (GOLD analysis project Ga0160423, IMG submission 108191) | Marine microbial communities from the Costa Rica Dome - CRUD Field 142mm St8 metaG | ecosystem: Environmental > Aquatic > Marine > Oceanic > Photic zone | place: Costa Rica: the Eastern... | reverse complement strand
GTAAAGAAGATCGACACTTCCATCCTTGTTTTCCTCGATACCTTTGGCGAAGACCTTGGTATGGACAGCAATCTTCTGTTTCTTAATGGCAATTTCAAGCGGACGTCGAAGTTCCTTGTCGAAAATTGGTAGGACCGAATCCATAGCTTCAACAACCGTGACCTCACTTCCGAGCATGCGGAACGTAATGCCAAGTTCAAGACCGATGTAACCGCCTCCAACCACAGCGATTCGCTTTGGTAGTTCTTGCAGTGAGAGTGCCTCCTTGGAAGAGATGACATGGTCACCATACTTCATGAACGGGAGTTCGATTGGAATCGAACCGTTCGCTAGAATAACATTCTCTGCTTGAACGAGGAGTGCGTCCTTGCCCTTACCGATTTTGACGGTCTTGGCATCTTGGAATTCAGCCCATCCATTGATGAGTTCAACACCCGCATTCTTGAGCAGAGCTTCAACACCTTTGTTGAGTCGGTCGACGATAGCATCTTTCCAAGCAACCGTATCTGCCATTTTGAGTTCAGCAGGACCTGGGATACTGATACCCATGTGACCTCCTTCTTTCGCATGGTCTGCGAGTTTGTGGAACGAATGCGCTGCATGAATGAGCGCTTTCGAAGGAATGCATCCACGAATCAAACAGGTTCCACCGGCTCGTTGGCCTTCAACAATGACCGTATCCATACCGAGTTGACCAGCACGAATGGCTGCAACATATCCACCAGGGCCTGCACCAATAACCAAAACTTTGCAATTGCGTGTCTTCATTCAAACACCTCACATGAAGATGGTTGCTGGGTGCTCCAGCATCGACTTCAGCAGTTGAACGAGACTTGCACCATCATGACCGTCCACAACACGGTGATCCCATGAGGAGGAGAGATTCATGATACGACGAACTTCAACTCGTCCATCGATGACGACAGCACGATCTTTAGCGTTGTGAACGCCAAGGATTCCAACTTCCGGCTTGTTGATAATCGGTGTTGCTCCTAGACCACCCATTCGGCCAAGACTCGTGATGGTGAATGTCGAACCACTGAGTTCGTCAACGCCTGCCTTACCGTCTCGTGTTGCTTGAGTAACACGACCCATTTCGGCAGCAGCGGACCAAATGTCCATTGCTTCAACATGCTTGACAACTGGGACGTAGAGTCCACGGTCGGTTTGTGTTGCAATGCCCAAGTGGATGGCTTCATGCCGTGTTACGACACCGGCTTCGTCATCAAACAGTGCATTGCACTCTGGTCGCTGTCCAAGACCCTTGACGAGAGCGAGCATGATGAACGGGAGGTAGGTGAGTTTTGGTGCACCTTCGGGTCGTGTCGCATTGAGGTGTTGCCGGAGCGATTCAAGTTCGGTAACATCGACTTCTTCGAAGTAGGAGAAGTGAGGAATCGTGCTGTACGATGCCATCATTGAGTCAGCAATCTTTCGTCGCAGGCCAATGACCTTGATCTCCTCGGTCCCAGTCTTAGCAACCTTCGCAGAACTTCCCATTGGCATGGTTGGAGATGCACGTGATGCACCTCCACTGAGGTGGACATCAAGATCAGCATGCGTGATTCGGCCAGCAGGACCGGATCCTGCAACATGATACAAATCGACACCAGCATCGCGAGCGCGCTGTCGAACGGCAGGAGCGGCGAGTGGTTTGGTTCCAGGTGCACGCTCAACGACTGGTCCTGCGGTCGCAACTGGTGCTGGAGCAGGTGAGGGTTCAGGCGCTGGTGCAGGTGCTGGTTCTGGCTCTGCTACGGGCTCAGGAATCTCTTCAACAGCCGGTGAAGCAGGCTCAGGTTCGCTTGCTGATGCGTTTCCGTCGCCATCGACCTCAAATTCGATGCAGACAACACCAACAGGTAGGATATCTCCTGCCTCACCAATGATTTTGGTAACTGTTCCATCGCATGGTGCTGGGATTTCAACGGTGGCCTTGTCGGTCATGACCGAAAGAATAGGGTCGTCTTCCTTGACGGTATCACCAACGGCGACCATCCATTCGACGACTTCACCTTCAACAACGCCTTCTCCGATATCTGGTAGTTTGAATGCAAATGTTCCCATGTTTATTCCTCCTGTGTTTTCTTAATGGCTTCAGCAATACGCTGAGGACTTGGCAAATAATCCCATTCCGTTGTGTGTGGGAATGGCGTGTCCCAACCGGTGACACGTTGAATCGGAGCTTCGAGATGGTAGAAACATCGTTCTTGGACCGATGCACTCATTTCAGCACCGAATCCACTGGTCTTTGGTGCTTCGTGAACGATAACGCAACGTCCCGTTTTCTTGACGGAGTTGACCACGGTATCTCGGTCCCAAGGAACCAGGGTTTGAAGGTCGATCAACTCACAATCAATTCCTGAATCCTTGATGGCTTGTTCTGCGACGTGAACCATGGTTCCGTACGCAATAACCGTACAAGCAGAACCCGCGCGAACAACTCGTGCTTGTTCAAGTGGAACGATGTAGTGATCTTCAGGAACATCTGCATCAGGGTGCCCGTTCCATGTCGGTACGTTGTGTGGGTCGCCGTAGAAGGGCCCACGATAGCACCGCTTCGGTTCGAAGAAAATGACAGGATCGTTGCATTCAATCGATGCAAGCAACAGCCCCTTTGCGTTGTAAGGCGTTGAACAGTAGACGACTTTCAATCCAGGTGTATGTGTGAATTGTGCCTCTGGTGATTGTGAGTGATGGTGCCCACCCTTGATTCCTCCACCAGCAGGTGTTCGGAAGGTAACAGGAGCAGAGAATTCGCCACCTGAGCGATGACGAAGTTTTGCAATTTCGTTGACGATTTGGTCGTAGGCAGGGAAGATGTAATCTGCGAATTGAATTTCTGCAACAGGTCGAAGTCCATTGAGGCCCATGCCCATGGCGATGGCAGCGATGCCACCTTCTGCGAGTGGTGAATCAAAGACACGGTGCGGACCGTATTCCTCCTGAAGGCCTTCAGTAACTCGGAATACTCCACCAAAGTATCCAACGTCTTCCCCAAAAATGACGACATTTGGATCGCCCTTAAGCGAAATAGAGAGGGCTGAATTGAGCGATTTGATCATGTTCATGTCAGGCATGATATCACTTCCCTAGCTCCTCACGTTGCTCTTGGATGTGCCAAGGAACGGTCTCATACACCTCTGTGAAAATGGTTGATGCTGGTGGATACGGGCCTGATGCAAGGTCGCCGAATTCGCATGCTTCTTTGTAAGCAGCCATAACTTCGTCATCGATCTTTTGTGCAAGGGCTTCATGCTTCTCTTCGTCCCATTCTCCAATGAGGACGAGATGGTCTTTGAGTCTCTGAATTGGATCTCCACCCGGCCAACATTCAGCCTCGTCGTTTGGTCGATATGCCGAGGGGTCATCGGATGAGGAGTGAGCTCCTGCACGGTAGGTGTAGACCTCGATGTGCGTTGGACCCATTCCTGCGCTGGCTCGGTCACGTGCCCACTTGGTTATGCTGTACAGAGCGAGGAAATCATTTCCATCGACACGGAAGGAGGGAATGTCGTAGGCAAGTCCTCGCTCAGCGAACGTGCGTCCTCCTGTTGCAAGGTTGGCGTGTGTTGAGATGGCCCATTGGTTGTTGACAACATTGAGGATAACTGGTGGTTTGAAGGTCGAAGCGAAATTCAATGCGTAGTGATAGTCTCCTTGCGCTGAAGTACCATCGCCGAGCCATGAAATGCAGACTTCGTCCTTTTTTTGGTAAGCACTGGCCATGGCAACGCCAACTGCTTGTGAGAATTGCGTTCCCACAGGAGAAGAAATCGAAATGAATCGTCCTTCTTTGTAGGTGTAATGAACTGGCATTTGTCGCCCACGAACGTTGTCTTCCGTGTTGCCTATGCAGTGGCAGATCATGCTGACCATGTCACGGCCACGGACGAATTGTGCTCCCGGTTGTCGATATGAAGGGAAAATCCAATCCTGATTTTCAAGTGCCATGGTTTGAGCAATGGCAACGGCTTCCTCTCCGAATGATCGCATGTAAAAGGATAGTTTTCCAGTTCGTTGCATCTTAATCATCCGGTCGTCGAAGATACGAAGACGCATCATGTACTCAAGGCCCTGAATCAATTCTGATGCGTCGAGATTCGGATCCCATTCCCCTTTGGCTTCTCCAGCATCGTTCAGCACACGCAGCAGTCCGCGAGCGTGTGGCGCAGAGTCGTCGGAGGTGCATGTTGCAGGATCGGGACGCCAGAGGTCGCCTGGTTGTTCCTCGAAAGCGCCGCCAAAGTCAGCCTCTTCACCCGGACGAAACGGTGGTACTCCGATGGTATAAGGTGAGGTCGTAGCCGTCAATCGGTCGGTCATTGTTTCACCTCACTATGACTCGGCATTAAGGCATGTTGGTCAGTTGGTTTGGGCTGAACCAGCACATATGCACCAAGCATTTCCTCAGTGTTGCTTTCATCGAGTGTCTTTCGCATGAGCAACCCCGCTTTGTAAGAGGAGCGTACCAATGGCCCGCTTGCAACGCCTGAGAATCCCATTTCGATGGCCTTCTGAGCCCAAACATCGTACAGTTCAGGTTCAGGGAATCGGTCAATGGCAAGATGTTTCTTCGTGGGTGCGAGGTATTGGCCGATTGTGATTAAGTCCACACCCGCGTCACGCAATAACTGCATTGCTTCGACGATTTCTTCATCGGTCTCACCAACGCCGACCATCAAGGACGATTTTGTCAGCATGTCTGGCCGAAGTCGTTTCGCTTCTCGCAGAATCGAAAGTGATTGTTCGAACGATGCTCGTGGGTCTCGAACGACGGAGTCCAAACGGGGGACACATTCGACGTTGTGCGCAAACACCACCAGCGGACTACCATCGAGAAGGTGGGCAAGAGCGTCCAAATCTCCTGCAAGATCGGAACACAGGAGCTCCAAACTTACCTCAGGACATCGCTCCGCTACAGCAGCAAGGCATTGTTTGTAGTGGTCGGCTGCTGAATCTTCCAAATCATCTCGATTGACAACCGTAATGACGGCATGACGCAGGTTCATCGAGGCGACTGCATCAGCAAGGTGTTGTGGTTCATCAACATCGAGAGGTGGAGGTACTCTTCTGGTACCGACAGCACAAAACCGGCAACCACGTGTGCATTCTTTTCCAGCTATCATGAATGTGGCATCCCCGCTGGACCAACAATCGTGAATGTTCGGGCATTTTGCTTCTTGACAGACCGTGTGAAGTTGGTTGTCTTTTACAGCATCCATCGTATCGTTGAAAATCGCTTGCTGTGAGCCAGATGGTAACTTTGTTCGGAACCATGACGGGAGGCGAGGTCGTGCAGTTTTTTGACTGGCCATTTTCAGATTCTTTGCCATGGACTACCCCCCTTGTACCGTCCGACATGAATGAACATCAAAAAGGTGCGCAGCCCAGCAATTCGAGGTTTTGCGAGGATACGAGCATATATGTGTAAGAAGAAAAAACAGAAATCATGACAGCCAAGGTCTGCCTCGTGACCGGAAGTGGCCGACGAATAGGTGCTTCCATCATCCAAAAGTTTGCTTCAGAAGGCTATGCTGTTCTCATTCACGTTTCACGTTCCGTTGAAGCAGGTGAATTGCTCAAATCTGAGTTGATTGATCAGGGTCACAAAGCAGATCTTGTCCGTGCTGATTTGTCAGATGAGAACGAGACTGCAAAACTCATCCAAACGATCACCCAACACCCATTTGTTGCTGATCGAGATGGTTTGGATGTCCTTGTACACAACGCTTCGGTTTATACTCAAACGCCAATCGAAGAATTGTCGTTGGAAACCATGCGATTTCTCAATCGATTGCACGTTGAAGCACCACTGCAACTTTCTCAAGGATTGGTCGAGTTGTTGGCTGCGGTCAATGGATCGATCGTTGGTATGACCGATACCTCTGCAGGAAAGGCTTGGGAACAGCTCTCTCACTACACTTCGAGCAAAGCAGGACTCCGTCAATTGATGTTCAATCTTGCAGGAGAATATGCACCTCGAGTCCGAGTGAACTGTGTCGCTCCTGGTGCGATTCTATCCGCTGATTGGGAACATGAACACTTCAACAAAATCGTTCAGTCGATCCCTCTGCGACGCTCCGGCGACCCAGGGGATGTAGCAGGCGCAGTGTTCTTTTTCGCAACGTCCCCTTACCTCACTGGACAAGAGTTGTTTGTTGACGGTGGATGGGCTCTCAACTCTTCGTAAGGATTTCATACAGGGTCGAAGTCCGTAAGGCATCGAGGTGGCTGAGGTGGTCAAAGGCGCCGGGCTTAAGATCCGGTCCCAGATGGGTTCGAGGGTTCAAATCCCTCCCTCGATACCAAAAACACGTTTCTGAAACCGAATTGTCTGAACATTTCATGCAAAACCGTTTAACGCCTGCTCGCTTCCCCTACGTTGAGGGATGTCTTGACCATGTCTTCCAATCGCTTCGTATTTGCAGTATTAATTTCGCTGTTTTTGGCTGTTGTTCCACTGAACAATCCTGTCGAAATGCTGTCCGACACTACGGAAATACAATCCGTTGGAGCTGCACTTGAGGACTATGAATTGTACTTTGACGATGGCACTTCGCTCACGACCAAGGAGCCAACAGGGTCCAGAAACGAATCATCGCTCCTTGAATCGGGTGTGACATTCGATACTGAGGAATTGATTTCAGACTTGACCGTTCATGGCAAATCTGGGAATGAAGTCCGTATCTTTGCTTACATGAAATTTGAGAGTCCTGAAGTCAATGCAACCGCAGATATCACCTTCAGACTCCTTGCAGGCAATCAAGAAGTCGATCGATTTACAGAAACACTTGACAACCCATGCACATCAGGACTCTTCGGTAACGATTGCTCTTGGGTTCCATACCAAATCAATCTCGTTGTTGGATCGGATGGCTATCTTTTCGGAAATGGCAACCGAATTAAGATCGAAATTCAAGGCGACGCCTCGTGTCAAGGACAAGGAGGGCCCTTTGGAGGCGGCAGTTGCGATGTCACTCTAGCATATGGAACCGAAGTCGGAAATGGTTACTCTCGAATGGAATTCCGTGCTAATGCTCTCGCCGGTTCACAAGTCAAAGTCCACGAAGTTGGCGATGGGTGGAGCGAAACCGAAGTTGTTGAATGGTCTCCTACGCATCTTTCTGACAAACGCAAAATGCAGTTTACGGTTGATGTTCGTGATGCATTTGGCCGTGCCGACATCGATTCCGTAGAACTGGTTCTCTACACTCCAAACAAGGCATCTACAGTCTTTGACCAAGAGTTCGACCCGAGAACAAATCAATTGAAGTTAGACAATAATGGTCTTGTTGGTACGTACGAGTTTACCTATGATTCAGGCATTGCTTACGGAGAATACCCGCTGAGTTTGTTAATTACTGATGTGCAAGGTCATGTCATTGAATACGTTCATCCACAGGGCATTACCTTCCTTGAGTATGATGTGTACCTTGATTTCCCCGCAACACAGATTCCGAAGTTGTTGGTTGCTCCCGGGCAAACCTCGTCGATTGAGTTGTCTGTCTTGCACACAGGTTCGCTCACTTCGGACCTGCGTGTCGAAATGGAACTGCAGCAATCGCTCCCATCCGGCTGGTCAGATCCTAACTGGGATAGCCCCGGCGGATACATGCTAAGCGGAGGTGGCTCATCGGCTCGACCTATGCTCACCATCCAAGCTCCAGAGGATTTGAGTTCACTTGCCGACAATTACCAGATTATAATCGAGGCATATGCTTACGCAACCACAGGCGCTGACAGCGGTTCACAAGTTCGTCTCGTTTCCATCGCAGTCGATGTCGAGAAAGTCAATCAGTTCGGTCCTCCCCGAATCGACGTGTATGAAGACGTCGAGCAACAAAAGCAAATCTTTGCTTCAGATCGTCCAGATCTGTACAATGAGAACCTCTCGCATTACATCGACTACGACAAGGTTGGCGACTTCTACATGAGCATCAACAACGTTGGATTCGATGACGATAGTTACCGAATTCGAATCCAGGAGATACCCGTAGCATGGAGCTTGAAATTCATTATCAACGGAACGGGAACCGAATTGACCGAGCAAGGTATCGATTCGCTCACACCTACCATTGGTCAAGGTGAGAAATTGGTGCTCAAGGTTGAGGTCTATCCCCCGTTTGAACGCGATGCAGTCGATATTGGTTTGGTCCGTCTCAGTGTTACTTCGGACAGCAGTTCAGATGAAGTGTTCACGACACCGGCTGCTTGGACCGTTCACCGCACGTTCGGTATCGTTGGTGAAGTTATCTCGGATTCCGACGGCGGGACCCTCGGTCAAATTGGCCCAGTGTCTCCGGGTTCAACTGTGACATACAACGTTCGAATCACCGATTCATCCGATGATGCGGGTACAACGAACTGGGTCATCAAGAACCCTGCAGCATTGCAACGAAACATCGACAACGACCCTGCATATGCAACATGGATGTACGATATCACAGATATCGAAGGCAACATTGCACTCGTCGCCCCATTGACAGGCGGTCAGTATTATGATATTGAGGTTGAAATCACCATACGTCAGCAGGTTGAAGCAGGAATCCACGTTGTCTATCTCCAAGTGGCAGAGGAAGCCGACGGTGAAGAGGACCCACGGTACTTCGACCTTCCATTGACCATTGAAGTTGATGAGGAAGTCGTTCCTGGAAATCTCATCGTAGAGCAAAAGTCGCAAGCGGAGCGCGTACGAGCTGGTCAAACCGTTCCGTTCGAATACCGAATTGATAATTTGAATAACGTCGAAGTTGATGTGGTCATTTCTGTGAAAGCTCCAGACGGTTGGGACGCTACATTGGATGATGGTGAAATCATCTCCTTCACGCTCGATTCCTTCTCTTCGAGAGATTTTACGATGCAAATTACTGCACCGGAGAAACTCAAAAGTGGTGAGATGGTTGAATTTGAAATGACCGTTACACCAACAAATTACCAAGAATGTACAGCGAACCTATGTTACATCCAGAAACCCACCTTCGAGTTTAAAACAGAGAATTCAGGTGTTCTTAATTCTATCATGAGCGAGATTGAAGATCCAGAACCGACAACCTTGGTTCTGTTCTTCTCCGTATTGGCCCTCGCTGGTCTTGGTCTGTATCGCCGCGGCCAGAACAAGGTCAAGGCGCAGATGTTTGCTGCTATGGTTGAGCCCCAGGCCATTGATGCAGCTGCTGAAGATGAGGTTGATGCTGATATCATCGAAGAAGAAGACGAAGAGGAGGTCCTTGATGACCTTGACTTGGAGCTCATTGACATCGAATCCACTGAAGATTAATCTTCGTTTGTATGAACAACGCACCATTTCCCTTATGTGCTATTGGGACGACCATAACACATGAATGGGGCGGACACGCTGAGGACTGGTTCAATTCGAACATCCAAACTGGATCGTTCAAATCGTCGAACTGTGACGCAGTCAATGTTTTTGGTGGCGCTCATGGTCTTCTCGACTCTCACTGCCATTGATTTCGTCACTGAAGAGGTAAGCGCAGCCTCCGATTTGGATGGAGATGGCCTCACGTACGGTCTCGAATACCTCATCAATACCGCTGCAACCGATTGGGATTCTGACAACGATGGTTTGCCAGACGGTTGGGAATGGAAGTACGGGCTTGACCCACTTTCTGCGACCGGAGGCGATGGTGCTGTTGGTGATCCTGATGGTGACGGAATGTCGAACCTACAGGAGTATTCCTACCTCCAACCGACCGGCTGGGACAACCCTGCAACAACCGGCGTTCTCGACAATGGTGTTTGGTGGAACGGCACCATCCCAGTCAACGACTGGAACGAAGAAGACTCTATGCAGTTCAATCAACCTAATTGTGGTGATACAGGAAGCGACGGTCAAGGCAACACCATTCTTTGCGATGAAGATCCTGTCGGAAACGTGTGTGCCAATGGATTCGATGATGACAAGGATGGTCAAGTCGACGGCTCTGATTCTGACAACGACGGAGACGCAGATTGTGCCTCTGATGATGATGACGGCGACGGTATCGCAGACGAAGATCCCAACGGTTGGGATACGGACGGTGACGGTATGCCCGATGGATGGGAAGCAGCAAACGGGCTGAATGCGACGAGTGCTTCGAACGCAGACGGTGCAAATGGAGATCCTGATGGTGATGGTCTCATCAATCTCATGGAGTACGTCAACCCATCATGGACGACCACATGTGCCGGTGTACCTTGTTTCCGGCAAGGGCCGAACGGAGTGCCAACCGAGACAGTCTCACCCTGTGACCCAGTCCAAGGTATTGGCCCAGGTGCTTGTGCGACTCTTACCGCTGAAGTCGATGGTATCACTTCCACAAATCCACAGGATAGTGACTCGGACAACGACGGACTCAATGACTCCTATGAAGCACTCACTCTACTGACCGATCCTACGAGTTCGGATACCGATAGCGATGGTATTCCAGACGGTGTCGAGATTGCTAGCGCATACGGAAACCCTGCACAAGCTTCAGACCCTCGCAACAACAATACCGACGGCGATGCCTTTGATGATGGTGATGAAGATACAAACGGCAACGGAATCCTAGATCCTGGGGAAACCGACCCCACCCGGCGTGAAGATTCTGGTGATGAGGACAACGATGGAATTCAGAACTGGGAAGAGAACCTCTCGTGCACTGAATGGGATGTTGCAGATACCGACTTCGGCGGCATCAACGACGGGGATGAGCGGAACGTAAGCCATGGAACCGACCCTTGCGATTCCCTGGTGAACTTCGCCACCACGTTTGTATCCTTTAGCGGAGCAAACCAACTGTTCCTTGCAGATGCAACAGGTTTCAATCCAAACGGTGGAATAGGTTATTACAACAATTCCGGAACCTATACAACCTTCAGTTATCTCTCTGCCTCGCTGTCAAGTAATGCGCTCTTGGGTGTCTCACCAGCACCGATTGGTACGCCAACTATTGAGAATAGAAACGGCTCATTCTGCCATACGGAAGCAACTCAAGATGGCTCGATCGCTACCACTCGTTCCTATTGTGACGACGATTATACTGATGGCGATGGAGACGGGCTTGCAGATTGGGAAGAATTGTTAGGAACTTACGGCTGGTTCTCCAATCCGACCCTCGCTGATACCGATGGTGACGGCGTGAGCGATTTCGACGAAGTATTCGATAACACAGACCCAACTGAGCCGTGTTTCAACACGCTCGATCCTGATGGTGATGGGATCAATTCCTACTTTGAAAACACCACAGGATGCAATCTTGCATTTATCGGAATCAACAACGGATCGAACGATATTTGGGTCACGGATTATCTCTCAGTGGATACGGACAACGGTGGTGTCGACGATCGAACAGAGTATTTCGATAATACCAACCCCGAAAATGATCCTTCTGACGATCTTTTACCGGAGGATTTTGATAATGACGGCATACCCGATGCTGTCGAAAACATCACAGGATCTGATTGGAGGAACCCAGATACGGATGGAGGGGGGATGCTCGATGGCGAAGAGTGTCCTCAACAATTCTGGTTGTTCAATTGCGTCGGTGCTCCTTTTGACATCTTTGATCCCAGAGATGACATTCCTCAAAACGATGTCATTTTCTGGGCGAACAACACAACAGGGGTGGTCGATTTTGGCAATGAAAAATACTGGAGGACATACACAAACGATATTCCAACAGGAGGTTCGTTTGCACACGATGACTCAGTGCACCCATTGTCCGAAATATCCACTCCATTTTCAAATTTCTCGCAAATGGCGAGTACGAGCTTTGCAAACGATACTGTGACATGGCAAATCAATTACAACTTCCCAGTTAATACCGGAAGTATTACGCTTCCTGCCTACACAACGAACATCTCATTTTGGTCAGATTCCGGTGCGACCCTCTCGAGAACCAATGATACCCATCGATACGAGGTAGAGGGCGCTTACATCGAAGAAATCATCGTTCAGCAACCAGAATACTACTTCGATTGGACCAGCCTTGCCGGTTCGACTATTGCCGGTCAGGGTTTCCCCTATGAGACCGCATTACCAAGTTATTACACTGATTTGAACGACCCTCGCTCGGTCGTATACAACATCACGAATGCTGTCATAAACGAAGCAACGGCCGTGAATGCGTACGAACAAGCACTTGCACTCCAAACCTTCTTACAAAACGGAAATGCGTCGACTGAATTCAAATTGAACTTCGATGGCTCTGGATTGGCCAATGACGAAGACTTGGCTCAGTTCATTCTCGAAGACGCAAATGAAGGCACTTGTTCAGAATTTGCTACTACGTTCGTTACCATGGCCCGCATCATCGGGCTTCCTGCTCGACTTGTTAGCGGGTTCAAGGGCGGTGATTGGACAGGAAATGGATATGCTGTTGGTGCTCAGCACTTGAGAACCTGGGGCGAGGTACGTCTTCAACAATCGTCCTCGTCTGGAGGACTGGATTTCGGATGGGTGCCGTTTGACCCATGTCCAGATGCGGCTGAACTTGACGTACAGAACGTCGTCTATTCGCCGGACAATTTTGATCGAGACCTCTCTGCAGGTAGTATTGCTATCTCCGGGAACCTTTTGTTCCTCGATAACCAAACTGCAATTGAACAGCACAATATCCGCGCATTCCTTGTTCCGCTCGTTGATGCATTCAATGGCGTTTCAGGTCTTAACTCTCCTGAACGTTTGATTGAGTTTAATGTTACAGACTCGAATGGATTCTTCGACATTCAAGGACTTCCTATTGAAATTATTGAACCGGGATTCGGTGCTATAATGCTCGAGGTCGAGCAGAAAGG
>Ga0160423_10003645_pt1 | contig 12785 bp, 12 predicted proteins | sample CRUFie14St8metaG_FD_108191 | JGI IMG/M metagenome (GOLD analysis project Ga0160423, IMG submission 108191) | Marine microbial communities from the Costa Rica Dome - CRUD Field 142mm St8 metaG | ecosystem: Environmental > Aquatic > Marine > Oceanic > Photic zone | place: Costa Rica: the Eastern... | reverse complement strand
TTAGAAGAGTTATCACTTTCTGAAGATCCACCTTCAGATCCAAAACCACCTAAAATTACATTAAAGAATGATCGATTCATCGCCTTGCACATGATATATGAGAGAATAGCACCAGAACTACCAACTAGTGAACCGGCAATAATCAACATAGAATTGTTAATTGAAAAGCCTATTCCAGCCGCAGCCCAACCAGAATAACTGTTAAGCATTGAGACAACAACGGGCATGTCTGCGCCTCCAATTGGTATTATGATTAAGACACCCAATAGGAATGCAAGTATGGTGATTATAATGAAATTATAGAAATCACCATCAATTATGAAGAAAATACCCATAAGTACTATTAGAGATATTAAGAGTAAATTAAATAAATGTTGGAATTTAAAAATTATAGGAGCTGATTTAAATAAACCAGAAAGTTTTCCAAATGCAATAACTGACCCGCTAAATGTAATAGCTCCAATAATTGAACCAAGAGCTAATTCAACTTTATTTGCAACTGGAATTAATAAGTTATTAGCTTTTACAATTCCCAAAGCTAACGGATCATAGAGTGAAACTATAGCTATAAAGACAGCAGCTAGACCAACAAGAGAGTGCATAGCAGCAACTAACTCTGGCATTTGAGTCATTTCAACTTTTTTTGCGATAAGAATTCCAATTGATCCACCAATGAAAACTGCAATCATTGGTAATAAATAATAATCAAGGTCTAAAAAAGTTGCCACAACTGCAGCAAACATACCAATAATTCCTAAAAGGTTTCCTCTGACGGCTGTATTAGGAGCACTAAGACCCTTAAGAGATAAAATAAAAAATATTGAAGCTATAATGTAGGAAATTTTTAAAAAATCAAAATTCATAATTATTACTTTCTATCTTTTGATTTGTACATAGACAACATTCTTTGAGTAACGGTGAAACCTCCAAAAACATTGATACTAGCAATTAATACAGATATAAATGAAAGAATTGTATAGATCCCACCATCATCAATTTTACCCAATGCTATTAAAGCACCCACTAAAATAATACCTGATATTGCATTTGTAACAGCCATGAGTGGAGTATGTAATGCTGGTGTCACATTCCAGACAACATGGTAACCAACAAAAATAGCTAAAATAAAAATTGTAAAGTTATCTAAAAATGAAGTAGCTAAATCCATGTAAATCCCTTCTATACGAGTGTTGATTCGATTAATTCATTATCAATGTTAATAATTGTATTCTCACTTTTATCAATTTGAAAAACAGCCTTTATAAAATTAAATATGTTATTGCTAAAAAGAAAACTAGAATCGGCAGGACAAGTACTCGGAATATTAGCAACGCCAAGTATGTTGACCCCATTTTCTGAAACTATTTCAGAATTTGGTTGAGTGAGTGATGTATTACCTCCATGTTCAGAAGCCATATCCAAAATGATAGAGCCACTTTTCATGGAAAGTATATCTTCAGAACTAATTAATATTGGAGCCTTTTTTCCTGGAATAAGTGCGGTTGTGATAATGATATCTGAGTTTGAAATACTTTTTGAGATAAGTTTTCTTTGTCTCATTTTGTAGTCTTCGCCCAAATCTGGAGCATAACCACCAGAATGTTCGAGAATTTTTTTCTCATCATCTGTAAGAGGAACATCCAAAAATTTTGCCCCTAAAGATTCGGACTGTTCTTTTGTTTCGGGTCTAAGGTCAGTTGCTTCAACTATGCATCCAAGTCTTTTTGCGGTAGCTATTGCTTGAAGACCAGCAACACCTATACCCATTACTAGAAGCCGAGCTGGCTTAAGAGAACCCGCAGAAGTCATTAACATTGGAAAAATCTTGGAATATTTATTTGCTGCAATTAAAACAGACTTATAGCCAGACAAATTAGCTTGTGAAGAAAGAATATCCATCGACTGAGCCCTTGAAATTCGCGGTAATTTTTCTAAAGCATAAATAATAGTTTTTTTAGATTTTAATTTCTCAATATAATCTGCATTGTATGGTTGAAATAAGCCTAATAAAATTTGATTAGGTTTTAATATTTGAATTTCATCATCAATAAGCAAATTAACTTTAACTAAAATATCCGAGTAGCTTATTACATCTCTATAATTTTCCTTTAAAACTGCCCCTGCATCGATATAATCCTGATTTTGAAAATTACTATCTAATCCACAGTTATTTTCAAAACAAATTTCATAACCAAGATCAATGATTTTTTTTACAGAATCTGGTGTAAGAGGAACCCTTTTCTCACCAGTATATTTTTCTTTTAAAATTCCAATTATCATAAAATTAAATGTTTCAATTTGGTAACATAATACATAAACATTATACACTATGTAGATTTCATCCAATTAACTTATGTTGCCAGAAATTAAAAGCCTTTCAGAAGATTTAATTAATAAAATTTCTGCCGGAGAAATTCTAGATCGGCCGAGTTCCGCTGTTAAAGAGCTAATTGAAAATTCATTAGATGCAAAATCCACCAAAATTGAAATAGATCTAGAAAATGGAGGTTTATCCCTTTTTAAAGTTAAAGATAATGGACAGGGTATTTTAAAAACTCAGTTAATAAAAGCCTTAAAAAAATTTACTACAAGTAAAATTTATTCCATAGAGGACCTACAAAATATTAATTCTTTGGGTTTTCGTGGTGAAGCATTAGCCTCAATTGGTGCTGTTAGTAATTTAAAGGTAATTTCTAGATCAGAAAGTGAATCTAATGGATGGTTAGTTATTAATAATGGAGGTGAAATCTCAAGCGAATTAAAACCACATAATCATCAATTTGGCACCTCAGTAATAGTTACAAATATTTTCTTTAACACCCCTGCTAGAAGAAAATTTCTAAAATCACCTAATACTGAATACTCTAAAATTTACAATGAGATTTTAAGATCTTCTATTGTGAATAATAAAGTTGAATTTATTCTAAAAAATAACAACAAAATTCGACTCCACTTAAAGCCAAAAAAAGATTTGGATCGTTTCAAAGAGGTTTTAAATTTAAAATCCAGCATAAAAGTTATAGAAGAAAAAATAGATTCTATAGAGCTAAAGCTTTTTTTACATCTACCAAATGACGTCGTTTCAAAAACCAACACAAATCAGTTTATCTACATCAATTGTAGGCCTGTGAAAGATAAAATTATTGCTCATGCAATTAAATCCTCATTAAGTGATTTAACACATACTTACTTAATCCCTTCTTATGCTATTTTTTTAAAGCTAAACAATGATTTTTTTGACTCAAATGTTCATCCAAAGAAAGAAGAAGTAAGGTTTCAAAATAATAATGTAATATATTCTCTTATATCTAAAACAACAAAAAAATTATTTGACCAAAAAAGCAACTTAACAGTTGATGATGAAAAGTTTATAAAAAACACAACCAATAATTCTTTTGATTTGAAATTTTCATCTAAATTTACTCTTCCGCAACACAGAGAAAATTATTCTCTTAGCGATGAATTCAAAGTGCCAAATTTAGGGATTGGCTTAGGAATGATTAAGGATACTTTTATCATTTCCGAAAATGAAGAAGGCTTAGTTTTAGTTGATTTACATGCGGCGCATGAGAGAATCATTTTTGAAGAAATGAAAAGCAAATTAAATAATGCTTCCAAAAAAATTAACAGACTACTGATTCCCATTGAAAAAAATCTAAATAGTAGCGAAAAGGAAATATTGATTTCTCATAAAGATGCTCTGTTTAATAAAGGATTAGAATTTTTTATAAAAGAAAATATATTAACTATCACACAAATACCTTTATTTTTAAAAATAAAAGATTTTGAAATAATGTTTTCAAGCTTAATTGAAGAGATAGGTAAAATTGGTGATGCTCCAATTTTAGATAATACTCAATTAAAAATTATGGGTAATATGGCCTGTAAAATGGCTTTCAAAGCAAATACTAAATTAAATATTAATGAGATCAACGATATTCTAAGAAAAATGGAGACAACTCCTAAATTTGAATATTGTAATCATGGTCGACCAACCCACAGAATAATCAGCTTTAAAGATTTAGATAGTTTTTTTATTCGTGGTCACTAAAATAAAAAAAAAAATTATTTTTCTTGCCGGCCCTACCGCAATTGGTAAATCAGATCTTGCATTAAAAATTTGCGAAAATTTGCCTGTTGAGATTATTAATGTAGATTCTGTGCAAGTTTTCAAAGAAATGAATATAGGATCAGCAAAGCCTACAAAAAAATCATTATCAAACTGTAGACATCATTTAATCGACATTATAAACCCTAATGAAAAATATTCCTTGGGTAGATTTCTTTTTGATTTTGATTTTGCTGTAAAAGAAATCCAAAAAAAAAATAAAATCCCTTTAGTATCTGGTGGCACTATGATGTATTTACATTCACTCTTTTTTGGAGTGTCTGACTTACCAGGATCTGACCAAAAAATTTTTTCAAATTTAAATAATTTGAAAATTAAATATGGTATTAAATACTTGCATGAAAAACTAAATAAAATTGATCCTGTTTTAGGTTCTAAAATTAATGAGAATGACCAACAAAGAATCATCAGATCACTTGAAATATATGAAATCACTAAGATGAAGCCGTCCTTATTGTTCAAGAAAAAAAGTAGTTTAATTAATGATAGATTTGAAACATTAAACCTTTTTCTTTCGACTCGAAACAGAAAACTAATTCATGAAAAAATACAAAATAGATTTCTAAAAATGATGGAACTTGGTTTAGTTGACGAGGTAATTTATGTAAAAAAAAAATATTCTCTCAATAGAAATTCTCAGTCTTTACGTGCTGTAGGTTATAAACAAATTAATAAATATTTGGAAAACGAATATTCTTTAGAAGAGGCTATTTACAAAAGCATTGTTGCAACAAGACAACTTGCTAAAAGACAATTTACTTGGATGAATAAATTTGATTTTTTTGAGAAAAATTACATTGAGAATGCCGTCTCAAGAAAAAATATATACAAAAAAATTGAAAATTTTATTTCTATTTAGATAATACTTTTGCCTTTTTTTTCACCTTAAAGCCATTTAAAGTGATATCTTGCCCATGCTTTAGTTTTTTTATGTCAGTGATAATTTTATCTTTTTCATCTGAAACCATCACATATCCAATGGATAAATTTCTATCGGTATTTAAGCTATTTACACACGCCCTATGACTGATCATTTTTTGGGTATATATGCTCAACTTATTAATCAATTTATTGGAAATTTTTTCAGTAATTAAATGAAGCTCTTTATTTTTGGAAATTAAATTATCATTGAGTTGTTTTTCTAAAGACCGTCTATCAATTAATTTCGAGTAAAACTCCTTTATTCTAATATTAATTAAAGAATTTAAAATTTTCTTGGCATTAGAAACTTCAACTACCTTTATGTTGATTAAATTTCTTGGGGAAAGGATTATTTTTTTTGAATAATCAATAAAATTTGTTAAAAGTGTGATTTTTTTTAAGACAAAATTTTTAAGTCTTTCTTTATGATTTTCAATTTTCAAAAGCTCATCTGCAAGATCAGGAACAGCAAAATGAGCTGCCAATGTTGGTGTGGATGCATGTATATCAGCCACATAATCAACTAAAGTTGTGTCAGATTCGTGTCCAACACCAGTTATTATTGGGATTTTTGAATTGAAAACAGATCTAACTAAATTTTCATCATTGAATGGATTTAAATCCTCAAAAGAACCTCCTCCCCTAGCAATTATTAATGTATTAACTTCATTTCTATTATTAGCTTGATTTATACATTCGATAATTTCTTTTGAAGCCTTGTCACCTTGTACTAGACAAGCGTAAATTATAACTTTCGCTGAAGGCCATTTATGCTTTAAAACTTTTAAAATATCGGTTACTGCAGCACCTGAGGATGAGGTAATAATTCCAATAGATTTAGGGTATTTTTGTATTGACTTTTTGAATTTTTTTTCAAATAACCCCTCATCTTGAAGTTTCTTTTTTGTTTTTTCATACATTTCATACAACTCACCTAATCCATATGATTTGATTTTTCTAACCTGTAATTGTAAATCACCCCTTGGCTTATATAAGCTTAAAAATCCATAAATTTCAATTTTTTTTCCCAGTTTCAACTTTTCTTTTTGATCTACAGAAATATATTGTCGGAAAAAAACACATTTTACTTGTGAGAATTCATCCTTTAAGGAAAAATAAAAATGACCACTTTGAGATTCAGTTATGTTAGAAATTTCTCCATGCAGGTTGATTTCTTTAAAATTTAAAAATAGATTATTTTCAATTTCTTTGAGTAATTGAGATACTGATTTAGAAATAATGCCTCCTAACCTCAAAAAAAAGTATTATAATTTTCATAATAATTATTTTAAAACCAAAGGAAATTTTGTGTTTGATTTATTAGTTGCAGCTGGTTGGCCAGTTATTCCAATAATTTTTTGTTCAGTATTGAGTCTCGCAATAGTTTTGGAAAGGATTTTTACCCTAAAATCTAATAATTTTCAAATTGCTAATTCTAAAAATACATATGCTAAAAGACTTAATTCGGTTATTGAAAACGCAAACTTAAGTAATAAACTTGTTACTGTAAATGATCTTATTTTTGATGAGCTAAATTCTATTGAAGTTGAGCTTTCTAAGTACCTTACTACTTTAGGCACTATTGCCACAATGGCACCTTTATTGGGGTTACTCGGAACCATAATCGGTATGATTGAAATTTTTGGTGCTACGACATCTACCGGCATGGCCGATCCCTCTCAACTTGCTCATGGTATTTCCGTTGCCCTGTACAATGCTGCATTTGGGATTATCGTCGCAATACCAAGTCTTGCATTTTATAGGTATTTTAAGTCTTTAGTGAATGATAGAATGGCATTACTCGAAAAGCACTCAAATAGTTTGTTAAATTTAAATGCCAATTAATAGATACAAAACTAGAAACAGAGAAGAAGAACCAGAAATAAATCTAGTTCCATTCATTGATGTGCTTTTAGTTATCATCATCTTTCTAGCTGTGTCAACTTCATATTCTAAATTAAGTCAACTTAATATAAAATTACCATCTGCTGATGCAGTTAGTATTGAAAATAAATCAAATCAAATTGAAATATCTATAACTTTTGACGGTAAACTATTTGCAAATGGTGATCCTATTGAATTCACTTCTCCGCTAAAATTTGCTCAACAATTGCAGCTTTTATCAAAAGGAAATGATAATCCTACAATCATTATTAATGCTGATGCTGAAACCTCTCATCAAAGTGTCATTAACATAATGGAGTCTTGTAGATTAGCTGGTTATACTAAAGTTAATTTTTTGACAAAAAAAATAAACAAATGAAAAAAAAAATTCATTTTTTTTTTCATTTAATTTGGAAAGATATTAATTTCTACTCAATTTTATTACTTCCAATATCTTTATTATATATCTTAGGTTTTTTTTTAAAAAAAAAACTTTCATTATTTAAAATTAAATCAAAGTGTCATACGATAATCATTGGCAACATTAATGTCGGCGGAACTGGTAAAACACCTTTATTAATAGAACTAATAAGATACTTAAAAGAAAAAAATATAAATGTTGGAGTTATTTCAAAAGGATATGGCCGAAAATCAAAAAAAAATATATTTGTTGAAAACTACCATAGTGCAGATTTTGTTGGTGATGAGCCTTTATTAATAAAAAAAAAAACAGATGTTAAAGTCTTAGTGGGTAATTCACGAAAAAAACTAATTCACATATTTGAGAAAGAAAATCCGAATCTTCAAGTTTTATTATTTGATGACGGATTACAAGACAATAGTTTTTTTCATGATACAGATATAGTAATGTTTGATGGCGAAAAATTATTTGGAAATCGCTTTTTAATTCCAGCTGGGCCTTTAAGAGAATTATTTAATGGATTAAAAAAATATGATTTTTTAGTGTGCAAAAAATCAAGCAAGGAATTAAATAATTTTCCCTATTCTTACTTCAGTATTAAAACTTATTTAAAATTTGCAATTAACTACATTACTAATGAAAAAAGAAATTTAAGTATTTTCGATGAAAAAAATATAAATTTAGTTACAGGCATCGGTAACCCTGAATCATTTTATCTCTCTTTAAAAAAATTTAATTTTAAAATAGAAAAACATTTTTTCCCAGATCATCATAATTTTGTAGAAAAAGACTTTAGATTAAATAATTCTTATCCGATTTTTGTTTCAGAAAAAGATGCTGTCAAATTACAATTTAAAATTGATAATCTATGGGTTATACCCATGTTTTTGAATTGTGAAAAAAAATTACTAGATAATCTTTTGAATAGATTGTAAATTTAAACATATGAATAGAAAACTTTTAGAAATATTAGCATGCCCCATATGTAAAGCTGAAATTGATTATAAAAAAATTGAGAAATTGCTGGTTTGTTACAAATGCAAGGTTGGCTACCCTATTAAAAATGGAATACCTGTTATGATTCCTGAAGAAGCTATAGAATATAATGACGATAAAAATACAGAATGAATTTGTAATTATAATTCCCGTTAGGCTTAATTCTACTAGATTGCCAAAAAAAGCCCTAGTAAATATAAACGGCAAAATACTAATTCAACATGTCATTGATATTGCTAAAAAAACCTCCGCAAAAAAGGTAATCGTTGCTACCGACAGTTTAGAAATAAAAAAAAAAATTAGTACTCTTGGCGTGGAAGTTTTGATGACTTCAAAAAAACATAACAGTGGAACTAACAGAATTATTGAGGTTGTAAAAAAGTTAAGACTTCGTAATGATCAAATGATTCTGAACTTACAGGGCGATGAACCTGGAATTAATCCTAAAATGATTGATGATTTTGTATATAAAATTCAAAAAATTGATAGAAATAAAGTATATACAATTTGTAAAGGTTTTAAAAATTTAAAAGAGTTCTCAAGTCATAATAATGTGAAGGTTATTATAAATAATAGCAATCATGCATTATATTTTTCAAGACAATTAATTCCTTTTTTTAGAGAAGATTCTGAAAAAAGCATTCCTAATATTAATAAAGTTTCTTTAAAGCATATAGGTATTTATTTATATTCAGTAGAACTTCTCAAAAAAATAAATATATTAAATAAATCCAAACTTGAAAAATTTGAATCACTAGAACAACTAAAATGGCTTGATAACAACATCCCAATCATATGCCACAAGACTAACTTCAAAACATCTCCTGGTATTGATACAGAAGATGATTTAAAATATTACATTTAAACTCTATATTTTATTATGAAAATTGTACTTTTGGGATCACCAGGTTCAGGTAAAGGCACGCAGGCAAACTTTATAACTGAAAATTATAATTTACCACAAATATCTACTGGTGACATGCTGAGACAAGCGATATCAAGTGGTGATGAAATTGGGATTAAAGCACAAACATTTATGCAGTCTGGAAAACTTGTTCCCGATGAAATAATTATTGACCTTGTAAGGCAAAGAATTAAAAGTGACGATTGTGTAAATGGTTTCCTTTTTGATGGATATCCTAGAAATATGAGCCAAGCTATCTCGCTTACAAATTCTGGAATTAAGCTCACACACATCATACAAATAGATGTTGCTGATAACGAAATACTTAAAAGACTTACAGGTCGCAGAGTCCATCTCCCATCCGGAAGAACCTATCACATCCATTTTAACCCTCCAAAAAATGAAGGTTTAGATGATTTAACAAATGAAAAGTTAGTCCAGCGAGAAGATGATACTGAAGAAACAATAAAAAAAAGACTTGCGGTTTATCACAGTGATACTGAACCTCTGATAAATTATTATAAAAATTTAGCCAATGATAATAATGAACTATATTTTTCTAAAATAAATGGCTTAAACTCAGTTGAAAATATTAAAGATGAAATTTCCTCTTTTTTAATTAATAAATGAGTTCTGTATCTAACGCATTTTATGCCCAATCGGGAGGTGTTACAGCTGTAATTAATGCCTCTGCCTGTGGTTTATTTTCAGAATTAAAAAAAAATAAAAAAAAAATTAATAAAATTTATGCTGGAAAAAATGGAATTGTTGGCGCTTTAAATGAAGAAATAATTGACATATCTAAGATAAATAAAAGCGATCTTAATAATTTATACTTTACACCAGCAGGAGCCTTTGGCTCTTGCAGATTTAAACTAAACAAGAATATTGAGTCATCTGAATATACTAGATTAATTGAAGTTTTTAAGTTACATAATATTAACTATTTTTTTTATAATGGTGGAGGTGATTCAGCCGATACTTGTTTAAAAATTTCAAGGTTGGCAAAAAAATTCAATCACAAACTTCAAGCGATTCATATTCCAAAAACAATTGATAATGATCTACCCTTTACAGACTGTTCTCCAGGGTTTGGTTCTGTTGCTAAATACATTTCCACCTCAGTTTTCGAGGCCACTTTAGATTTAAAATCAATGTGCTCATCCTCGACAAAAGTTTTCATTTTAGAAGTTATGGGACGACATGCAGGTTGGATAGCAGCTGCTGGTCAATTACCATTCCATTTACATGGACTGCCAATTATAGTATTACTGCCCGAAATTAATTTTAACCAAAATTCTTTTCTCAAAAAAGTTAAATTAATGGTTAAAAAGTATGGTTACTGTTCAATTGTTGCTTCTGAAGGGATCAAAAATAAAAATAGATTTATTAGCGAATCAGGTTTGAAGGACTCTTTTGGACATGCACAGCTAGGAGGTTTAGCCCCTGTTTTATCAGATATGGTTACAAAAAATTTGCAATTTAAATGTCATTGGTCTGTTTCTGATTATCTTCAAAGATCAGCTAGACATTTAGCTTCACAAACTGATCTGGACCATGCCTTTAGTGTAGGTAAGGAAGCTGCTAAATATGCGTTAGCAGGTGAAAATGCAGTTATGCCTGGCATATATAGAAAATCTTCTAAAACTTACAGTTGGACTATTAAAAAAATTCCTTTAGCCAAAGTTGCCAACAAAGAAAAAAAACTACCTAAATCATTTATTAGCAAGGATCAGTACAACATTACCAAAAAATGTGTAGATTACTTATTACCTTTAATTAAAGGAGAAAATTTTCCTAAGTTTGTAGATGGTCTACCAAAGTACACTATTCTAACTAATAAAATTATAAAAAAAAAATTAAATCTGTGGAATAAATAAATCTGTAGTTAAACTCTGTTTTCATATATAATGACAACTTTTTATTGTTCGAGAGGTGTTTAAATATGGACTCAGCGATTTTATTTTCAGTTATCTGTTCAGTTATCGCTATCCTCTATGGAGTTATTTCCATTAGTTGGATATTGAAGCAATCAGATGGTAACGACAAGATGAAAGAGATTGCATCTGCTATTCAAGAAGGAGCATCAGCGTATCTAAATAGACAATATACAACTATATCTATAGTTGGTGTAGTTTTGTTTCTTATTTTAGGTTTTGTTCTTGATTGGCTTACAGCAATTGGATTTTTAGTTGGAGCAATCTTATCTGGTCTTGCTGGGTATATTGGTATGAATATTAGTGTAAGAGCGAATGTTAGAACAGCAGAAGCTGCAAATAATGGAATTGAAAAAGCCTTAGATGTTGCATTTAAGGGCGGTGCAATTACTGGAATGTTAGTTGTTGGTCTAGGACTTCTTGGTGTGGCAGGATATTACTACATTGCATTACAGTTCACAGATAATAGTGGTGCCTTACATTCATTGATTGGTCTTGCATTCGGAGGTTCATTAATATCAATTTTTGCTAGATTGGGTGGAGGAATTTTTACAAAAGGAGCTGATGTTGGAGCTGATTTAGTTGGTAAAGTTGAAGCTGGAATTCCTGAGGATGATCCTAGAAACCCTGCAGTAATTGCTGATAATGTTGGTGATAATGTTGGTGATTGTGCGGGAATGGCTGCTGATTTATTTGAAACATATGCTGTTACCATTGTTGCAACTATGCTTCTCGGAGGAATTATGATGGCTGGAAATGAATCAGCCATAACTTATCCCTTAGTCTTAGGTGGAATTTCAATTATTGCTTCAATTGTTGGTACTTTTTTCGTTAAAGTTGGCAATTCACAAAATATTATGGGTGCTTTATATAAAGGTGTAATAGTTTCTGGAGCCTTAGCCGCAATCGGATTTTATTTTGTTTCAGATTATATGTTTGGCGATGATGGCATGCCAATATTTTTGTCAGCTTTAGTAGGATTAGTACTAACCGCCCTCATGATTGTTATTACTGAATACTATACCAGTACTGAGAGACCACCTGTTAAACATGTGGCTGAAGCTTCAAACTTTGGTCATGCTACAAATATTATTGCTGGCTTGGGTATTTCAATGAAATCAACTGCCCTTCCCGTATTGTCAGTATGTTTAGCAATATGGGCCTCTTATATGTTAGGTGAAAATTCATCACTCGGCGGATTATATGGTATTGCAATAGCAGCAACTGCTATGCTTTCTATGACTGGAATGGTTGTTGCACTTGATGCTTATGGCCCTATAACTGACAATGCTGGTGGCATTGCTGAAATGTCTGAATTACCATCAAAAGTAAGGGATATCACTGATCCATTGGATGCTGTCGGTAACACAACAAAAGCTGTTACTAAGGGCTATGCTATTGGTTCTGCTGGCTTAGCGGCTTTAGTATTATTTGCTGATTACACCCACAACCTTGAGAGTGCTGGAAAATTAGTTGAATTCTCTTTGTCCGATCCAGCTGTAATAATTGGGTTATTTATTGGAGGACTAGTGCCTTATCTTTTTGGTGCGATGGCTATGGAAGCTGTTGGAAGAGCTGCAAGTTCTGTTGTTG
>Ga0160423_10003644_pt1 | contig 12786 bp, 14 predicted proteins | sample CRUFie14St8metaG_FD_108191 | JGI IMG/M metagenome (GOLD analysis project Ga0160423, IMG submission 108191) | Marine microbial communities from the Costa Rica Dome - CRUD Field 142mm St8 metaG | ecosystem: Environmental > Aquatic > Marine > Oceanic > Photic zone | place: Costa Rica: the Eastern... | reverse complement strand
TATGACCAAAGATTCGAGGCAATCGCACACATGGTAATCATTGATGAAGGTGCAAGATTAGATATCGATGTTAATTCTTTAACCTCTGAGGAGACTTGGGTTCAGGGTGTGCGGACCAGTCACCTAGAGGAATTGCTTGGTTCAGGAACATTTGGTTTTTCGGAAACAGACAACGAGTCCTCAGTACAAATAAACGGGACAATTTATCAGTTTCATACTAAAACCGAGCAGGGTATAACGATGGTAGATGAAATTCATATCGATGGTGATATAACCGGGGATGTTCAAGGTGATTTTGGTGTTGTGAGGGGAATAGAACTTACCGGGACACAGGCAAACGCAACAGGTGTCGAGTTTCCAGTTAATGTGATTCATGAGGAGTCTTGGTTCAATCTCACTGGAATAAATGGTGGCAACTTTTTCGATGGTGCTGGAATTGGCGCGACACACAATCAAACATGGGATTACCAAGTGATATATTCGGATTGGGAAAATCGTACTGTTAGGTTGGTATGGGAAGAAACCGGGGCAGATGCATCGAGTGGTGAAGAATATCCTGAGCGAAGCCCAATTGAGAAAACTGCGGAGGCGCCGGAATACGAGGAAACTTTGGGCAACTTGACAATCAGCAGAGAGACTGGCTTTATGCCAATACCGATGCAGCCTGGTGATGTCATAAGGCTTGATGGCCAAGATGGGCTCACATTGATTGTAACTGCAGAAAGCTTAGCTAATGACCCAAGGGATGGCCATAATTTCCATGTGGTAACGTGGTCGGGAACCTATGAGGGGAGTGAGGCTGGAACCGCCACCGGAGCGATTATCGATGAAGGACCTTTGAAAGGTTTGATTTCAAGTGTCTCAAGGGTGTTATCAATTCCATTTGGTGAAGACGGTTACCTCGCTAACTTTACTGAAACTCAATTGTTGACAAGAGTAATATCTCCTTCTGTGGTAACGGCTGAAGAGAATTCAGCACCACTAATCTCCAGCCTCTCACTGCTAGAGGGATTAGTTGTTTGTGAGGGGGGTAGTGTCGCAACATTGGTTGCAGAGGTTAGTGATGTCGATTGGAATTTAGAACAGGTCACCGTAGACTTAACTCCGATTGGAGGCATGGTCGTGGAGATGAACGATCGAGGTATCGATGGCGACTCAGTTATCGGTGATGATAAGTTTACTACCCGAATTGTCGTTCCAGGATTAGAGGTTGGAAATTTGACTTTAACCGTCCAAGCAAAAGATTCGTTCGATGAGATAACCACGTCAACAGGTCAGATTACAGTGACTAATCAAGCACCGAGGTTAGTCGGGGCCGAAATACTACCAAATCAAGGGCCGAGGGGCACCAATATGGTGGTTAATCTAGAAGCTTATGATGGCCACGGTGTTTCTAACATCAGTTTAGATTTGCGAGAGTACGGTGGCGAATTGATTGAGTTAACAGACAATACGGGAATTTGGACGACAATGATGACAGTGCCCGAAGGGATGTCCCCCGGTGAGCAGGAATTGAGATTCGTAACAGTGGATGGCTTGGGTAAAGTAGGTGTCACTAATCTATGGCTGAACGGTGAAAGAAGCGAACTACATCCATATGGCCCTCACTTCATATCGGATGATGAAGCAATACCAATTTCAATAACCGTCGAGAATTCACCTCCTACATTTACAATACCAGAAGTAATGGTTTTGTCTCGACAAGATGTGTCGACATCAGTCGTATTTGAGGTAGGAATTTTTGATTCAGATGGAATTACCAACGCCAGAGCAAATCTCGGCGTTTTCGCTCCATTGGGGGCACAAACTGGCTGGGTTACCATGAACGATAACGGCATTAATGGCGATGTAACGCCAGGGGATGGAATCTATTCGGTAGAACTATCGCTACGCCCAAGTACGCCGTTAGGTACCCATGAAATCCAAATTCAAGCAATCGATAGTTTTGATGTTGCAACTCCTATTGAACCAGTTTCTATTGTTGTCCAAGAGGAAACCAATCTCCTGCCTAGTTTAGACAGTGAATCGATTTCAACCTCGGTTTTGGTGGTGATTTTGATTGGCTTTAGCATCATAGCGTGCGTCACGGTTTTCTTGTTAATGCGCAAGGGCAGAGACAAAGAATACATCGAAGACAGATTTGGATTTGAATAGTATCTCTCCGATAACGGTTTATACCTCCGTTAGATGGGATTGCTACCTAGCGAGCGTAGTGTAGTGGTTATCACCGGGCGTTGCCAACGCCTGAACCCGGGTTCGAGTCCCGGCGCTCGCACCAAACTCCTCCAATAATTCGAAAGTAACATTTAACCGTTGAACCCTAATAGCCCAGCAGGGTTAAGCATGACAGACAGACGAACAATTTTCATCGGCAAAAAGCCACTACACGCATACGTTAGAGCAGTTGTTATGGCAATGGAATCAGGCGACCGCAACTTGGAGTTAGTTGCTCGGGGCGCAACCATCGGTAGAGCAGTAGACGTTGCAGAGGTTTGTCGTCGTAGAAATGGTATTATCGCTCAAGGCCTGCCCGAAGAGGTCATAATCGGCGAGATTACTTGCGAAAGTGAAGTGATTCCATCTCAGGATGGTAGAGACCGCACCGTCAGTGTTCTCAGGATAGAACTTGATGGGCATGGCGATCTACCGGAAAGAGAGGAAGAATAACCATTACAAAAGTAAGATTCTTCGCTCAATTTCCTTGGCGGTGTGTTCGAAAACCTCGAGAGGTTGGCCCAATGGGTCGTCCAAGTCCCAATCATCATCTAATTTCACGCTGGGACATTGAACTCCGCACCCCATTGAAATAACCAAATCAAATTCATTAGTGTTGAATTGGTCCAGGTTTTTAGGAGCCATCTGTGATGTATCATGGCCCATTTTTGTTAATATCGTGAGCGCGTGTTCGGAGACCTTGTCGGCGGGGTGCGTTCCAGCAGATTGAGCATCATGTCCATGTAATCTCGCAATTCCCTCAGCCATCTGTGACCGACACGAGTTACCGACACATACAAATAAAATTCTCATGTTTAATCTTGACAAATGGAGATATTAAGATTATTACTATTTAGAATAGTTAGAATTATGATTGAGTTTTCATACGGACTACTGGTACAACAATGCTAGTAAGGTATCGTAGTTTGACTGTCTACGCTTTATTGTTTGGCTCATTATTCATATCGCACATTTATTTTGCCGCCAACAATCATGACTCATTGTTTCAATTAGTAGTCTTTTTAATAACCGTCATGTCATTTTTTTGTGGAGCGATTTGTGCGCTTTTTGAATCAAATAGCGAGCTTTATGGCTTTGTATTCCACTTTGGAATGATTGCCTCTATACCAATATGCATGGGACTTGGCTGGGCGTATAATGATATGTCAGTCGGTGCGGAAATCGTTATTTTCCCATTGACCTCTGTTTTACTTCACTTTATCATTAAACTCAGCCCTCTAGGGGATACCTATGGATTGAAGTAGGATTATCATCTGGTGATTTCATGGCCGATTCGCCGGTAAGTAAGCATAACCCAAAAAGTGCGGAGGCTACAATGGGCCCAAGCATTCAACAACAGAAAGAGATGGAGAGTGCTTATGCTAATATGCGGCGAAAAATGGCAATGCAGGAACTCGGTAAGAAAATCAAACACAAAATAATGGTCCTTTCCGGAAAGGGTGGAGTTGGCAAATCGACAGTTTCAACAGGATTGGCGCTATCCCTCGCCCAACAAGGTCACACAGTAGGTATTCTTGACATTGATATTACTGGCCCGAATGTCCCAAAGATGATGGGTTTAGACGGCAAGCGATTACATGTTGAACAAGGAAGAATTCACCCAGCTCAGGGACACCTTGGTGTGAAAGTAATCTCGATGGCATTTTTACTTGAAGACGAAGATACGCCTGTCGTATGGCGCGGCCCAATCAAACTTGGCGCAATTCAACAATTCATTGCTGATGTTGAATGGGGTGAACTTGATTATTTGGTTATTGATTTCCCTCCGGGAACCTCAGACGAACCTTTGACGGTGGCGCAATCTCTACCAGATATTGATGGCATGGTTATTGTAACAACTCCACAAGACGTCGCTTTGCTTGACAGCAGAAAATCAATCACCTTTTCGGAATCACTAAAAGTACCCGTTTTAGGGGTTGTTGAGAATATGAGTGGATATACGATTTCAGGAACAACAAACCCCGAAGTCAATCTCGAGATTGCAGGACCTGGAGGTAAGAAACACAAGATAGCGTCAGATAAAGATGGCAAGTTCAGTGTAACATTGGATATTTTCAAGCAGGGCGGCGGTAAATCAACAGCCCATGAGTTCGGCGTCCCATTCCTTGGTGAATTACCATTTGACCCAGGTTTTGTGCGTGGTGGGGACGATGGTGTTCACCGCATAGTCAGTGAGCCCGACGGTGCGTCAGCGATTGCTTTTGCTAAAGTAGTAGAAGCAATAAAATCTCAAATTGGTACATCACAAAGTCAGGGTCTAGAAATTATTTGAGGCAAGGAATATGTCAGAAACGCCCGAGTTAATCAGACTGGAACGTCATGACACCACAATGAATCTGACCTACGCTGATGGCGGCGAATTCGTAATCAGCTATGATGATTTGAGACACTCTTGTCCATGTGCAAAATGCTCTCCGCTGAGAAATGAAGACGAATCAAGTAGATCGCTTCGCCGTCAGATTGAGTCACTACCCGCAGAAAAACCAAAAGTTCGGACCATTGGAAAGTACGCACTTGCGTTCGATTGGAATAAAGGATGCTCGAGCGGAATTTACCGTTTCGAAAGAATTTGGGCATTGGCTAATAATCAGGACCCAGACGATGGCCGTTCCTATGTTCACGGCGCTTGGTAATCCCGTAACTGATATTATTTGGTTATTGGAAGGCGAGGGTTTGATGTATAATCGTCTTGACGCCATTTTGGAGTGACCGGATTATGCAGGGGGTATATCTCACTTGGATGATTAGTGCTCTTGCTCTTGGTGTCATTCTTTTACCTGTTTTCAAACCTAAGTGGATGGAATTAAGACTTAGCACATTTGTTGATTTCTTCCGTAGGTATTGGATACATATTCTAATCTTGTTTATGATTTACAATGCTAAAGACGGCTTAGATGAGGTCGACAGGATTCTGATGGCTAGCACAGGACTGGACATGACGCCATGGATTTATGCCATTGAAGGCAATTTAGTATTGCATGTTCAAAACTTCTTTGAAGCAGAGTGGTTGACTGTAATGTTAACCCATTTCTATGTTGCTGGATTCATGTTTATTTGTTATGTTTCTGTATTCTACTTTGCCTATTTTGATGATCGCTGGATGGCTGATCGAATAACCTTGACAATCGCTTGGGTATATATCATAGCTGTACCGTTTTACTTATTCTTCAATGTAAGAGTCACTGGAGCTTATATCCCCGAGATGGAAACTCTCGCATATTCGTTGAATCCTGAAATATCAGACTGGTTCCGTAGAATTGATCCTTTCACTAATTGTATGCCGTCATTACACATAGGCATACCTTATGCGGTATGGCTTTGCATCAAGCGTTTTGACCATGATGAGCGGTGGGCATTATATCGCAAAATTGTATTTGCCTATGTCATCCTTACTGTTTTCACTATTATCTATCTTGGAATACATTGGATTTTAGACATTGCTGGAGGAATGATAGTCGCCTCAATAGCGGTCAATTTGGCTGATAAAACCTCGAGGCCGGTATGGAATATTTTGGATGAAAGAACCATCAACGCGCGCTTAGTTACTCTTCTAACAAATCCAAGAAAAGCTTACAATTTTGTGGCCACTAAATTAACCAAAACAGCAAAGAAATTCGCTAGACCCACTTCCCGCGAAACAGGGATTTTATCGGTAGTAGTGTTATTGATTGTTGCTTCAGTCATTACTTGGGACCTCACTCATCAATCATTATCTGCCAAAGGCGTTGAGGCGCCGGATGGTGCTGCTGGCGCAGATGGTTGGCTTGCAACCATTGACAATACCTCAGAAGACGGTAGATTACTGAAGTTGTATGATCTATCCGAATTGGATGATGATGGAGTAGAAGTCATACAGCCAGACCTTACAAGTGATTCAAAATATGAACTAACTGGTGATAAGTTAGTGATTGCCAACAGTACGGTACTCTATGTTGTTGATACTGCTCAACCAAACATCATTCTTTTCCAAAAGTCAATTGAAAATATTAATCAAGTGAAGTTGTGTAAAGTAGGAGATGATTACGTTTTGCTGACTTTGGCAGATGGGCGACTCTCAGCGGAGTATGTTAACGGAGAAGTTATTGATATTGGTGTTGAAAGCGATAGAATTTCTTTTGTCAAGTGCGAAGGAAACGATTTTGCTTTCTTAGTTGAAGATGAGCCGTCAAAAGTATTCATCAGTAATCTCGAGTTAGATGGCTCATTAACATACACGATTAACGCTTCTGCTAATGAAGAGGATGAACAGGTGTTGGAAGATTGGGGCACACCTGTTGACATTGAAAATGCTACAATTATTGATTTGGTTTTTGACAAGACTCATATTTTAGTGAACGTCAATGTATCAGCCGTAGATCGGTTAGTCTTGGTTGATAGAGTCACTGGAGAGCAGAGGTTATTAGGTGATAGTAAGTATTCTTCTTACGATCCCTCAATACGAGACGGCGTGGTAGCTTGGGTAATGAAAGACCACCTTAATCCAACCAGTCCGATTGAAGAATATTATGACGGAGAAATTTTGTATATGTCTTTGACCGATAATTTTACCCATGTTTTGACAGCCGATGAAGTTGACCAATGGGGCCCAATTGTTCTAGAAGATCACCTCATCTACTTAGAACAATCAGAGGAAAGCATACTTATTCAGGTTCATTCATGGGAGCCAGAGTTGAAATCTTACTCAAATATCGTATTGCAAGTGGCATCAGTAGTCGGTATCTTGTTGGTGTTTGTCTATATCAGTCAAAAACAAAACGAAGCAAAATCATTACTGATTCTTGCAGAGGAAGAGTAGTTACTTTTTGATACTCAACATTCTTTCAAGGGCAAGAAGAGAACCCTCTTGGACATCTTTTGAAACTATGATTTGGTTGGGAACTTCTCCTTCAACTAACTTCTCTAAGACATCCATTAGATAAGCAGGGTGAATCATGTACATAGTCGAACACGGGCAGATTTTGTCGTCAAGACATTCAATATGTTTGTCGGGGTGAGAGTCTGCTAACCTTGCAACCATGTTTATCTCGGTGCCAATAGCTATTCTGCTACCGCTTGGTAACCCCTCGACATAGTTCTTGATGAATTGAGTAGAGCCGTTAGCATCGCTGACTTCGACGGTTTCTTTAGGGCATTCGGGGTGCACAACAACCGACCCATCAGGATATTTTTCTCTGAAGTGGTTCACCTGTTCTACTGTAAACCTCTTGTGAACCGAACAGAAACCGTGCCAAAGAATAATTTTTGCGTCTTTCAAATCTCTATCTGAGCCTATTTTTGGTACCCATGTTGGCATCCTATCCTCAGTAATTCCCATTGAGAGTCCAGTGTTTCTACCGAGGTGCTGATCGGGGAAAAACAGCACAGTACCGTTAGGACCGGCTCTATCAAAAGCCCAATTTAGGATTCCAGTTGCGTTAGAGGAGGTACAAACAATTCCACCATGTCGACCGACAAAATCTTTCAAATCTGCACTACTGTTCATGTATGTGACTGGGATTAGGTATGACTTTCCATCATTGGGTACTTCGCCGGGAAATTGCCGGTTTATTGGGTCATTTAATCCAGTTTCAGCAAGAATCTCGCGCCATGCGCTCTCAACATCAGGAAGTGTAGCCATATCCGCCATCGAGCAACCTGCTCTAAGATTCGGCAGGATGACAGATTGGTTGTCATCGGTCAAAATATCAGCCGATTCGGCCATGAAGTGGACGCCACAAAAGACAATATAGTCTGCATCAGAATCTGCCGCTTTTTGACTTAGCATGAATGAGTCTCCGATGAAATCTGCATGCATTACAATGCTGTCTCTTTGGTAATGGTGCCCCAAAATCATTAATTTTGAACCTAGCATTTGTCGGAGTTCGGAGATTCTATCAGCAATCGCTTTTTCTTCGGGAGACATGGATGTATCCATGAAATCGATAGAGCACATTGGCAGCGTGATAGTCATATGCTTCAAACCGACGGAGCATATTCTCCTTATCAACGGTTGTTATTCCGTGATGTAAATAAATGAGGGCATCAAGGCCTCAATATGGTCTTCTTACCGGACACTAGACTACACCTAGGCGCAGAGGCAGAAGTATGGTCCGGCCAGTGGATGGGTAAGCCGGCGGTAAGAAAGCTAAGGCGTAATCGTGCTTGGCGACATCCTGACTTAGAGAAGCGCCTTGGCTATCGTAGAATGCTCAGCGAGGCTCGAATTTTAATTCGTCTAAAGAGTTCAGGATTACCAGTCCCTGCGATTTGGGATGTTGATTTAGAAAATGGTCGGATAGTAATGGAGAAAATGCATGGAAGGCCATTGATTGAGGTTCTGAGGGACCCTGCGTCCTCAAAACAGCATATTGACAAAGCACTGTTCAATACCGGATTCGCTGTAAGAATGCTACATCGGCTAGCAGTTACACATGGGGATTTGTCAACCAACAATATCCTGATTGATGAACAATGCAATGCTGCGCTTATAGATTTTGGATTGTCTGCGGTTGAGTATGAAGTAGAGCGATTTGGCATTGATTTACATGTCATGGATGAGATTTTAGGTGCATCTCATCCAAATATTGATGATGCGATTGGTATGTTCTTAACAGGATATCGACAATGTGACGAAGAGCAAGGCCCAATATTGGAACTTTCTGGCGGTAAGCCGCCCGAAGCCAAGGCAGTTCTCAAACGTCTTGATGATGTAAGGTCAAGAGTAAGGTATCATGGATGATAGTTTAACCAACCAATAGGCGCATTTCTTCTACACTTTTTAATTCGGAGAGGTAGATTTGCTCAATTGAATCGTACAAATCATCAGTTTGGTCGATCAATGGAAGTAATTCGGCATAGACTTCGGACGCCTTGAGTTCTGTTTCCAGAGCGTAATTCAACATCTCGACATAGTCAGTAGTGTGGGTGATTGGGTGAGTACTTCTCTCAGTAACCGGAATGCCACCCAACTGAACTATACCTTTACGGACAATATCCGCATGTTCAATCGATTCAGTCATCTCAGTATTGAACATCGGTGTAAGTTGTAATCGGTGGATTCCTTTGACATTCGCAGAATAGTGAGCGTACATATTGATCGCTCTTAATTCCCATCGTAGTGCATCATTCATTTTATCGATTAATTTATTCATATTACCAACTCTTAGGGCACACTAAATTTTTCCTGCGCCGTTGCCTTATGGGAATGCTTGATAGTTCGAGTACATAAACTAATTGAATAATTAGCCGATTTCTATCCTGCCGCCTAGTTGATAACCTAAAAAAGCGAATAATATACAGGTAACAAATGATAGTATTGCATATGCTAATGCGAGTGTGGCATTGTCATTCTTCAGCAATGTTACAGTCTCAACTGAAAATGTTGACATTGTCGTGAATGAACCAAGTAACCCTGTGCCAAAGAACAGCAAAATATCATCCGAATAACCTTGATTAATCGCTAGAATCGCTAAGACTCCTAAAGCAAAAGATCCAACCACATTAACCAAAAATGTCGATACAGGTAAGTCACCGGTTTCAATTACATTCCCCGCTCCGTAGCGTAAAATCGCACCAATTGCGCCACCGACTGCAACTAAGGCAACTTGTTGAAACACAACTTTTCTAGATGGTTCTATGTGTTAAATTATCTCATCGGAAAACCCTCTTCGGGACATTTTATCGATAGACATGATAACTCGGTTTGTCTCGCCTTACCATGGGTCCGACAGTTTGGTTCCTGACCAGCAACACCGGAAAACTTTCTGAAGCAAACAATCTCCTAACTAAACTTGGCTACAAAGTTAAACAACTAATTGTGGAAAGCGACCAGTTATACGAGCCTCAAGCGGCGACCTTAGAAATTGTAGCTGAGTCGAAGATAAATCAAGCATTAAACCACCTGCCAAGCGAATTTAATGATGGTGACATGATAATGGTGGAGGATGCAGGGTTATTTATTTCGGCCCTTGATGGGTTCCCTGGGGTATATTCTTCTTATGTACATTCTACAATTGGCAATCCAGGAATAATACGGCTTCTTAGCCATTTAGAAACTGAGGACCCTGTTTCAAGCGCAAATCTTAGAGCAGCCCATTTCAAAGCAGTTGCTGTAATATGGCATAACGGCGAGATTATGGTTGGCGAGGGGATTTGCCCGGGTCATATCGCCGTTGAGCCGATGAATGGCAATGGCTTTGGCTTTGATCCAATATTCATTCCCTACGATTTAGATGCAGACCTACAGTCTCTCAGCGCGGGTAACTATGGCGAACACAGTACTCATGGGAAAACCTTCGGCGCTGTGGATTTAGCGGTAAAGAACAAGTTTAGTCATCGGAGTAAAGCGATAAAAAATTTGTTTAACCAACTGCCATCAGCATGATAAATTAGAAGCAACTGGAGGAGTGTGAGGGACATGGGATTCTTGAGGACACTTTGTGGGCTTGTCGCCTTAAGTGCCGGCATTTTCTATCTCACCTCTGCCTCAAGCCTGTCCGATAATGGCTCATGGTCGCTGATTGGAATTACGTTTGGCGCCACTTTTGCTTGGGTCTTGTTAGGTGGTCGAGGTGCTAAGAAAGCGACACAGGTTCAAGCAGCGCTACCGGTAAGCGACTTAACGGAAGAGGTCGATGAGGAAATAGCCACAGATACTGACCTTCCTCCGCCAGTCACTGCAGAAGACAATCTAGATGGTGTGTCATTGCGAGAAAGAAAATTAGCAAAAATTCAGGCGGCGCAACAGCAAGATACCGATTCTGAAGATAATGTTGAAGAAGCTGAGGATATAGAAACAGTCGAAGTAACTCTTGAAAATGTTCACACTGCGGACGAGTATGTGGTTGAGGTTAGCCCTGAATCAGTGGAAGATGCCGATATTGAGATGACAGTATCCAACCGCCGAGTCAAGCATCAAGAAATTAGGCAGCGTATCGAGAAGCGCAGACGTAATCAACTTGCCGAAATTAGAGCCTCAACCGTGAGAATGTGGGAGGAACACAGCGAAGGCGAAGATATCGTCGCGGTACTACAAAACCCCCAGCACGGTATGGTAGTATTAGATGAGCCTTTGAAGCCTGAGGCTGGACATGTGTATGGTGCTACTTTCATTCGTCTTGACGAAGCAACAATCCTCAAACTTAGAACTCCACTAGACTCTGGATTTGAAGAGGTTGAAAAGAAACCAAAACTACCTGAACTACCGGGCTTGGATGGGATGCCATTACCGCCAATGCCGGATGGGGACTTACCATTGCCTCCATTACCCAATGCAAGTGATGCTCTTGCAGCGATGAAGTTACAGATGGATGAAGATTGAGTTCTGTTAACTTACCTGTCTTGCCACTTTGGTTTGGCTCTATCCATGAAGGCTTTCACGCCTTCTTCCTTGTCGTTGCTATCGAATAATTTGGCGAATTCTTCCGCCTCAATTGCCACACCTTCCTCCAGTGTATTGTTCAAAGAAGCCTTAATGACGCGCTTTGCTGTAGTTAGGATGAGCACTGATTTACTAGCAATTTTGTTGGCTATATCCAATGTGAAATTCTCCAATTCATCTGGCGAGCATACGTGATTAACCAGGCCGATAGATTTAGCATCCAAGGCTCCAATCATTTCACCCGTCATGACCATTTCTAGTGTTTTGCCATAACCGACTAACTTGGCTAACCGTTGTGTAGCGCCGTAGCCTGGAATTAAACCGAGATTAATTTCAGGGGTTCCAAACTTAGATCGCTCAGAGGCAATTCTAATGTCGCAAGCACATGCCACCTCACAACCTCCTCCCAGTGCAAAACCATCGATCATTGCTATTGTCGGCTTGGTTAACCCCCACAAGGCCTCAACCGCATTGTCAGTAAACTTGACTTTAGCAGCCTCACTGTCCATGCCAACAAATTCTGAAATATCCGCTCCGGCGACAAAGGCATTTGGTTTCGGCCGTTTTCCTTCTTCCGCTGGTAATGGCTTAGCCCCAGCAATAATCACACACCTTACCGATTCGTTGTTTTCAACCCACACACAGAACTTTTTCAGCGAATCCATAATCTCTGCATTCAAAGCATTCAGCTTACTCGGCCGATTTATTACTGCTTTTGCAATGTAGCCCTCTAATAAATCATCGTTAATTGGAATTTTTTCCACTGTCAATACAGTCGTACTTGGGTCGTCCATGGACTCCCTAATACAAACAACTTCATCATTTATCCGATTGTGGTCTAAACCAATAATACATAGAATAGAACACACACCAATATTCATGGGTGAGAGTGCGCCGTTGGTAAAGGCAGTTGATATGGCAAAGAAGTATGGTGACTTTATTGCGCTTCATCCACTCAATGTTGAGGTACATTCAGGAGAATTTTTCGGCGTGTTCGGGCCTAATGGCGCTGGGAAATCGACATTTATCAAATTGCTAACAGGCCAACTTAGACCAAGTAAAGGACGAATCGAAGTTCTCGGCATAAATGCCACAGAATCACCCCAGAAGGTCAAAGCCAATATCGGTATTGTTCCCGAATCAGAATCTCCTCCCTCTTACTTAACGCCGGTAGAATTTCTGCAATTTGTCGC